>ENA-OPXH01002165-OPXH01002165.1-human-gut-metagenome-genome-assembly--contig:-NODE-2165-length-11413-cov-2.843899_pt1 | contig 11413 bp, 10 predicted proteins | sample MGYA00241521_ERZ502034 | MGnify/ENA primary metagenome ERZ502034 (study PRJEB25962, sample SAMEA2042103) | human gut metagenome | biome: human gut; feature: human-associated habitat; material: faeces... | reverse complement strand
TCGTGGACATGCGCGCAGAGCTGGCGGCAGGCAACCCGCGGGAGATCAGTCTTGCGCTGGAAGATGCCATCCGCCGCAATCTGGATGCAGGGAAGCAGACCATCCTGCTGCTCAACCGCCGGGGCTACCAGACCATCGCCCAGTGCGAGGACTGCCGCGAGGTACTCAAGTGCCAAAAGTGCAGCGTTCCGATGGTCTACCATAAGTCGGCCCACAAGCTGCTCTGCCATTACTGCGGCAGCCAGATGGACCCGCCGCCCCAGAAGTGCCCCACCTGCGGCGGAAAACTGCAATACCGCGGGTTTGGCACCCAGAAGGCCGAGGAGGAGCTGGCCAAGCTCTTCCCGGAAGCCCGCATCCTGCGGATGGATCAGGACTCCACTGCCGCCAAGGATGCCCACGAAAAGCTGCTGGCAAAGTTTGCCCGCCACGAATACGACATCATGGTGGGCACCCAGATGGTCGCCAAGGGGCTGGATTTTGAGGATGTGACCCTTGTGGGCGTCCTCGGCATCGATTCGCTCCTGTTTGCGCAGGGGTTCCGTGCCTACGAGACCGTGTTCAGCCTCATCACGCAGGTGGTGGGCCGCAGCGGCCGGGCCAAAGACCCGGGCTTTGCCATCATCCAGACCACCGACCCCGGTAACCCGGTGCTGAACCTTGCCGCCGCGCAGGACTACGACGCTTTCTTCGAGCAGGAGATCGCCTACCGGAAGCTGGGGCTCTACCCGCCCTTCTGCGGGCTGTGCGTCGTGGGGTTTGCGGGCCCGAAGGAGATCGAGGTGGCCCGCGCCGCCGCCCGGTTCGCCGCCTTGCTGGGGCAGCAGGCGGCCAAGCAGCCGGACCTGCCCCTCCGCGTTCTCGGCCCAACCCCCGGCAACATCGAAAAGATCAACGAAGCCTATCGCTATAAGCTCACCGTCAAGTGCCGCAACGACCGCCGCTTCCGCGACCTGATGCGGGAGACCCTCGGCCTCTATGAGCAGGAAAAACTGCCCAGCAAGGCCACCGTCGTGGTCGATCTGCACTCGGACGGAGATATCTGATATACCACAACAACTGATTTGGGAGGTACCATAATGGCTATCCGTAACATCGTAAAAGAGGGCGACCCCATCCTGAACAAGGTCTGCCGCCCCGTGACCAACTTTGACGACCGTCTGGCTACCCTGCTGGACGATATGCGCGAGACGATGATCGCCGCCGACGGCGTGGGTCTGGCCGGCCCGCAGGTGGGCATGCTGCGCCGTCTGTTCGTGGTGTGGGACACCACCGATGCCCCGGAAGAAATTCCCGAAAACTACGAGTACAAGTTCATCGACTTCGTCAACCCCGAGATCCTGGCTGTTTCCGAGGATGAGGAGACCGCCTACGAGGGCTGCCTGTCCTTCCCCGGCCACAACGGCGCTGTGACCCGCCCGGAGGCCGTCAAGGTCCGCGCACAGGATCGCAACGGCAACTGGTTCGAGCTGGAGGCCGAAGGTCTGCTGGCCCGCTGCATCCAGCACGAGAATGACCATCTGGATGGCATCACCATCATGCAGTCCAGCGAGTATTTCTATGAGGACACCGAGGAGGGCAAGAAGGCTGCCCGCGAAGCGAAAGGAAACAAGTAATGCGCATTTTGTTCATGGGGACCCCGGATATCGCCGCCGAGTGCCTGAAAGCCCTCTATGCCGCCGGGCATGAGATCTGCGGCGTGTATACCCGCCGGGATAAGCCGGTGGGCCGCAAGCAGGTGCTCACCGCGCCGCCGGTCAAGGAAGTGGCCTTGGAGCACGGCACCCCGGTCTTCCAGCCCCGCACCCTGCGGGACGGCAGCGAGGACGCCAACATTCAGGCCCTTGCGCCGGAACTGATCGTGGTGGTGGCCTATGGCTGCATCCTGCCGAGATCGGTGCTGGAAGCGCCCAAGTACGGCTGCATCAACCTGCACGTCTCGCTGCTGCCCAAGTACCGCGGCAGCGCCCCGGTGCAGTGGGCCGTGCTGAACGGCGATGCCGAGACCGGCGTCTCCATCATGCAGATGGACGAAGGGCTGGACACCGGCGATGTCCTCGTCTGCGAGAAGGTGGCCATCGACCCCGAAGAGACCAGCGGTGAGCTGTTCGACCGGGTGACGGCTGCCGGTGCCCGCGTTCTGTGCGAGACCATTCCCCAGATCGCGGCAGGGACGCTGAAGCCCCAGCCGCAGGATCACGCAAACGCCACCCTCGCGCCCATGCTCGATAAGGAGCTGGCCGAGTTCCGCCTGACCGACAGCGCCGCCCACATCCACAACTGGGTGCGGGGCATGAATCCGTGGCCGATGGCATGGTTCACGACCGGCGGCAAGAAGGTCAAGGTGACGGAGTGCCGCGCCGTGGCTTCCAACGGGGAAGCCCCCGGCACTGTGCTGGCCACCAAGCCCCTGACCGTGGCGTGTGCGGATGGGGCCATCCAGCTGCTGCATGTGGTGCCGGAAGGCAAAAAACCCATGGACGGCACCTCGTTCGCAGCGGGTCTGCGGCTCAAAGCGGGGGATACCCTGTGAGCGGGCCGAACCCCCGCGCGGCGGCAGTTTCGGCGCTGGTGCGGCAGGAGCAGGACGGTTTCTCAAACCTCGTTCTGGATGCCGAGCTCAAGCGGCAGAAGCTGGAAGGCCGCGACAAAGCCTTTGCCAGCGCGATCTTTTACACCGTGCTGGAACACCGGGGCACGCTGGACTATATCCTAGCGCAGTTCCTGCCCAAGGGCCTTGCCAAGCTGGATGCGCCGGTCCGGGAGATCCTGCGTTCGGCGCTGGCACAGGCCCGCTATATGCAGGTGCCGGTGTCGGCGGCGGTCAACGAGGCCGTCAAGCTGACCCGTGCCTTCAAAAAATCCAGCGCGTCGGGGCTGGTCAATGCGGTGCTGCGCCGCGCGTGTGTCTACGACCTGAGCAAGGCCCGGTTCCAAAATGAGACCGAACGGCTCATGGTGCTGGGTTCGGCAGGGCAGGACGTGGCGGAGTTTCTCCGCAGCCGCTACCCGGACGAAGCGCTGGGCATCCTGACTTACGCGGCAGACGGCGGCAGAACGAGCCTCCGGGCGAACCCCCTCAAGGCCGATGTGCCCACCCTCTGCGAAAAGCTGAACGCGCTGGGCGCTGCGGCTCAGCCGGGCGTCGTGCCGGGCAGCGTCCTCGCAAAATTTGAGGGCAGCCCCGCCGACAACGACCTGTTCCGGGCGGGGTGCTACCACGTGGAAGGTCAGGCCAGCCAGCTGGCCGCCCTCTGCGTGGAGGCAAAGCCCGGCGAAACGGTGCTGGACCTCTGCGCGGCTCCCGGCGGCAAGACCATCCTGCTGGCCGAGGAGATGCAGGGTACCGGTAGGCTCATCAGCTGCGACGCGGCGGAAAACCGCGTCCGGCTGATTCGGACGGCGGTGGAGCGGATGGGCTTTGCAAACGTCGAAGCCCTTTGCAACGACGCGACGAGGCCGAATCCGAAGCTCCCTGCAGCGGACCGCATCTTGGTGGATGCCCCCTGCAGCGGCCTCGGCATTCTGGCAAAAAAGCCGGATATCCGTTACAAAACCCTGCCGAAAGACCGCCACGATGAATTATTGGCCACCCAGTCGGCCATTCTGGACACAGCGGCTTCGCTGCTGAAAGCTGGCGGACGGCTGGTCTACTCCACCTGCACCATCGACCCTGCCGAGAACGAAGAGCAGGTGCGGGCCTTCGTGGGCCGACACCCGGAGTTCCGGGTGGTGACGCCGGACGTCCGCTTCCCGGCCGGGATGACGGTGGGGGACTGGGGGGCGCTTTCCGTCCCCACCCGCACCGGCATGGACGGCTTTTTCCTCTGCGCGATGCAGAAAGCGCAATGAAAACGCCGCCCGAATCGTATCAATAGGAGAACACCATGGAACAAAAACGCTGTATTTCCTCCCTGACGCTGGCCGAGCTTTCTGCAGAGCTCAAGGCGCTGGGTCAGCCCGGCTTCCGGGCAAAGCAGATCTTCCACTGGGTCCATCAGAAGCTGGTCACGGAGTTTTCCGCCATGACCGACCAGCCCAAGACCCTGCTGGCCAAGCTGGAGGAACACTTTTATATTGCCGCCCCGCAGATCGAGCGGCGTCAGGAGGCCAAGGACGGCACCGTGAAGTATCTGCTGCGGATGGCCGACGGCAACTGCATCGAAACGGTCGTTATGCGCTACCACTACGGCAACACGGTCTGCGTCTCCACGCAGGCTGCCGGATGGGCTGCCGGTTCTGCGCCTCTACACAGGCGGGCCGCGTCCGCAACTTGGAGGCGGGCGAGATCTGTTCGGAAATTTATACCGCCCAGAAGGATATCGGCGAGCGCATCTCGCATATCGTTCTGATGGGCATCGGCGAGCCGCTGGATAATTTCGACGAGGTCATGCGCTTCCTCGAAAACATCACCTCGCCCGAAGGCGTCAACATCGGGATGCGGAACATCAGCCTTTCCACCTGCGGTCTGGTCCCCAAGATCGACCAATTGGCCGAGAAGAAGCTGCAGCTCACCCTTTCCGTCTCCCTCCACGCGCCCAACAACGAGATCCGCAGCGGGATGATGCCCGTCAACGATGCCTACCCCGTGGAGCAGCTCATGGAGACGGTCCGCCGTTATCAGGACACTACGGGCCGCCGGGTCAGCTTCGAATATTCGATGGTGCGCGGCGTCAATGATTCCGATGCCTGTGCAAAGCAGCTGGCAAACCTCATCCGGGGCATGGGGGCGCATGTGAACCTCATCCCCATCAACCCGGTGGACGGGAGCCCCTACTCCGCCACCGATGCCGCCAACGTCCGCCGGTTCCAGCAGAAGCTGGAGAGCCTCGGCGTCAACGCGACGGTCCGCCGCCGTCTGGGCAGCGAGATCAGCGCCGCCTGCGGCCAGCTGCGCCGCGACGAGATGAACGGCAAAGCCTGACAGAAGGAGAAGCCTATGAAACTTGCAGGAAAAACGGATGTCGGCCGCGTCCGTCAGGAAAATCAGGACGATTACCGGGCCGGGGAACTGCCCGGCGGGGCGGTATGGGCGCTGGTCTGTGACGGCATGGGCGGCGCAAAAGGCGGCCGCGAAGCCTCGCAGGGGGCGTGCAACGTCATTGAGAACGTCTTTCAGGAGCAGTACGCCCAGTGCGGGGCGGGGCAGGAGGAAGCTTTTCTGAAAAAGGCCCTCATCTACGCCAACCGCTTCGTGTTCCAGAAAGCCTCCCACGAGGAGTCGCTGGCCGGGATGGGCACCACGGCGGTCTGCGCGCTGGTGCGGGGCGGCACGGTCTACCTCTGCCATGCGGGCGACTCCCGCGCCTACCTCTTCCGGGCGGGGAAGCTTACCCAGCTCACCCATGACCACTCCTATGTGCAGGAGCTGGTGGACTGCGGCACCATCACGGTGGAAGAGGCCGAGCACCACCCCCAAAAGAACATCATCACCAAGGCGCTGGGCGTGGATTACCGCTTGGAGCCGGAGTTCACCTCCGAAAAGCTCCAGAAGGGGGATGTCCTGCTGCTGTGCACCGACGGGCTGACCAACATGGTCCCGGTGGATCAGATGGAAAAGCTCCTTGTGCAGGGGCCCTTCTACGACACGCCCGACCGGCTGATCGAAGCGGCCAACGCCAACGGCGGTTCGGACAACATCACCGCCCTGCTGCTGGCCGTGGAGCCGACGGAGGTGGAGCATGGATAATCTGATCGGCAAGACCCTCGATGGCCTGTACACCGTCCGGGAGCTGATCGGCACCGGCGGCATGGCCAACGTCTACAAGGCGGTGGTAGGGCCCGGCGGCCCGGTGCCGGAGGGCACGGTCGTGGCCGTCAAGGTGCTGCGGCAGGAGCTTATGCACGACCCCGACCTCGTCCGCCGCTTCAAGAATGAATCCAAGGCCATCTCGCTGCTCAACCACCCCAACATCGTCAAGGTGTACGATGTCTCGGTGAGCGAGAATTTACAGTATATCGTCATGGAATATGTGGACGGCATGACCCTGCGGGAGTATCTGAACGAGCGCGGCGGCAAGCTGACCAGCCGGGAGACGGTGCACTTCATCTCCCAGATCCTGAAAGCGCTGGATCACGCCCACCACAACGGCGTGGTGCACCGGGACATCAAGCCCCAGAACATCATGCTGCTGGACAACGGCCAGCTTCGGATGATGGATTTCGGCATCGCGCGCATTTCCCGCGCCGAGAACCAACTCACCGGCGGCAAAGCCATGGGCAGCGTCCACTATATCAGCCCCGAACAGGCCAAGGGCGACGAGACCGACTTCACCAGCGACATCTACTCGGTGGGTGTCATGATGTACGAGATGCTTTCGGGGCATCTGCCCTTTGATGCGGACGATGTGGTGGAAGTGGCCATCAAGCAGATCTCGGACAAGCCCCAGAGCTTGCAGGAGCTGGCCCCCAATGTGCCCCACGGCCTTGTGGAGATCACCGAGCGGGCCATGGCAAAGCGCCCGGACAACCGTTACGCCAGCGCTGCCGAGATGCTGAGCGCCCTGAATGCCTACGTCGAAAACCCAGCCATCGTGTTCAATTACACCTATCTCCCCGACGAAATTCCTGAAAAGGTGGTGGAACGCCCCATGAAAACCCAAAAAGATGCTCCGGAACCGAAAAAAGCCCGCAAGGGAAAAAAGAAGCGCACCGTCTTCCTGCCGGTGCTGTTCGGCATCACGGTGGCCTTTGCGCTGGCCTGTCTGGCCCTGTGCTGGGCCATCCTCAACGACTCCAGCACCCTGATGAGCGAGAAGTCCGACGTCGTGCTGGCCGATTACAGCGGCATGACGCAGGACGAGGTGAACGCCCAGCCGCAGGTCTCCTCCGGCCAGATCACCGTGAACTGGGAGCAGTCCTACAGCAACGATTACGCTGCCGGTTACGTCTACAAGCAGTCGCCGGTGGCGGGCCGCACCGTCCGCGAGGGCCAGAGCGTGACCCTGACCGTCAGCCTCGGCATCCAGTCCGTTACCGTGCCGGATGTGACCAACTACCTGCAGGCCGATGCGGAGCAGCAGCTCAAGAACCTCGGCGTCTCGGTGCTGGTCACACAGGCGGTGGAACCCACCGTGGCCTCCGGCTCAGTCATCCGCACCGACCCCGCCGCGGGCAGTCAGGTGGCGGCGGGCTCCACGGTCGTGGTCTACGTCAGCCGCCCGCAGGTCAGCACCACGGCCAAGGTGCCGTCGCTGGTGGGCCTTTCCAGCGTGAACGACGCCCGCACCCTGCTGGTGCAGAATAAGCTGGGCCTCGGCAGCACCACCGAGCAGTACAGCGACAAGCCCGCCGGTACCATCATTGGGCAGAACCCCGCAGCGGGCTCTACCGTCAAGGTCAACAGCCGCGTCAGCGTCACCGTCAGCGCGGGCCCCGAACCCGAACCGGAAGTCCCGGAGGAACCGGCATCCTCGGCGGAGAGCAGCGATTCCGCCAGCAGCTCCGGCGATTGGTGGAGCGGCCTCGTCGGCGGTTCGTCTTCCAGCGGGAGTTCCAGCACCGGCAGCTCGCCCCTGACCGACTGGTGGACCTCGCTGCTGTCGTAACGGAGGAGCAGATGAAAGGCTATATTGTAAAAGGCATCGGCGGCTTCTATTATGTCAAGACCGAAGAAGGCATCGTCGAGTGCAAGCCGCGCGGCATCTTCCGCAAACAGAAGATCGCCCCCGTGGCGGGGGACGAGGTGACGGTGGAGACCGAGAACGGTGCCTCTGTCATCGCCGAGATCGCACCTCGCAAAAATGTCTTCGTCCGCCCGCCGATGGCGAACCTCGATGTGCTCTTCCTTGTGGCCAGCACCACCCAGCCCACCCCCAGCACCTTGGTGCTGGATAAGCTGTCCGCCATTGCGGTGGATAAAGGAGTGCAGCCGGTCATCGTCTGCACCAAGGCCGACCTCGGCGAGGCGGAGTTCCTCCGCAGTGCTTACGAAAGATCGACCCTGCCCTTCATCGCCATCCACTACGATACCGGCGAGGGGCTGGACGAGGTGAAACAGTGGATCGATGGGCGGCTCTGCGCTTTCTGCGGCAACTCCGGCGTGGGCAAGTCCACGCTGCTGAACGCACTGCTGCCGGAGGCCGAGCGGGAGACCAGCGCCATCAGCCAGAAGCTTGGCCGCGGCCGCCACACCACCCGCGAAGTGACCATCTTCGAGGCGTTCGGCGGGCGCATCGCCGACACCCCCGGCTTCGCCAGCTTGGAGGCCAACCGCGCCGGGTTCATCCCCAAGGAGAATCTGGAGCATGTCTTCCCGGAGTTCGGGCCTTATCTCGGCGAGTGTCAGTTCACGGGCTGCTCCCACCGGTCGGAGAAGGGCTGTGCCGTCCGTGCCGCGCTGGCCGAGGGCAAGCTCTCTCAGACCCGGTACGACAGCTACTGCGCCATGTATGAGGAAGTCAAGGACGTCAAGGACTGGCAGCGCCCCAAAGTTTAACCTCTCACCGCTGGGGCTGGCTGCGCCAGCGCCTTGCGGAGTTCCCCTAGCAGGGGAGCCAAGAATAAAGGAGTTCTTATGTCACGCTGTGTGATCCTTTCCGCGTGCCCGGTCTCGCCGGAGCTGAAACGTCTGCTCCGTCCCGAAGACTTCATCATTGCGTGCGATGCGGGCTACCGCAACTGCGAGCCGCTGGGCTGCAAGCCGAACATCATCGTCGGCGACTTCGATACCGCGCCCTGCCCGGCGCAGGAGGATGATGTCATCATCCTGCCCCACGTCAAGGACGATACCGATACCGAATACGCGGCGAAGCTCGCTTCGGAAAAGGGCTTTTCCGAGGTACTGCTGCTGGGGGCGCTGGGCGGCAAACGGCTGGAGCACACGCTGTCGAACCTCTGCACCGGCCTTGGGCTGGAAGAGCGGGGCGTCCGCGCCACCCTCCAGAACGAGCGCAGCCGCATCACCTTTGTCCGCCCCGGTGAGGAGCGCCGCTACCCGAAAGAGGAATTCTTCTACTTTTCCGTCTTCCCCATGGAGGGCAGGGCCGAGGGCGTCTGCGAAGGCGGCTCCTACTACGAGCTGACCGATGCGGCCCTCACGGCGGGCTACCCGCTGGGCGTCAGCAATGAGTACGCCGAAGGCTCGGACTGCATCACCGTCTCGACCCGGAAGGGAACCCTCGTTGTGGTGGAGACCGTGGCCGATACGCCCATTCTGACGACCTGACAGCCAAACCGGCTGCACATTCTGTGCTCCAACCGCTTATACTGTGGTATCACAGAACGAAAGGCGGGAAGAGGATGCAGGTGGTCGTCATCAAAAGCCCGAAATGTCTGCGCGGGATCCTGCGCCGGTTGTTCGGCATCAAGAAATAGGCAGAACAAGACCCTCTGTGCCGCGGCACAGAGGGTCTTGCGTTTTCCTTATTCTTTGGTGGTGTAGGTCAGGTCCAGCACCGGGCCAAAGGGGTCGAAGATGAGGCCCTTGATGCCGGAGGCCACCAGCAGCCGCTTTTGCTGGGAGAAGAGGGGAACGGCCACGCAGTCGCTCAGCAGCTGGCGCTCACACTCGCCCAGCAGCCGGCAGCGGGCCGCGCCGGTGGCGTGGGTGCTGGCCTCCAACTGGGTGGCGTAAAGGGCATTGGCGTAGCCGGTCAAATTCCCGCCCGCCGTGGTGAACTGGGCCAGCATACTGTACACGCTGCCGCTCTCGGCGCTGATGGGGGCCAGCGCGATGGTGTAATCGCCCTCGGAAAGGCGCTTCTGGAAGGTCTCCTCGTCCACCTCCTCAATGGAGAAGAAGAGGGAAAGTTCCTTCTGCCATGCGCCGTTGATGGTCTCGGCGGCTTCGGTCAGGCCGGACCCGGCGGGGATCATCAGGGTGACTTTGTTGAAGTCGGAGTTGGCCATGCCCTGCCGCGCAGAAAGGTAGAGGGCTCTGACATCCACGGCAGCGGGGGAGACATCGCCGACGGTGCTGCGGTAGTTCATGCCGTCCACGTTCAGCCCGTCCGGGATGAGACCGTCCGCTGCGGCGAAGAGTCCGGTGGAGGGGACCACGGCGGCCTCCCGCGCTACCCCGGCCAGCGACTGCCGCAGCTCGGTGGAGGAGAAGAGGGTGTTGCAGTTGAAGAGCAGCGCCCACGTCGTGTCGGAGTAGGAGATGGAGGACAGGGAGGTGGTGCTGCCGGTGTCATCCAGCGCGGCAGAGCACTTTTCTCCGTTGACGAGCTCGACGGCGGACTGGTCGGCGTTGTTGGTGTTCTGAACCAGACGGAGGCTGTCGATGAGGGTGCCGGAGGGTTCCCGCCGCAAGAACAGGCCGCCGGACGTCCAGTTGTAAAGGTAGAAGGGCCCGCTGGAAAGGGTGGTCTTGGCGGTCAGACCGTAGGTGCCGCGGGTGGAGTTGAAGAACTCCTCATCGCAGGGCATGGCACCGGGCAGCGTCAGCTTGGAGAGAAAGTTCTCGTCCGCACTGTTCAGGCGGAACACCAGCGTCAGCGGGCCGCTGGCGGAGACCCCCAGCGCGCTTTCCGGCATCTGCCCGGCCAGCACTTCGGCGCTGTTCTCAAGGGCCGAGAACTCCACCGCGTAGGGAGAATTGGTGTCGGCCCGGAACATCCGCCGGAAGGCGAAGACGAAGTCCTCGGCGGTGATGGCGTACTCGGTGGCAGTGCCCTTGGCAGCGGTGTAGGTCAGGCCGTCCTTCAGATAAAAGGTGTAGGTCCTGCCGTCGGCGGATTTTTCCCACCGCTCGCAGAGGGCGGGTTCGATCTCGCCGTCCGGGTTCTTTCGGACAAGGCCGCTGTATAAATTTTCACAGGCGATGACGTCCGACGCCGCGGACGCCACCTGCGGGTCGAGGTTCGCGGGGATGGTATCCACGAACCATGTAAAGCTGTTGGAACCCGAACCGCAGCCGGTCAGGGCAAGCAGCAGAAGGACCGTCAGAAACGCGGCGGTCAAGCGGAATGGGTGCTTCAAAAAACATGCGCTCCTTGCAGAATTTGATGGATACGTCCAGTATACCGGAAAGCGTCGAAAAAGACAATTATTTTTTTGTGAATTTCGATGACCTTTCGGTGCAAATCGTGCACCAAGCGGGTTTGGCGTTGCGTATTGCGCGGAAATGGTGTAGAATGGGGAACGGCAAGAAGTTTTACAGAAACACTTTATAGAGGAGGTTCTGTTTTTATGCAGAAAGAACAGCAGCAGCTTGCAGAGCTGGTCAAGGGCAAGAAGGTCGCATTCATCGGTGCGGGCGTCAGCCACAAGACCCTGATCGAAGAGTTCGTGGGTCTGGGCGCACAGGTCACCCTCTGCGATAAGAAGAACAGCGTGGAGGACTTCGGCGACTATGCCGACACCATCCGCCGTCTGGGCATCGACCTGAGCCTCGGCGAGCACTACATGGACGGCTTCAAGGGGCAGGACATCATCATGCGCACCCCGGGCTTCGTGGGCTATTTCGAGA
>ENA-OPXH01002153-OPXH01002153.1-human-gut-metagenome-genome-assembly--contig:-NODE-2153-length-11470-cov-2.904161_pt1 | contig 11470 bp, 7 predicted proteins | sample MGYA00241521_ERZ502034 | MGnify/ENA primary metagenome ERZ502034 (study PRJEB25962, sample SAMEA2042103) | human gut metagenome | biome: human gut; feature: human-associated habitat; material: faeces... | reverse complement strand
ACCGGGAGGTGTCGCAGGTGCTATTGGAATGGGAATAGGGGATTTACTTGATCCATCATATGTGATTGTTGCTCCTAAAACGATGATATTGAAATTAGGTATTGGTATCATTACAGGTTTTGTTGCTCATCGTCTTTTTCATATTCAGCATCAACAAGGAAAGGCTTTATGGAAGGCAGTATTCTTATCAACTTTTGCAGGAATGTTATTTAATGTGATTGGTGAACCGATTTTTTCCTATTTTTATACAGCTTTTATTTTAGGAGCACCCGACAATGCAGCCAAAGCATTGGCTTCATGGAATGCCATTACAACATCTATTAATGCGATTATAGCAGTGATTTTATCAACAATACTTTATATGGTTATATCACCAAGATTACAACATGTTGGTTTATTAAAGAAAATTGCACCAAAGGAATAGTGGAAATCTATTCTTTTTTGTATTATAATACTAACAGATGCCGACATAGCTCCAATCGGTAGAGCAGGTCACTCGTAATGATCAGGTTGCAGGTTCAATTCCTGTTGTCGGCACCATGTATTAAAACGCTTATGCGTTTTTTTCTTTATAAAGGAGAATGAAAGATGAAACAAGAAATTAAAAGATATTTTTTCATTGTCGTTAGTCTTTTAATGTTTTAAATCAAAAATAATAAGGATGGGAAGCAACAGCAGTTTCCAAAGAAGACCTGCCTGCTTCTACGTGATGCAGACTAAACGACAGGAGGCGCTCTGAGAGAAATGGCGCCCGGACAGGGACGACAATACCGCATACGCTGCGGAGAGGCGAGAAAAATACATAAAAGAGACAGGACAGAAGTCACAAACAAAGGTGTCAAACCATTATCTGTCACCAATGTATGGTCCAATATGTGAATCAGCTGAAACTCTACTGTCGTATGGCTATGTTCGCCACCTTTCTTAAAGGGATGTGAATGAACAATCGTAACCCCGTTTACCACATGGGAGTGAGTAAACAAAGTAATCCCTGCCATGTACGAAATAAACAGTACAGGCAAAAACCACTTCATTATATTCAGGTATATTTGTTTCATTCGTCAGTTTTTGTGCAGCGAAGATAAGGTTTATCTTCTGCGGCAAAGATAGGGATTGTCCGGTTCCGAAACAATCCCCATTTATAAGGATTTATAAGCTAAAAAGATTATTAAACCATTATTAATAGCTAATTTTCACTCCAGCAAAGAAACTTCTCGGCAGTGAAGGGCCATAAATATAGCCCGAATCACGGTCGGCTCCCTTATCAAAGTCATTCTGATAAGCATTGAAGATATTCTGTATTCCGGCATTCACCTGCAAGTTCATCGACTTATAGAGTTTGAAGTCGTATGCCGCCTTCAGAGCGATATCGAAGAAGTCTTCCGTATTGACCGTAATCGGTTTGTCGAGGAATCCGGGAACAGGTTCGTGAGGTATCAGCATCGAACCCGTATAGGTACCGGAAAGGGCGATAGACAACGGTTTGACCGGAGTATAAGTAGCTGTAAAATAGCCGTAAGTATTCGGGGTACGCATCATCTTCTTTACTGCCGGAGCTTCTTTGTTCCACACGTGCGGTTCGCTGTAATGGCTCTGCTGCAAAGTAGCCCCAGCCTGGATCTGGAATTTATTCAGATAAGCCATCTTTCCTTCCAGTGTCAGTCCCATCACACGTGCTCCGGGAGCATTATAGCGTGTACGTGTCAGAATTCCGTCTTTTACTTCGCCATCAGTCAATGCAAAGACATCCGACAATTTAGTATAGAACCCTTCCACCAAAAAGTTAATCTGGAATGCACCGAAACGGTGGTAAATATCTGCTGAAGCACTTAAGCTCTGTGATCTTTCCTCTTTCAGATCCTTTGCAAGCTCAACCATTGCCACATTTCCACCTACGTTCTCCACATGCAAATCTTCATCAAAAGCCTGCGGTGCACGGAAACCGGAAGAATAGCTCAAACGCAGGTTAATATTTTGGGTAGGATTGAAACGCAGGTTAGCACGCGGGCTGAATATAATATGATCAATCAGGTTATGCTTATCCAGACGACCGCCAAGCAAGAATCCCCAATGATCGTTCTTCCATTCATTTTGCAGGAAAGCGCTACCGATATTTACTTTTTGATCTACCGTGCGGTGATATCCCCACATATTGTCTTCCAGCTTATCCTGGTTGAATTCGATTCCGGCAGTCAGGTCCGAAGGCATAAAAATACATTTTCCGAAGCTGTAGACATATTGTGATCCTGCCATCCAGTTCAGGTCGGTAGTGTTTCCGTAAGCATTCAGATCCTGCCCGCCACCATAATAGCTGTCACGATTGATGTGTTGTGCGGATGCAAACACATTAAAACGGTGCTTCTCGTTTGGTGAGAAATAGTCATATTTCAATCCACCGCCATTGATGGAATGTTCTGTCTGTTCGGCCACATTCGCTTCATGAGGCGGACGGTTCAGTAAGTCTCCTCCCCTGCGGAATTCTTCCATATGATGATATTCGAAAGTCAGTTTTGAATAAGTAGTCGTTTTCAGGAAGGAACGGAAACCGATTGTCTGGCCATGTATTTTCGGTATTTCAGAATATCCGTCTCCATCATGGTCGTATGCCGAACGGTGGCGGTTCTGACCAAAGATATATAAACCGGCACGCTGATCGTCCGTTACAAGAGAGGCATTCAAAGCAGTATTATTATCGAAAGCGTCTCCATCTCCAATACCGGTAATGGTATGAGACAACATTCCTGAATTGCGAATCGGCTCTTTAGTAATAATATTGATTGTACCGGCAATGGCAGACGACCCGAACAAAGCTGAACCGCCTCCACGCATTACTTCCACACGCTCTATCATGCTGGCAGGAATCTGCTCAATGCCATATACACCCGAAAGTGCACTGAAAATCGGACGGGAATCAAGCAAGATTTGTGTATAAGGACCATCCAAACCGTTAATACGTACTTGCTGGAAACCACAATTCTGACAGTTGGATTCTACGCGTACTCCCGGCTGAAAGCTCAATCCCTGTGCCAGAGTAGTGGAGTTGGTCGTTTCAAACATTTTCATATCGACTACATTCACCAAAGTAGGCGCTAAACGACGGGTGGTCTCGTTACGATTGGCGGAAACAACTACGCCGTCCAAGGCAACCGCATCTTCTTCTATTTCAAAATCTTCTTCCAGCGTACGGCCTTTCTTCAGTGTTACATTGCGTCTTACGGTTTTATAACCTACTGAGCTGACTTCAAGCACGAAGTTACCTTCGGGGAGGTTCTTCAAAAAGTAGTGTCCGGTAGCATCGGTCACAGTACCGATCGTTGTACCTTTCAATGCCACAGTAATATAAGGCAGGTGTTCTTTGGTGTTTTTATCAAGGATATGACCTACGATGTTTGCATCCGATTTACGTAAATCCGGATATTCGGGATGCTCATGGAGAGCAGCTTGTCCTTCGAGGGCAGGCAACAATGCACAGCACAAGCAGACAAGCGAAAAGATGTATTTCTTCATTTTTCGTTTGTTATTCGTTTTCGTTAAGTGATGATGTGAACAAACAGATGAGGACTTCCCGCTTTACCATAAAGCAGGATACCATCGGTTCAAATGACGGAAAAACGAATAGCAGGAGGGGCTCTGAGTGCCACCACCCCATGATAGGGAGAATAGTAGTGCGTATGCTGCGTAATACCATGCAACCGCCACAAGAGGAATGGAATAAAAAGAGAGAGAGCAAACACAACAGCCGCACCGTCCGTTGTCAGATGTGACAGGAAATGAACTAATAACAGTTCGACTGTTGAGTGCTTATGTGCCGCCCCTTTCTTGAAAGGATGCGAATGGACGATTGTCACGCCATTGACCACGTGTATGTGAGCAAAGAATGTGATACTTACCAAATACGATACAAACAGTACCGGCAAGAAACAGCGCATGATATTCAATGACAATCGTTTCACCTCATCTTAAATTTTGAGGCGGCAAAGATACAAACTATTATTTTAACAATCAATACCTATATATACTGATTTTCATTAATACACAGCTGAAGATATCACCTGTATAAATAAAATAAGGAATACCATAGCAATCGGATAAACGGTCGCGTATGCCACGCTTGGAATATTACTGTCTACCATCGAATCGGCAGCAGCCAGTCCCGGAGTACTGGTCATACCTCCCGTAATGGTTCCCAGTAGATCAAGTATGTTGATCTTGAATACCAAGCGTCCTACAATTACCGCAACCAGCATCGGTACTACTGTGATAGCTGCACCCACTCCGAACATCAGTAATCCGCTTTCCTGAAAAGTAGCCACAAGGTTCTTTCCGGCAGAGGTTCCGACTTCAGCAAGGAAAAGCAACAGACCTAACTGCCGCAACAGTTGATTGGCGGGGCCGGACATAGACCAAATGATAGGCCCTGTCTTACCAACGGCACTCAAAACCAACGCCACCATCAATACTCCTCCGGTCAATCCAGGTGAAAACGACAGTGTATCGGAGAAAGAAATATTCAACTTACCAAATAAGACCCCCAGCACAATACCCATCGCGATGGGGAAGAAATCAGTATCGGAAAGTTTCTTCGCATTGTTTCCCAGTAGGCGGGCTACTCCTTTGATGCCTTCCTTCTCTCCTACCACCATCAGTTTATCACCAAACTTCAAAGCCAAATCCGGTGACGGAGATAAGTCAATACCGCTTCGACGAACACGGGTCACCGTACAACCGAAGTTTTTCTGTAAATTCAGATCACCCAGTTGCTTATTGATCATATCTTTCTTGGTCAATAGTAAGGACTCGATTTCCTGTGTTTTATCCAAAGGAAGTTCACCTTCTTCACGTTCGCCAATTAATACAGACAGCTGATTCAGTGATTCCTCACTGCCTACTGCCTGAATATAGTCTCCTTCGTGCAATACTGTATGCGCGGTGGGGATGGATATTTCATCTTTATGTTTCAGACGGGAAATAACAGCACCTGTCATTGCCCGTGCATTGATCTGCATCAAGCTACGGTTGAATACGCTTGCATTAGTGACACGGTAGATACAAGTGCCCAACTCCGGAAATTGTCCGCGGCGCTCTATTTCAAGGCGACGGGCTTCCTGATCCAAATTTACACGCATGATTTTGGGAAGCAGCTTCACAAACAAAATCACTCCGATTACACCAAACGGATAAGCGATACCGTAAGCAATGGATGCTAACGGAGAGTGGGTACTATCAATTGCTACCGCCAATCCCGGAGTACTGGTCAAAGCTCCTGCAATCAATCCGACTACACTCGGCGTATCAATATCGAACGCATACTTCAAACCTACTGCCGTGAGGCAGGCAGAACAGATAATAAGCATAGTAATGAGAATCAGCGTCTTTCCTTTACTACGAAAAGAGTCGAAGAATCCGGGACCGGCCTGAATACCGATGGTAAAAATAAAAAGTACCAAACCGAAGTTTCCTAATTCTTTAGGAATAATAACACCAAAGTGTCCAAAAAGAAGAGCAATAAAGATCACCGCTGACACATCAAGCGATAGCCCCTTAATCTTAATTCTTCCTAACATAAATCCCAACGCTACTATCAGAAAGAGCGAGAAATAAGAGGAATGCAATAAGTCAGTAAACATGTTTTTTAAAGGTTAGTTAGTTTAAGGGCGCAAAGGTACGGATTTATTTCAATCCTCACAACATTCTGTGCTACAAGTCACTTCCTCGCCCTCTATCTCTAATGTAGCATGATGGATACCTGCTGCTTCAAGCGCCTCCTTTATACGATGTTTTATTTCCTCCATTTTTGCTATATCATCCACTACAACGTGTGCAGTCAAAGCCGTTTCCGTAGTACTGATGGCCCAAATATGCAGATGATGACAGCTTTCTACCCCCGGCTGTTCCACTATCAGTTGCTGAATCTGCTGAGTATCGATTCCCACCGGAACACCATCCAGCGATAATCGAAGACTGTCATGAAGTAATCCCCAGGTAGAAACAATAATAATCACAGCGATGCCCAGTCCGATAATCGGATCGATGATGCTCCATCCCGTATACATGATAATAATACCGGAAGCAACTACTCCGACAGAGACCAGTGCGTCAGCTGCCATATGCAGGTAGGCTCCTTTTACATTCAGGTCTTTATCCTTATCCTTCATAAAAAGCCAGGCAGTAAGTGCGTTGACCACCACTCCCACTCCGGCAGTCCAGGCAATGGCGGAACCGTCAACTGATACCGGATGAAACAGCTTGTCTATGCTTTCAGCGATAATTATCCCGACAGCAACCAATAATATGACTGCATTTAGTAAAGAAACGAGGATGGTACTTTTCTTATATCCGTAGGTATAACGACTATTCGGGTGTACTTTCTCCAACCGGAAAGCCAACATAGCAAGAATCAGGCTTGCCACATCTCCCAAATTATGTCCGGCATCAGAGAGCAATCCCAGAGAATCGTAATAAAAACCAACTCCGAACTCGACTATAACGAAAGAGATATTCAGAACGATACCTATTATAAAGGCTTTATTAAGAGACGTTACCCGATGATTATGTTCGTGATGATGAGGTTCCATATTCTAAATAGGTTTATATCATATATTTAGGAAACAGTTATCTAAGAAATTAGTTCACTCTTTTCTCAAACATCAAGAATGCAACAAGAGCGGTGACAGGGCTGTGCTCACCAATAAAGTTTTCATCATAACAAAACAATAAAACCAAATAGCTGGTCCACATGATGAGATTCAGTTCCATGAAAGTTACGATAGAGGCACGTGCTCCATAAAAATCATCAATGCATGCTCTAAAGACATAGTAAACAATACAATCAGGAAATAAGTAATCCCTGTCAATACACTTTTCTATTGTAGCCACCTTTCATTCTCTTCTCAATTTCGTATTTTTAATATTTAATTAGTAAATGACTGCAAAAATAAGGACTTATCCTTCCCTATTCAATACCTATATATGATTAAACGCCCATTTTTTTTCATTTCTTTTAGGTATTGTCCCTGCTTATATATCCCCCTAACTTTGCAAACGAAAAATAAATTAATCATTATCTATCAAAATTAAGTATGAAAATATTAAACTTATGGATGGTTGCTCTAATGGCACTATCATTCTCATTCACTTTTGTATCTTGCAGTGACGATAACGACGATACCGACAATACAGAGCAAGCAAAAGCCATTGCCGGCACTTACAAAGGTTATTCTATTGGCGAAAGCAGAATGTTCTCTGATTATCTGATGGGCGACGATGCCAGCGCAACAATTACCGCCAATACAGATGGTACCGTCAATCTGGTTTATAAATCAGGATCCGGAGATTTTATCCTGAATAACCTGACAGTTTCTTCCAAATCATTTAAAGGCGAAGGTGAAGTTGCCCTAGCTATGGAAGGAAGTGAACCTGCCAACTACGAATATACACTGGAAGGTAGTGTCAGCGATGCTAAAGTACTAACCCTGAAAGCCAATGTTCCTGTGCCAATGGGTGGCATCGATATCAATTTCATTCAGGCAGAAACTCCGATTGCTTATTACGTAGCCGCTACTTATAAGTATAATACTAATCTTGCTATCAGCGTTATGGGAAGTTCATATGGTTCTACCGAAGATTGTAAAGCAGTCATTAAACGTGCATCCGAAACGACAGTAGATATCACCCTAAACGGTTTTGGCAATTTGACCGGAGGCGGTAATATGAATTTGGGAGACTTCACGATTAGCGGAGTAAACGTTGAAAAAGCAGATGACGGCTACACACTCAGTTTAGGCGCATTTGAATCTGCAGCCGAATCCGCAAGCGGTACTACTCCAATTACAGGTGAAAGTCTGGAAGGTACAGTTACAGCAAATGGTAAAGCTAATATTACGGTAGCCTTCAAACCAGGAGCCATGCCTATGGCAATCACCGCAGTATTCACCGGAAACGTCAAAAAAACTAGTGCACAATAAATAACTAATAGAAAAAATGAGAAGAAGCAGTAACGCTATTTTCAAAAATATAATGATACTGGGAGCGGCTATGTCGCTCTCAGCTTGTAATGGAATGTTTGAAGGGATTTATGACGATCCCATTGAAGCGGAAATGGAGATTAAAGAAAGTAGCTTTTCACAAATCAATGCTACCGAGTACACTAACTGGGTCTATATCGACCTATCCGAACGTAAAGCAACGACTGTTGAAATCGGAGAGGAACATAAGAGCGAGATACCAGCAAAATGGGACCTTGCCATCCACCGCTACGACATCAAAACCAATGAAGGTGCAGCCTTTCAGACAACTTATACAAGTATTGATGACCTGAAGGCCAGTGGAAAACTTCCCGCCGAAGAAAATTTTGTAAAAGACGAATGGACGACAGATAAAATAGCAATCGATATGTCCGGTATGATGGAAGGAAACATTAAATATACAGAAGACTATCGTAATGATATTTTATCCGGCTGGTTAAACGTAGACACTTCAAGTATGCCTCCTATTTACACCATGTCCAATCAAGTCTATCTGATACAGTTGAAGGATAATACCTATGCGGCCATTCGTTTTACCAACTATACCAATGCCAGAGGCATAAAAGGCTATATCGACTTCGATTTCCTATATCCACTTGATTTCGAAGAAAACAACTAAGAAACCAATTACAAAGAATGAAACCTACATTTATAGCATCAATCTTGATATTCTCCTTTATAGTAACCTGTTCCACATTCGCACAACAATCAACCGAGCACATCAGCGGACGTGTTACTGATACCAATGGTGAACCCCTACCAGGTGCGACCATTTCCATAAAAGGAGAAGAAACAGGAGCCGTCACCAGTGTTGACGGAACCTATACATTACAACTGCCGGGAATCGGTTCATATATCATTACTGCATCTTACATAGGTTATCAAACCGAACAAAAAAGAATAACCACCGAGAAAGGAAAGAAAGTTAACTTCAGCTTATCCGAAGATCAGTTCGACCTCGGAACAGTCGTTGTAACCGGTACCCGTACTCCCAAATTGCTGAAGGACGCTCCCATCATCACCCGGGTTATCACCTCAGACGATATTAAGAAAGTTAATGCCAACAACGTTGCCGACCTGCTGAAAACAGAGTTGCCCGGTATCGAATTTTCCTTCTCTATGGATCAGCAAACCGCTATTAATATGCAAGGCTTCGGCGGTAATTCCGTACTGTTTCTGGTAGATGGCGAACGGCTGGCAGGGGAAACACTGAATAATGTAGACTACGAACGTCTGAATCTCGACAATGTAGAACGCATAGAGATAGTGAAAGGTGCTGCATCTACCCTTTACGGTTCCAGTGCTATCGGAGGAGTAATTAACATCATCACCCGCGAATCGGACGATCCATGGAACTTAAATCTTAATTCACGTTTCTCCGAACACAACGACCAGCGGTGTGGTGGCACTGCAGGATTTAATGCAGGTAAATTCAACAGCCTGACCAACGTGCAGTATAATAATGTAGACACTTATGCCGTAGACAATCCGGGAGATTTCTCTACAGTGTTCGGAAGCCGGGTGTGGAACTTCAAAGAACGTTTAATATACCGTCCGCTGGAAACGCTCAAACTGACGGGAAGAGTCGGCTATTATTTCCGTGAACGCAATAAACCGGGGGATACCCAGGACAGATACCGTGGATTCAGCGGTGGAATGAAAGCTAACTACACCTTCAATATAATGAGTAACCTTGAAGTCGGTTATACTTTCGACCAGTATGATAAGAGTGATTATCAGTCTCTTTATAAAAATGACGTGCGTGATTACAGTAATGTACAGCACAATGTGCATGCACTCTATAATTATACCTTCAACGGAAAGCATACGCTGACTGTCGGCGCCGACTACCTGCGCGATTATCTGATGTCTTACCAATTCACTGATAACGCAGACCACACCATGCATACGGCAGATGCGTTCGGTCAGTTCGACTGGAACCCCACAGAAAGACTGAATGTGATAGCCGGATTACGGTTCGACTACTTCTCCGACTCCAATGTACGCCATCTGTCTCCACATTTGGGAATGATGTATAAGATAGGCAATTGTTCATTAAGAGGATCGTATTCGCAAGGATTCCGCTCTCCTACCCTGAAGGAGATGTATATGGTGTTCAATATGGCAAATATGATGATGATTTATGGTAATCCGGACCTTAAGTCGGAAACAAGCCATAATTTCTCTGTATCTGCCGAATATACCAAGAGTCGTTATAACTTCTCTATTACAGGATATTATAACCTGGTACACAATCGTATCAATACCGTTTACAGCGAAGACCCCAAAGGACAAATCTATACCAATACCGACAAAATGGATATTGCAGGAATTGACGCCAACGTTTCCGCCAAGTATCCTTGCGGACTCGGCTATCGTCTGTCATACACATATATTCATGAGTTCATGCGCGACGGTCAAAAGAAATTCACGGATACACGTCCCCATACGGCAACTGTAAGAATCGACTGGGGCAAGACTCTGAACAAAATAGATTTCAACTACTCACTCAACGGACGTTTGCTGTCAAAAGTTAAAACAAACATCTACAACGATAGTTTCAACAACCCGTCTGCCGGAAGCCAGGCAGTCGAATACCCGGGATATATGATATGGGATCTTACTTTCTCGTTGGGAATTATAAAAGGGATCAATATGAATCTGGCTGTAAACAACCTGTTCGACTATGTGCCGGATTATTATTATTTCAACTCTCCTACCACGACGGGAACCAACCTGACATTAGGACTATCACTGGATATAGACAGGCTCTTCAAAAAATAAACGGCAACAATAGAACTACATACAAAGCTAAAAATAAGAGAAATGAAAAAGAAAAGTAAAATCATTTTAGGTGGATGCATCGTTGTAGCAGCCCTGATAGGTCTATCCGTATGGAATACCTGGTTCAGCGCTACCAAAATAGCTTTCGTCAACTTCCAGACCATACAGCAGGGAAGCATCTCGAAAGCCAACGACAATTCATTCATCAAACTCAGCGAAGTGTCTCTTGACAACCTCGATCGTCTGACCAGTTATGACATGGTATTCATCAATGGCATGGGACTGCGCATTGTCGAAGAACAACGTCAGCAAATACAGCAGGCAGCAGATAAGGGTATCCCCGTATACACCTCTATGGCTACCAACCCTGCCAATAACATCTGCAACCTCGACAGTATACAGCAGAATCTCATACGCGGCTATCTGAGCAACGGCGGAAAGACCAACTACCGCAATATGCTGAACTATATCCGTAAAGCCATTGACGGAAAGGCTTCTGCTGTACCCGAAGTGGAAGATCCGATAGAAAGACCGAGCGATATGCTTTATCATGCCGGAATCAGTAATCCGGATGATGAACAGGAATTTCTTACCGTTGCCGATTATGAGATGCTCCGGAAGTAGGTATGGACTTAGTTGAGGCTATAAAGTCTGACAAATAT
>ENA-OPXH01002142-OPXH01002142.1-human-gut-metagenome-genome-assembly--contig:-NODE-2142-length-11518-cov-4.163046_pt1 | contig 11518 bp, 6 predicted proteins | sample MGYA00241521_ERZ502034 | MGnify/ENA primary metagenome ERZ502034 (study PRJEB25962, sample SAMEA2042103) | human gut metagenome | biome: human gut; feature: human-associated habitat; material: faeces... | reverse complement strand
CCTCGGCGCTCTTGCTTGATAGAGGCACTCCGGGAAGGTATCTGTTCGAGCGCAGCTGTACCCGTCTCCTCCAGAATCTTGCTTTCAAACGAGGTTGCCGCTTCGTGCTCGGGCTCAGCCGCACTGACGGGTTGCTGCAGTTCCCTCTCAGCTGCAACGTCCTCATCGTCGATCACCTGTGTGCCTTGAGCCCCATTTTCAGAGGTTGCGGCAATGTATTCTTCCACCGTCAGCTGATGAACCGGCGCCAATAAACGATAGCCGCGTTTTGGTACCGTTTTAATATATTCCGGTGCCTCTTTAGCACTGCGGCCGTCTTTTAAAAATTTTCGTAATTCGAAAATGGCCTGAGTGATAGCCTGATCTGTTACAACATCCCGATCCCAGCAATTATCAATAATCTCTTGTCTGGAAACTACCTCCATAGGATGCTGCGCAAAATAAAACAACAGATCCATCAGCCGCGGCGGCAGGACGCTTCGACGGTTTTTTCGCCGAATTGAATTTGATCTAGGATTGGCTACCCAATCGGCAACAGTAAAAAATGCACTCTCCATTGTTCCCTCTCGAATTAACTATCTTGACCATCTTCTATTGTTATTTATCGCGGTCCTTATACTGTTTCTCATTGTAGTTGATCAGTTCGATTGAGTACATCACCCTATTGGAATAGCAAGAAAAATGCATATTTACCGTTTATCGTTGTTTATCAACTTATTTGTGATGTACTCACACTTATCTGCGTCAACATATAAACTCAGTATTTATACGCACTGCGGATTCAAAGTCTCCTCAAAGCATTTACATCTGTAAACTCTTAAACTGTTAAATACTGCCCCATGGGCTTAGCCAAAATATCTTTATTGCTCAGGGAGCTCTGTGCTCCCATCCTTGGCAACAAAGAGACCATAAAACGCAATGCCCAAGAAGAAGACAATGGTCGCAAACTTCATGACATCGCCGTCCATGAGGCTGAAATACCACCCGATGAAGATGAGTGAGCCCAAGGCTGCCGCTTCAACACAAACCTTCTTGACGCCTTGAAGTCCGGCTCTGCGCACAACTACAAAAGTGGCGGCCATACAGAGAAAATACGGGAAGACATTGGTAATGACCGAGATGTCCACCAGCAGATCAAACTGACTGAACAAGTTGGAGACCGGCATAAACGGCACCAACAGCGTCTGGATGATGCAGAGGATGAATAGTCCCATATAAGGAACACCCGTTCTGCCAACGCGTTTAAACAGCGCCGGGAAGTATCCCAGCCTGGCGGAGGTCATGAAGACTCGGTACATCGTAAACTGCCACGTAACGAGTGACCCGACACAGGCCAAAAAGAGCAGCACTGCCAGTATGCGGCTCGCCGTCGAACCAAAAAGACTCACGAAGATGACAAAGAGCGGAGCTCCCGAATCCACCAGTTCTGACTCTGGAAGCAAGCCTGCGGTCAAAGTTGTTGATCCGACATAAATGACTGCCACCGCAAGGGTAGCGGCCAATACAGCTTTAGGAACAGACTTTTCTGGGTTATCGACGCTGTCGTCGTTAGCGCAAGCTGACTCTAATCCCAAAAAGGCCCAGAACATCATGGGGGCCGTCGCCGTCACCGCGGTCTGCATCGACAAATCACGAGGATTCCAATTCTGTGCAAACAACTGTGCGTCAAAGCTGAACGGCGCCGCACAGATTAGAAAAAGGAGCGGGATCAAGATGCCCCAGATGGTCACCGCGCTGAGGCGCCCCATGGCTTTAACGCCCGCGAAGTTCACCAGCGTCGAGAGCCAAAGCAGCGCTATCGTTAAGCACTGCACAACGCCCAAATCGGCCTGAATGCCGAAAATACCCAGCAGATAGCCGACAGCGGTGGTAGCAATGGCAACGTTGGCGATGACGACAGAAAATGCGTAAATATAGTTGGTCAAAAAAGAGCCGGGCATACCGAAGGCATTTTCGGCGATAGCGCCTAAACCGCCCAGACGATATTTGGAGTAAATCCCGCAGTTGGCAAATGCGTATGCCATCGCGACAGCTGCAAGGCAAACAACAAACCAGGATAAAAGTCCGATCCCACCCACCTGAGCAACTTTCGCCGGCAGCATCAGGATTCCCGATCCCAGCATGTTCAAAGCAGTCAGCAGCATGAACTGCGTTCTGTTCATTTTGAATTTAGTCATTTGTGGCCCCTTTTTGCCCTCTGGCCGCAAACAAGAGCAGCCCCGCAGGAGAAACTTTCCTGCGCGGCTGCCATTGCGTTTACAAAATCAACTCAATGATCAATTCTTGCTCTCCGGTCTCAGCGCGGGGAAGAGCAAGACGTCACGAATCGTAGGTGCGTCCGTAAGCAACATCATAAAGCGATCGATGCCGATGCCGCACCCGGCGGTTGGCGGCAATCCATATTCAAGTGCCGTCACGTAATCTGCGTCGTAATACATCGCTTCATCGTCACCGTGTCCCTTGCGTTCAACCTGAGCGCGGAAGCGAGCTGCCTGATCATCCGGATCGTTAAGTTCGGAGAAGCCGTTAGCGGTTTCTCGGCCGGCAATGAAGAGTTCAAAGCGTTCCGTAATGTCCGGATTCACATCCGAGGCGCGGGCCAAAGGCGAAATTTCCGTCGGATAGTCAATGATGAAGGTCGGCTTGATGAGCTTCTTTTCAACGGTTTCGTCAAAAAGCGCCATCTGCAGCGAGCCGAGCGTCGGATCAATCTGCTCGTCGGCACCGAGACGCTTAAGTTCCTTCTTCAGGAAATCTTCGTCCACGAGCTGACTTTCAGTGTATTCGGGGCTGTACTTCAAGATGGCCTGCTTCGGCGTGAGCTTGTCGAAGGGCTCCTCGAAATTGATCGTCATTCCCTGATACGTCACGATGGCCGAACCGGTCACTTCACGCGCGACATGTCGCAGAAGCGCTTCGGTAAATTCCATCTGGTCCTTATAGGTCCAATAGGTGGCGTAGAATTCCATCATGGTGAATTCTGGGTTGTGACGCGCATCAATGCCTTCATTGCGGAAGTTTCGATTTATTTCGAATACGCGTTCAAAGCCGCCAACCACCAGACGCTTCAGATAAAGTTCCGGCGCAATGCGCAGGTACATTTCAGTATTCAGCGCATTATGGTGCGTGATGAAGGGACGTGCATTGGCGCCGCCCGGAATCGGATGCAGCATCGGCGTTTCCACTTCCAGGAAGTCGTTGGCCAGCATGAAATTGCGAATGGAGGCAATTGCCTTCGAACGCTTGATAAAGCGCTCGCGTGATTCGGCATTGACCATCAAATCCACATAGCGGCGGCGATAGCAGAATTCCTGGTCCTGCAGGCCCTTGTGCTTATCGGGCATCGGCCGAAGGCTCTTGGCCATCAAGCGGAATGACGTCACCTTAATGGCCAGATCGCCGGCCTGAGTACGCATCAGCGTACCTTCACAAGCAACGATGTCGCCGAGGTCGAGCGTCTTGAAATCTGCGTAAGCGGCTTCGCCCACCGTGCTTTCTTGGACGAAATACTGCATTGTCCCCGTATAGTCGCGGACGGTCGCAAAAGTGAGTCGGCCCATGACTCGCTTGAGCATCACACGGCCTGCACAAGCGACCTTCGGCGCGAGCGCTGCAAGCTCTTCAGCGGTCTTGTTGCCGTACTTTTCGTTAAGGTCACCGAACAAATCCTTGCGGACAAAGTCATTCGGATAGGCGACGCCGTGTTCGCGAAGCTTAAGGAGCTTGGCGCGGCGTTCCGCAATAACCGAATTTTCATTTTGTACTTCTGTGACCGAGATGTTCTCGTTAGTCATGTAGCCACCTAATGTAAGTTGGGATTGATGGATTGGGTTCTGGTGGAGTGAAAAGCGGCAGAGATCTTCCAGCATCCCACTGCTCGTATGGGGCTGCAGGCGGCGGACACATTGGAACCCAACAAATGTGTCCGCCGCCCCACCAGCAGATCTCTGCCTAACCTAGAAGCCTTACATCTTCAAAACCTTGACGGTGTAGGAACCGTCCGGCTGACGATAGGCACCGTGGATATCGGTTTCGAAGCCCGGGAAGTGCTCGCCGATTTCGCAGAGCATGAGCATGAAGTCCAGCACCGCGCGGTTGTCGGCCGTGAGCATTTCGCCCGGCATAACCAGAGGAACTCCCGGCGGATACGGCAGAATCATGTTGGCATTGACCTTGTCCTGCATATCCTGAATGCGGACTTCCTCAACCTCACCGTTGAGTTCGCGCTGGAAGGCATCAAACGGCGTCATGACCATCTTCGGCAGCGTTTCAAACGCGTGGAACATCATGTTCGGCAGATCGTGTTCAACGATGAGCTTATGGATGCCCTGGGCCAGTTCCTGCAGACGCATGCCGTCGTAGAAGCTCGGATCCTTCTTGTAAAGCGACGGGATCGCTTCCTTGATCTCAAGATTGCGGTCGTAGTCGCGGCGGAAGTTGCAGAGTTCACGCAGCAGCCCCATCGCCTTCGTGTTGTCGATACCGAAGGAGAAGAGGAAGAGCAGGTTGTAGGGACCCGTCTTTTCAACGATCACGCCGCGGTCATCCAAGTACTTGGAAACGATCGAAGCGGGAATGCCGCGCTCAGCCATCGTGCCGTCGCCATTGAGACCCGGCGTGAGGAGCGTGACCTTGATCGGGTCAAGATACATGTGCTCTTGATCGATGTTGCGGAAGCCATGCCACTTGTCTTCGGGCTTGAGTTCCCAGCATTCCTTCGTGCCGATGTTTTCGGGCTGCCACACGTCGAAGAACCAAGAATCGGATTCTTCGCGAAGACGCTTGATTTCCTTACGGAAGCGAATCGCACGATCGATGGATTCATCAATCAGACGGTGACCGACGTTGCCGCGCATCATAGCGGCAGCAGTTTCCGTCGATGCCACGATCGGATAGAAGGGCGACGTGGAGGTGTGCATCATGAACGCTTCGTTGAACGTCGCTTCATTGATTTCACCCTTCACATGGATCATGGAAGCCTGCGAGAACGCAGCCAGCAGCTTATGCGTCGACTGGGTTTCGTAGATCACCTTGCCCTCTGTACGGCCACCGCTCATGCCGGCGAGGCCCTGATAAATCGGGCTGAAGTTGGTGTAAGGCACCCACGCGGAGTCGAAGTGAATCGACTTCACATCCAGCGTATTCTTGATGAAGCCGGTGTTGTAGAACAGACCGTCATAGGTGGAGTTGGTCACCACAGCGTGAACCGGCCACGTGGCGTTTGGCGTTTCCTTCACACGCTTTTCAATGGTTTCGTGCTTAAATTCGCTCTGCGGGATACCGCCCAGAATGCCGTAGGCGTTGCGGGTCGGGCGCAGATAGATTGGGATCACATTGCTCATCATCATCAGATGCGTGAGCGACTTGTGGCAGTTGCGGTCAATCAGCACAGTGCTGCCGGCCGGAGCGGAGTACAGACCGATGATCTTATTGGCGGTCGACGTGCCGTTCGTAACGATGTAGCTGCGGTCAGCATTGAACGTCTCAGCGATGTATTTCTCAGCATCGCGATGAGGACCGGAGTGGTCAAGCAGAGAGCCGAGTTCACCCACGGAAACCGAAACGTCAGCCTTGAAGGTATTGGCGCCGAAGAAGTCATAGAACAATGCGCCGACCGGGCTGTGCTGGAAGGCCGTGCCGCTCATATGGCCCGGCGTGCAGAATGTGTACTTGCCTTCTTTGGCAAAGTTCATCAATGCGCGTGTCAGCGGAGGCGTAACAGCCTTTTCGTATTCCTCGACCTTCTGGGAGATCGTAACGGCGATGTCCGCAGCGTTCGAAATTTCATATTCGAAGAATTCAACATTCAGTGAGAGCTGCTGGAACGTAGCATCCGTCACACTGTTGGAGCTCGAGAAAGCAAAAACGGGGAGATATTCATTGAAATCATGAATTTGCTGGCAGAGTTCCTGAGGAGAATCTTCCCAGTCGATCACCACACCGGCAAGGCGGGCATTATTTTCGACGACGCGAACAAGATCCGCCTGATCGGCGGCAAATACGACTTCGAACCCGCGTTTTTTTAAGCACTCATTCAGGCTGTGAATCGGGGCGTCTTTAAAGAAACGACCAGGCGAGACGAGCTCAACGATGATGTTCATAATGAAACCTCACAAAGGGAGATGTGGTGGTGAAACCAGAAGGGGCTGGGCCTGCCCTCTCAATCCGTCACATAAAGTGAGCAGACCCAGCCAGGGGAAGAAGTTGATGAAAGAGGTGTTGACTGATTAGTTGTCGCCGACGAGCACTGCAGCTTTGCCAGCTTCGGATTTGTCGGAAGCTTCTGCAGCAGTAGCCTTGACAGTCGCCTGGAGCTTGCCCTTCTTCCAGGAGAAGAACATCATGATGACCAGGCTGACGATGAAGGTAGCGATCAGTTGGTTGAAACCGGCGCCGGCCAGGGCGATGAAGCAGAATCCGCTGCCGAGGACCGATGCGATGCAGCTGATAACGTTGCGGGTCGTTGCGCCTTCGATGCGCAGCAGGTTGACGCAGCTGTAGAAGTACGGGAGCATCGTGAGAAGAACCGCGATACCGGTGATCATGCCGAAGAGGTCAGAAGCAGAGCCGCCGCTTGCGTTCATGGCCGTGATGACCGCCATAAGCACCGTCATTTGCGTGGCCGAGAGGATCAGACCCTTGCGGGGCAGACCGTTCTTGTCGAGTTCACCGTAGATCTTGGGGATATAGCCTTCCTGAGCGGCACGGGCACCGGCCTGAGTAACAAGCATCATCCAAGAGCCGAGCGAGGTGAGGCAGGCGAGAGCCGTGATGGCAGACACAACCGGAGCAGCCCAGTCACCGACCATCAGCGAAGCCGAAAGAGCAAACGGAGCACCCGAGGCAGCCGTCACAGAGGCCGGGAACATGCCGGCGATAGCCTGAGACGAACCGATGTAGACGAGACCGGCGAGCAAGGCGCCAAGCATCGTGGCGAGCGGAACCGTACGGCGAGGATTGTCAACGAGACCGGACGAGACAGAGGCCGATTCAATACCGATGAAGGCCCAGAGGCACAGCAGAACGCTGCGGCAGGTAGCATCCAAGTCAGTCGTGCCAGAGACATTCCAGTTATCCATGTAGAGCTGGGGATCAAACCAGAACCAGCCGAAAGTTGCCGTGCCGACAACAGGGATAAGGAGCGCAATAACGCCGAACGTAGTGACCTTGCCGATCATTGAGCCGCCGAAGAAGTTGAGGATCGTGAAGAACCACACCACCGCGACGCAGGCAATGCCGGCAGGAATGGGATGATTGAGAATTGGGAAGAAGACTGAGAGATAGGAAACAGCAGTAATTGCAATTGCAAGGTTGCCGATCCAGTTGGCGTGGTAATAAAGCACGCCGGTTTGATACCCGAAGGCCGGGCTAATTTCACCCGCATAAGCGACAGGACCGCCGCTTTGCGGATTCACTGTAGATAGACGGGCATATACATATGCAAGCGCCAACGCGCCAAACATAGCAATCAGCCAACCAAACAGTGCAACAGAACCAATACTGGCGAGATTTGAGGGAAGCAGGGCGATGCCGCTACCCATCATGTTACCGGCAACAATGCCAGTACATGCAAATAGTCCGATTTTTTTCCCAGATGACATTTTGTGCCCCAGAAGTTGATGAAACAACATCTTCAAAACGAACCGGCTTCCTTCTTCTCGCCGAACCATGCTGAAGCTGTTGCAGCAATATTGAACTTTTAGGGCCTTTAAAGCCTCATAGAAATATAAAAAAGCAATCACATAACAAACATTTGTCGATTGTTATGTATATTTCATATATTTCAACTAGTTAATTGATATCAATTTCATATAACAGTCCTCATAAAACCTATCTTTTTCTGAAATAGACAGATTATTGATACTAAATTAACGCCATATTGATAAAGATATCTTCCTGATTAATTCCAAACAATAGGAATGCATCACCCAAACTTTATATTTTCATTCATTACAATAGACAATTAAAGGACCTTTTGGGTTAACAATTAAGCGTTAACACCAAGACCGTAAAACTGCAATTAACGCAATTCCAATTGACCCTTAAAACATTTTTCTAAAAAGAATAGACAGGCCTTTATTTCTTTAACTTATTAGCCAAATCATTTTTGCTGTGATGAATGCTCAAAATAAATAAATTTCATAGACTTGCAGTACTGACGACCTTAGGCATAAAGTTCCTTCTTCATCTCCAAAGCCTCGAACCTCATGCAGACAGCCAACCTTTCACCGGCACCCACCTCAATTCCCTATCGAGGACGATTCGCGCCGTCTCCTACCGGGCGGCTTCATGCCGGGAGTCTTGCTGCGGCATTGGCCAGTTGGCTTGACGCTCGTGCGCATGGCGGGATATGGCTCGTGCGCATTGAAGACATTGACCCTCCGCGAGATGTACCCGGAGCCGGAGAAGCCATCATTAAAGCGTTGGCACGCTTTGGCATGACCTCTGATGAGCCCATTCTCTGGCAGCATGACCGCTTAAAGGCCTATGCGGACGCGCTCGCCAAACTGACTGCTGAGGGCTTTATCTACGGCTGCGCCTGCTCACGCAAAGAAATTCAGCTCGCTGACGAAGCATTGGGTCTGCCGATTGGCGTGTATCCGGGCACCTGTCGACACGGCACTCAGGAGCGCTCAGTGCGTGCACTTCGATTCCGCGTGCCCGCAGGCAATGTCCGATTCCATGACCGTCGCTTAGGCGACTATCTGCAAAATGTTGAGAAAACCGTGGGAGATTTCGTTCTGAAGCGCGCCGACGGGTTTTGGGCCTATCAGCTTGCCGTCGTCGTTGACGATCTTTACCAAGGCGTCACCGACATCGTGCGCGGTGCGGATCTGATAGACAACACGCCGCGGCAAATATTGCTCACCCAAGCGCTCGGCGCCGCACCATTGCGCTATTTCCATATCCCACTCGTGCTCAATGACCGCGGGGAAAAACTGTCCAAACAGGCCGGTGCAGCCCCCATTGATAATGAAGAACCATTGCCTGCACTCGAAGCAGCGTTCGAACATCTGGGATTTCAACGATTGGGCGCCGATTCAGTATCGAGTTTTCTCCAAAAAGCCGTGCCGTTGTGGCAAGAACGCTGGGGCCGCTGATTCAAACGCAAGAGGCAGAACGGTCATCATGCTCTTCCAACACAAGGAATTGGATAGTGATGCCGAGCCATTTCGATCGATGCCCGCCTCTTCCGAGCAGGCAGATACCGCACGATGCTGAAAAATCGTGCTTCATCGATTCATTTTCAGTGAAATTAATTGATATTTCCGCTCAACCGCATGGTCTTTGAGTGCGGTAAGTTTCCACTGCAGCTGCTTGCCTGGTGTTCTGCGGGCAGAGCTCTTCTTCACAACAGGCCGGATAGCTGGATATCCCTCGAATCCATCTGCCCTGGTCGCAATCATCATCTTTGCTGTTGAGATCGGACTTAAATTTGCAGAATTTCAGCTGCGGCATTATTGATGCCGCAGAATTGACTGTGTGAGTTCTTAGACTGCAAAGTGAAAAAAAGGACGTTAATCGTTCAGCCTTATGGAGCACCTAAAGCTCACGATTAACGCCCATCCGAAGAAGCTGTGCGGCAGACGTGCGGGTCCCAACCATCCGCACGTCCGCCTTTCACAGACTCAAAATCATTTCTGCCATCAAACCTCGTCAACCGTTGCGATGGGCCGCACAGCCGCTTTGCGCTGATTCAAGGTGAGCCACAGTCCGCCGCTCAGCACGGCAGCCGCAGTGCTCCAGGAGAGCAAAAGACTCCCATTCGTCAATCCCGCCGTTAAATAACCGGCGCCGGCAGCAAAGGCCGTGAGCAGCGCATAGGGCAGCTGCGTTGCCGCATGTTCCATTACCGGACAGCCTGAACTTGCAGCCGAAAGCACTGAAGTATCTGAGATGGGTGAGGAGTGGTCGCCGAAAACAGAACCAGCCAGCACGGCACCCAACACAACAAAGACCATTGACGGATCCACGGCATATGCAATCGGCACCAAAATCGGAACGAGGATGCCAAAAGTCGCCCAGGAAGCACCGGTTGCAAAAGAAAGCACGCAGGCTGCCGCAAAACAGATGAAGGGGAAGAGCTGCATCACATCGCCGCCAAAACTTGTAACCAGCCCTTCAACGTACTGCGCTGACATTAATAGATCACGGCATATCCCCGAGAGCGTCCACGCCAGCACCAGGATGATGTTGGCCGGCAGCATCAGCTTCATGCCGTTCACGGCGCCGTCCATGCACTTCGTAAATGAAAGGACGCGGCGCGGCACGTAGAGCAATATGGTCGCAGCGAGCGTGCCAAACCCAGCCCAGCAGAGCGCCGAAGAAGATGACGATGCGCCGATCGCCGCGCCGAATTGATACTTTGTCGGGCCATCTGACCAAAAACCGCCCGAATATAAAAGCGAAGCGAAGGAAAAGATGAGAAGCAGCGCAATCGGGAAAATCATTTCCAGAAGCCCGCCGTTCCCAGTCGACTCGGTCTGCTCTTCATCCTGCGTGAGGTTCTCCGCTTTCTCTGCCTCAGCTTCAGCGGTCAGCATGGGACCGAAATCTCTGCCCCGCCAAATCAGAAATACCACAAGCGCAATGGTGAGAATCGCATAGAAGTTCCATGGGATAGCCGCCATAAACGCAGCCATGGACTGATCCTCGAGCGGCGTGCTTTTCAACGAAGCCGCTACCGCAGCTGCCCATGAGGACACCGGCGCAATGATGCACACCGGAGCTGCAGTCGCATCAATGATATAGGATAATTTTGCACGGGATACTTTGTGCCGGTCTGTGACCGGACGCATCACACTTCCCACCGTAAGGCAGTTAAAATAATCATCTACAAAGATCAGCACTCCAAGGATCATAACGGAAATCTGCGCACCGATCCTTGTCTTAATATGCTTTGATGCCCATTTTCCAAACGCAGCAGAACCGCCCGCTTTGTTAAGCATCGAGACAAGAATTCCAAGCATGACTAAAAATACAAGGATACCCACATTCCAGGCGTCCGCAAGTTTATAAACCATACCCCCGTCTTCCTGAAAGAAGATCGTGTTGATCATCAGTTCTAAATTAAAATTGGAATATAACAGTCCCCCAGTGATGATCCCGGCTAAAAGGGACGTATATACCTCTTTCGTGATGAGTGCCAGACCGATCGCAATGACCGGCGGCAGCAGCGCAAATACCGTCGCATATACACCGCACTGGTAATTTTCCGGATCTGTGATCACCCCGGATGTATTTGCCGTTACAAACAGTAATATCACGATCACTGCAAGAAAAATAAGCATTCCGATCTGTTTTCTTTTCATATGTTTCCTCCAAACATTACTGATTTTTTGTCTGTCAACAATCAATCAGAACTTTCCATATTTCTGTATTTCCATACGTTTTATAGTGTAGCGTTTCTTCTGCAATTTTTCAAACATTTTATGCATAATCATGCAATATTATAAAAGAGTATTACTGTTCACTCGTACCTCGTTCCAGTAACGGATTTTGCCGATGCTTCGCATTC
>ENA-OPXH01002139-OPXH01002139.1-human-gut-metagenome-genome-assembly--contig:-NODE-2139-length-11545-cov-75.028372_pt1 | contig 11545 bp, 10 predicted proteins | sample MGYA00241521_ERZ502034 | MGnify/ENA primary metagenome ERZ502034 (study PRJEB25962, sample SAMEA2042103) | human gut metagenome | biome: human gut; feature: human-associated habitat; material: faeces... | reverse complement strand
CCGGTTCTATTGTTTAACTTTTAATCTTTCGGTAAAAATTTACCGAAGTATTGTGCATACATTTACAAGTCATAAAAAGATAACGACAGATATAAAAAATTATGAATAACACATTTTATTACGAAAATAACCTTTGCGGCTTAAAGCGAACCGATTTCCAGAAAAATATCGGAGGCAAAGAAACTGATTTATTTATCTTGACAAACGACAACGGTGCTGAAATGGCTATCACCAACTATGGAGGTGCTATCTTAGCCATTATGGTTCCTGATAAAAATGGAAAACTGGCCAATGTCGTACAAGGACATGACAATATAGAAAGCGTAATCAATAGCCCGGAAGTTTTCTTAAGTACATTAATCGGACGCTACGGAAACCGTATAGCCAAAGGAAGATTCCAGCTTGACGGTAAAGAATACAAACTTACAATCAACAATGGTCCGAATTCACTTCACGGAGGACCAACTGGCTACCATGCACGCGTTTGGGATGCTCAGCAAACAAGCAAACAAAGTGTAACACTTCATTATCTTTCAGAGGATGGAGAAGAAGGATTCCCAGGCAACCTTGATATAACAGTTGTTTACACTTTTACCAATCAGAACGAATTAGTTCTTACTTATACAGCAACAACAGACAAACGTACAATTGTTAATCTTACTCACCACGCATTTTTCAGCCTTTCTGGTCTGGCAACACCGACCGCCAGTGTAGAAAACAATATAGTTACCATCAACGCTGATTTTTATACTCCGATTGATGAAGTTTCTATTACTACCGGAGAAATACTAAAAGTAGAAGGAACGCCAATGGATTTCCGCACTCCACATACTATAGGAAGCCGCATCAACGAACCGTTCCAACAACTCGTTTATGGAGCTGGATACGATCATAATTATGTAATCAATAAGCAAGAAGCAGGAACACTGACATTTGCTGCCAAATGCGTAGAACCAATCAGCGGTCGTACTCTTGAAGTTTATACCACCGAACCAGGCGTACAAGTATACACAGCCAACTGGCACAGTGGTTTCGCTGGATGGCATGGAGCTACATTCCCCGCACGTAGTGCAATCTGTTTCGAGGCACAACATTTCCCCGATACACCAAATAAAGGCCATTTCCCTTCTGCAGCCCTTAATCCTGGAGAAGTATACCATCAAGTTACCGTATACAAATTCGGAATAGAGCAATAATTTAATGAAACAGAACTAACCTAATTTATTAACCCTATATTATCAACAAAACCATGAATCAACAAAAACAGAATGGCAATCTCATCGCAATTATTACGATGTTCTTTCTTTTTGCGATGATCTCTTTCGTCACTAATCTTGCAGCACCTTTCGGAACGATTTGGAAAAACCAATATGCCGGTGCAAACACCCTGGGTATGATGGGAAACATGATGAACTTCCTTGCATACTTGTTCATGGGTATTCCGGCAGGAAATATGCTTGTAAAAATTGGTTATAAGAAAACTGCCCTGATTGCAATGGCAGTAGGTTTCTTCGGCTTGCTCACCCAGTATATTTCAAGCTTGGTAGGCGCTGATGTTTCAGTGTTCTCAATGGGTGAATACACTATTAAATTAAACTTTATCATTTATCTGCTGGGAGCATTCATCTGTGGTTTCTGCGTATGTATGTTAAATACTGTAGTAAACCCGATGTTGAACCTGTTAGGTGGAGGTGGTAACAAAGGAAACCAGTTAATCCAGGCAGGTGGTGCACTGAACTCATTGTCAGGTACTCTTACTCCGCTTTTCGTAGGTGTATTGATCGGCAGTGTAACTCCTCAGACTGCAATGTCGGATGTAGCTCCGTTGCTTTTCATCGCAATGGGTGTATTTATCTTCACATTCATCATTATTTCTTTTGTCAGCATTCCTGAACCGCACTTGCGTAAAGGTAAAGTTCAAAAAGAACAACACCCTCACAGCCCATGGAGCTTCCGTCACACTGTACTAGGTGTTATCGGTATCTTTATTTATGTAGGTATCGAAATTGGTATCCCGGGAACACTTAACTTCTACTTGGCAGACTCTACAGAAAAAGGAGCTGGTCTGCTTACAGACGGTGCCGCTATCGGTGGAGCTATCGCTGCAATTTACTGGTTATTGATGCTGGTTGGACGTTTGGCAAGTAGTGTCATCAGCGGTAAAGTATCAAGTCGTGTACAGCTTATCACAGTATCAATAGTTGCTATCTGCTTTATTCTTATCGCTATCTTTACTCCGAAAGAAGTTACAGTATCTATGCCGGGCTATAGCGCCGACAATGGTTTCCAGATGGCATCTGTACCTCTGAGCGCTCTGTTCCTTGTATTGTGCGGACTTTGCACATCAATCATGTGGGGAGGTATTTTCAACCTCGCTGTAGAAGGATTGGGTAAATATACAGCACAGGCATCAGGAATTTTCATGATGATGGTTGTAGGTGGTGGAATCCTGCCATTGATACAGCAGTTCATCTCAGACTCAGCTGGTTACATGAATAGTTACTGGCTTATCATTGCAATGTTAGCTTATCTGTTGTTCTACGGATTAGTAGGTTGCAAAAATGTAAATAAAGATATCCCTGTTGAATAATAAGATGATAGACGAAAATGATGGATGAAGATTATCACTTTTTGTTAAAGAAGTCTTCATTCATCATTTTTTAGTTTCTCACTAAAACAATATTAACCTTTTAAGCTTTTACCACTATGGATATAGAATTTGTAAGAAGCCGTTTCATCAAGCATTTCGATGGTACAACCGGAAGTATTTATGCATCACCCGGACGCATCAACCTGATAGGAGAACACACAGACTATAATGGAGGATTTGTTTTCCCGGGAGCTGTAGACAAAGGTATTATGGCAGAAATTAAACCAAACGGCACCAATAAAGTATGTGCTTACTCTATTGACCTGAAAGACTATGTAGAATTTGGTTTGAATGAAGAAGATGCACCTAAAGCTAGCTGGGCACGTTATATTTTTGGCGTATGCCGCGAAATGATAAAGAGAGGAGTAGATGTAAAAGGTTTCAATACAGCATTTGCAGGCGATGTTCCTCTGGGAGCTGGTATGTCTTCTTCTGCTGCACTCGAATCTACTTTTGCCTTTGCTCTGAATGATTTATTCGGCGACAACAAAATAGATAAATTTGAACTTGCGAAAGTAGGTCAGGCTACAGAGCACAACTACTGCGGAGTAAACTGCGGAATTATGGACCAGTTTGCATCTGTATTCGGTAAAGAAGGCAGCTTAATGCGTCTTGACTGTCGTTCATTGGAATATCAATACTTCCCATTCCGTCCGGAAGGTTACCGTCTGGTTTTGGTTGATTCTGTTGTTAAGCACGAACTTGCTTCATCAGCTTACAACAAACGCCGCCAGAGTTGCGAAAACGTAGTAGCTGCACTGAAGAAAAAATATCCGAACGTTGAATTCTTGCGTGACGCTACTCTCGAAATGCTTGCAGAGGTAAAAGCAGAAGTAAGCGAAGAAGATTATAAACGAGCAGAATATGTAATCGAAGAAATTCAGCGCGTACTTGATGTATGCGAAGCTCTTGAACGCAATGATTATGAAACCGTAGGTCAGAAAATGTATGAAACTCACCACGGTATGAGTAAATTGTATGAAGTAAGCTGCGAAGAACTGGATTTCTTGAATGATGTAGCATTCGATTGTGGTGTAACAGGCTCTCGAGTTATGGGAGGTGGTTTCGGAGGTTGTACTATCAACTTGGTGAAAAATGAACTTTACGAAACATTCATCATCACAGCCAAAGAACGCTTCAAAGAAAAATTCGGTCGCAGCCCTAAAGTATATGATGTAGTAATCAGCAATGGAGCTCGCAAAATCTGCTAATGAATTATTCGAGTAATCTTTTACGCAGAATAGAATTTTATTAAATCTTATACGAAGACTTTTATTCGTAGATAGAGTCAAGAAATCTCCTCCACGTATCAAACATGGAGGAGATTTTATTTATACTCATATCAAATTTTACACTCAGCACAACAATAGCCTATAGTTGTTTGTTCTTAATAATAACGCTTCTGTTAGTTTCAAACAGCCCAGCAAATACCCTGTTTGGTTTACTGACAGAAAAGTTTTAACTTTGCATTCACATTTATCAAATCAATTATCAATGACTTACAAATGTATCAGTACATGGCTTGCGATGTTATGTCTGGGTGGAACTATGCATGCACAGACAGCAGACTCCATACTAACCTATCGGGTGGAAGCAAGTGGAAATGTATCAAATGGCACGTATGCCCCATTGTGGCTAACCTCAAACCGTTACGGACTTTCAAGCGTAGAACCTAATAGCGGCTATGTCCGTGCAGGAATAAATTTTGATAAAGAATTACGCCATAACTGGCAGATACAGGCAGGACTGGATGTAGCAGCAACTGCAAATCAGACAGCTGATTTTGTTATTCAGCAAGCTTTTGCTGATTTCTCATGGAAATTTCTCCGACTAAGTGTTGGAAGCAAAGAACGTCCGGGATTTCCTCTGACAAAGAATGAACGCCTGAGTAGTGGTATGATGGTAGAAGGCGCCAATGCACGCCCAGTGCCTCAAGTCCGTGGAGAAATAGCAGAATATGTAGCTATTCCCGGAACCAAAGGATGGCTCTCGCTGAAAGGACATTTAGCATACGGAATGTTTACCGATAACGGATGGCAGGAAAGTTTCGTGTCAGCAGGAAACACCTATGGTAAAAATATTTATTATCATAGCAAGTCCCTGATGTTCCGAATCGGTAACCGAAAAAAACTTCCTGCTGAATTTGAGTTTGGTCTACTCATGGCAACCCAATTTGCAGGCGACCAGCTAAAAAAGAAGAGTGACGGTACAAGTGAGTTGATTACCGACATGCCTGATGGTTTAAAGAGTTTTTTCAAAGCTTTTGTCCCAATGAGCGGTGGAAGTGATACACCTTGGGGAGATCAGGTAAATGTAGAAGGCAATCATCTGGGTAGCTGGAACTTTGCTATAAACTATTATTTGAAAGACTGGAAGTTCCGTGCCTATCTGGAACATTTCTTCGATGACCACTCACAAATGTTCTGGCAATATGGACGCTGGAAAGACGGACAGATAGGCATAGAAATTACATTGCCAAAGAACCGATGGGTAAGTTCTATATTATGGGAAGGAATGTCTACAAAAGATCAGACCGGACCAATTTTATATGACTTGTTTGCAGGCAGTTTAGGTTATCAAATCAGTGCAGGAGACAATTATTACAATAATTACTGCTATCAAGCATGGCAGCACTGGGGACAAGGTATGGGAAACCCTCTCCTACCCGGACCTATATATAATAAAGATGGAAAAATAACCTTTAAAAGCAACCGAGTACGAGCAAATCATTTAGGCATAGAAGGTAATCCGAGTGACGAATGGAATTATCGCATTTTAGTTTCTTTTGCCCGCCACTGGGGAACTTACAGTACTCCTCTTGACAAGCAACGAAAACAGTTCAGTTCACTGTATGAAGTAACATACAGCCCCCAATGGGCAAAAGGATGGAGTACATCAGTCAGCATGGGACTGGACCGCGGTAATTACCTCGGCAACTCTACCGGAGGAATGCTTAGCATAAAGAAAACAGGAAGCATATTATAAAGTCGAAGAATAATATTCATTTATATATAGAACAATGAAAAGTATATTTTATATAACTATACTACTGCTTTGCATAACATTTAGCGGATGCCAAAAAGAGCCGATAGACCGAAATATAGAAGGCATGTGGAGGCTGGAACAGTTCACTACACACGAAGACGGCGTCGTTCATAAAGACTGTCAACGAATGTTTTTCAGCATCCAGCTATGGGTCGTAGAAGTAGCAGAAAAGCAATGTACACATGGCTATGGTACATTCATTGGCAGATTTTCTTACGAAAACGACAAACAAAAAGTTGTAATGAAAGACTTTGTACATCGCTACTCTACAGGAGATGACGGTATACGAGTAGGAATAGATAAAAACGAAAAGGGTGAAATCATCTATCCGATAAGCAAACTTCAACCGTATGGCATAAATAGTCTGGAAACGACATTCAATGTCATAAAAGCAGATGGCAAGCATCTTACCCTTGAATCGGATTACGCAACCCTTGAGTTTACCAGCTTTTAAAAATAAAAATAGTTACATTTTAAAGAATATTACTATCTTTGCATAAACTAACATATCCAATAATGAAAAACGATAAAGAACTAATGAACCGTGCAGCCGACAACATTCGTATTTTGGCTGCTTCTATGGTAGAAAAAGCTAATTCCGGTCATCCGGGTGGCGCAATGGGTGGTGCAGACTTTGTAAATGTACTGTTTTCTGAATTTCTCGTTTATGATCCCGAAAATCCACGTTGGGAAGGTCGCGACCGTTTCTTCCTCGATCCGGGACATATGTCACCAATGCTATACTCAGTATTGGCCCTGAGCGGAAAATTCACATTAGAAGAACTGGCTCAATTCCGTCAATGGGGAAGCCCTACTCCTGGACATCCAGAAGTAGATATTATGCGTGGCATTGAAAACACTTCTGGCCCATTGGGACAAGGTCATACATTTGCTGTAGGTGCAGCCATTGCAGCTAAATTCTTGAAAGCACGTTTGGGAGATGTAATGAATCAGACAATCTATGCTTATATCTCAGACGGCGGTATACAGGAAGAAATTTCTCAAGGAGCCGGACGTTTAGCCGGACACCTGGGACTTGATAATCTTATCATGTTCTACGACTCAAATGATATCCAGCTTTCTACCGAATGTAATGCTGTTACAGACGAAGACGTAGCAAAAAAATACGAAGCATGGGGATGGAAAGTTCTTACTATCAACGGAAATGATGCCGATGAAATCCGTGAAGCATTGACAGCAGCAAAAGCTGTAAAAGATCAGCCAACTTTGATCATCGGTAAGACCGTAATGGGTAAAGGCGCTTTGAAAGCAGACAAATCAAGCTATGAACGCAATTGTGCAACTCATGGTGCTCCATTAGGAGGTGACGCTTATATCAATACAATCAACAATTTAGGAGGAGATCCTGAAAACCCATTCCAAATATTCCCTGAAGTGGCAGAATTGTATGCTGCTCGTCGCGAAGAACTTAAAGCTATCGTAGCAGAACGCTATGCAGCAAAAGCAGAATGGGCAAAAGCACATCCTGAACTGGCTGCCAAAATGGAATTCTGGTTCTCAAATCAGGCTCCAAAGATAAACTGGGAAGCTATCGAACAAAAGGCTGGTGCTGCAACACGTGCTGCTTCGGCTACCGTTTTGGGAGTATTGGCTACTCAGGTAGAAAATATGATAGTAGCTTCGGCTGACCTTTCAAACTCAGACAAGACTGATGGTTTCTTAAAGAAAACACATGCCTTTACGAAAGGTGACTTTACCGGTGCTTTCTTGCAGGCTGGTGTAGCTGAATTGACTATGGCTTGTTGCTGTATCGGTATGGCACTGCACGGAGGTGTAATCCCTGCTTGTGGAACCTTCTTTGTATTCTCTGATTATATGAAACCAGCAGTACGTATGGCTGCTTTGATGGAAATGCCTGTGAAGTTCATCTGGACTCACGATGCATTCCGTGTAGGTGAAGACGGTCCTACTCACGAACCAGTAGAACAAGAAGCTCAAATTCGTCTGATGGAAAAACTGAAGAACCATAAAGGACACAATTCTATGTTGGTTCTCCGCCCTGCTGATGTTGAAGAAACAACTCAAGCATGGAAACTGGCAATGGAAAATACAGCAACTCCTACTGCATTGATTTTCTCTCGCCAGAATATTGCAAATCTTCCTGCAGGTACAGACTATACTCAAACAACAAAAGGTGCTTATATCGTAGCTGGTGCAGATGAAAATCCAGATGTAATATTAGTAGCTTCAGGTTCAGAAGTATCTACACTGGTAGCTGGTGCTGAATTGTTGCGCAAAGACGGAGTAAAACTTCGTATCGTTTCTGTTCCTTCAGAAGGTCTGTTCCGCAGCCAAAGCAAAGAATATCAGGAAAGTATTATCCCAACAGGTGCAAAGGTATTCGGATTAACAGCCGGATTGCCTGTAAACTTACAAGGATTAGTAGGACACAACGGTAAGGTTTGGGGACTGGAATCATTCGGCTTCTCTGCTCCTTACAAAGTTTTGGACGAAAAACTGGGATTCACTGCAGAAAATGTATACAACCAAGTAAAAGCAATGTTATAATGAAAGTAATAGGACTAGCTTCTGACCATGCCGGATTTGAACTAAAACAATATGTTAAGCAATGGCTGGAAGCAAAAGGCTGGGAGTACAAAGATTTCGGAACATATAGTACCGACAGTTGTGATTATCCGGATTTTGCTCATCCTCTGGCTCTTGCAGTAGAAGCTGGAGAGTGTTATCCAGGTATAGCCATTTGTGGAAGTGGAGAAGGCATAGGAATGACCTTGAACAAACATCAAGGTATCCGCGCTGCACTTTGCTGGATTCCAGAAATTGCACATCTGGCTCGCCAGCACAATGATGCAAATGTACTCGTTATGCCAGGACGTTTTATCAACACAGAAATGGCTGATAAAATCATGTCAGAATTCTTCACTACAGACTTTGAAGGTGGACGTCATCAAGCAAGAATTGATAAAATTCCAGTAAAATAAATATTTCTTTTAAATAAAAGGAATTAAATATATATTCACTATAGTTCATACAATGCTTTAAATTAGAACCTATTTCTAAGCATGTATGAATTGTAGTGAATATTTTTTATTTATCAGCCATTTCTTTTTTTTAGCAGGTATCTCTTGTCTTCCTATATTTTTTATCTGTATATTTGCTTACAGTAAAAATTAGAAAAACAAATAGAGATTTACCATGAAAAAAATTTTATTTATCCTACTGATGTGTTTGCCGATAATTAGTATGGCAAAAGATAAAAAAGATAATTCCAACCCGAAATATCTGACGGGAGCCGTTACAACAATCGATGGCAGAGTAGCTTTTACCAAAGAAATCAATGCTCCTGGATTATCAAAAACAGACATTTTCAATCAAATGCTAGACTGGGCAAAAGGTCGTTTCAAACCCGATGGTAAGTTGTATAGCCAGGTTTCATATTCAAATGAAGAAGAAGGAGTTATAGCTGCATCCGCAGAAGAATACATTATATTTTCTTCTTCAGCCTTATCCCTTGACCGCACACGTATTTACTACCAGCTTTTAATTAATACAAAAGACGGTAAATGTGATTTGATGATGACCCGCATCCGCTATTGGTACGACGAAGCAAGAGACGGTGGAGAAAAATATTCAGCTGAAGAATGGATTACAGATGATATGGCTCTGAACAAAAAGAAGACCAAACTGGCCCCTATTTGTGGTAAGTTCAGACGAGAAACTATCGATCTAAAAGATGAATTATTCCAGTCGGCAGCTTCTGCATTAGGACAAAAATTCTTAGATACTACTCCAGAAGCAGCTCCACAAAGTGTTCCGATGCAGAAATTACAGCCTGCAATAAAAATAAACGCATCTGCCGAACTGAAAGAGGTTGGACTGGAACAGTTACCAAGCAATTTAAACGAAATAGCAGCGCAAGGACGTATCACTCTGACAGCTTCAAATGGTGAAGAAATTGAAATAAAAGCAGACAACTGGAGTGGTTTCGGAAAAATGTTCAATAAGAACGTATCTTACCTGCTGATAGATCAAAGTCGTATTGCTGCTACAGCATTGATGGAACAAAGTGACACCTATAAAATCTCATTCTATACAGATGACAACAGCAAGGCCAGCGTTGTAATAGAATGCAAAAAAGCAATGTCACAAAAGATGACTGCTGAAGAGCTGAAATCGCTGAACCAGAATGCAGATACATCAAAACAATATACGATGTACATCGGTGAAGTAACCAAAACACTGATGAGATAAAAAGAAATATTCAGACACAATAACACACGACACTATGAAACTACACAAACGCTTGAAACTGGCGATTATTTTATTAATCGCCATGCTTCCGTATATGGCATGCGCCAATGATAGTATACGGATAGCAAAACGTGACTCAATTTTATCAGAAATTACAGGAGCCCAAATGCCTCAAAAGAGTTTGAAAATCCTTTCTTTTGGGGCAAAAGGCGATGGAAAGAAAGACTGCAAGCCAGCTTTCGATAAAGCAATGAAGCGTGCCTCTCAAATGGGAGGGGCACGCATTATTGTTCCAAGCGGTGAATACTTACTAAACGGACCAATCCATTTCGTTAGTAATGTTTGCCTTGAATTACAAGAAGGTGCCACTCTGAAATTCTCACCAGACCCTCATTACTACTTACCCGTAGTAAAAACAAGTTGGGAAGGTACTTTTCTGCAAAATTACAGTCCCTTCATTTACGGTTACCAGCTCAAGAATATCTCTATCACCGGTAAAGGCACAATAGACGGAAATGCCGGTACAACTTTTGCTACATGGAAAAGCCAACAGAAGAAAGGCCAGCAATTAAGCCGAGATATGAATCACAAGGAAGTTTCCATAGAAGAACGTAATTTTGGTGAAGGATTCTACCTCCGCCCGCAGCTAATACAATTTTTCGACTGCAAGAATATCACGATAGAAGGAGTATTCATCACTAACGCACCTTTCTGGTGTATTCACTTGCTGAAATCAGAAAATATCATTTGCCGAAACATCCGTTATGACGCCAAACTTGTAAACAATGATGGTATAGATCCTGAGTATACACGTAATCTTTTGATAGAAAATATTGAATTCAACAATGGCGATGACAACGTAGCCATAAAATGTGGACGTGATAACGACGGATGGAGCACAAACAGACCTTCAGAAAATATCATCATACGTAACTGTAAGTTTAAAGGATTGCACGGTGTAGTATTAGGCAGTGAAATGTCATCCGGAGTGCAAAATATATTTATTGAAAATTGCACATATGGAGGTTACTGCAAACGCGGTATCTACATGAAAACCAATCCTGATCGTGGAGGATTTCTACGTAACATCTATGTAAACAATTGCCAGTTTGGTGAAGTGGAAGACTTATTCTACGTTACTTCAATGTATGCAGGAGAAGGAATGGACAACAACCATTACTCTGAAGTATGCAATATCTACGTAAAAGATATCAGTTGTAAAAAAGCATCGGCGGCAGCTATTGTCTTGCAGGGTACCGTTGCCAAACCTATTCATCATGTAACATTCGAAAATGTAAATGTAGATAAAGCAGGAATAGGACTAAGTTTCTCGAATACAGAGACAATCAGCATTAAGAATTGTAACCTAGGCGGATATGTAGGAATACCCTCAACTGCTAGTCAGAAAGATAACTTATTCAACAAAGACAAATAAAACACGCAATGAAAAGAAAATACTGGAGTCTGGGAGCATTATGGATATATAGTACCATTTTACTTTCAGCACAAGAAGTACGAGTACACACCATTGGTGACTCAACAATGGCCGATTATGTAGAAAATGGGTCAGTAGAAATTTAGTGGGGATACGCATATAGCTTCGCAATGCGGAATAAA
>ENA-OPXH01002137-OPXH01002137.1-human-gut-metagenome-genome-assembly--contig:-NODE-2137-length-11552-cov-2.227625_pt1 | contig 11552 bp, 10 predicted proteins | sample MGYA00241521_ERZ502034 | MGnify/ENA primary metagenome ERZ502034 (study PRJEB25962, sample SAMEA2042103) | human gut metagenome | biome: human gut; feature: human-associated habitat; material: faeces... | reverse complement strand
TCGGTGCAGCAACTGAGACAGAGATGAAAGAAGCAAAACTTCGTATGGAAGATGCACTTGCAGCAACAAGAGCAGCCGTAGAAGAAGGAATCATTGCAGGTGGCGGATCTGCATATATCCATGCATCCAAGAAGGTTGCAGAGCTTGCTGATTCCTTAGAGGGAGATGAAAAGACCGGTGCGAAGGTTATCTTAAAGGCACTGGAAGCTCCTTTGTATTACATCGTTGCAAACGCAGGTCTTGAAGGTGCTGTTATCATCAATAAGGTAAAGGAATCTGCACCGGGAACCGGTTTCAATGCAGCTACCGAAGAGTATGTTGACATGGTAGAATCCGGAATTCTTGATCCGGTTAAGGTTACAAGAAGTGCCCTGCAGAATGCAACATCCGTTGCTTCTACATTACTCACCACAGAGTCTGCTGTTGCAAACATTAAGGAAGATACTCCTGCAATGCCAGCCGGTGGTGCTCCGGGAATGGGCGGAATGATGTAATCGGACATAACCGTTGCGTTATGAAGTAAACATAGTATCAAAAACCATGTGAAATAGATATGAAAAGCCTTGAAAATCAAGGCTTTTCATTTTTTTTGTCCTATGATATGATAGAAAGCGTAACGGTTCAAAGACAAAGGAACCGTTTGGAAAAACAACGAAAATCAGGAGTGGAAAAAATGAGTCGAGTGATTGTTGTAACGGACAGTAACAGTGGTATTACACAAAGCGAGGCAAAAGAACTTGGCGTAGTGGTAATGCCGATGCCTTTTTATATTAACGGACAGATGTTTTATGAAGATATTGACCTGACACAGGAGCAGTTTTATCAGAAACTCAAAGAGGGCGGAGAGATCAAAACCTCCATGCCGCTGGTTGGAGATGTGACCGATAAATGGGATGAACTTTTGAAAGAATACGATGAAATTGTATACATACCGATGTCTTCGGGCTTAAGTAGTTCCTGTGAGACGGCATATATGCTTTCCCAGGACTATGACGGAAAAGTACAGGTAGTCAATAACCAGCGTATTTCCGTAACACAACGCCAATCTGTGGAAGACGCCATGATGATGCGCGATAAAGGAATGTCCGGTGAAGAGATCGTCGATGTTCTGATGCGTGAAAAGCTGGAATCCAGCATTTATATTACAGTTGATACTTTGAAATATTTGAAAAAAGGTGGAAGAATCACACCTGCTGCCGCAGCAATCGGAACGGTACTGAATCTGAAACCGGTACTCCAGATCCAAGGCGAGAAACTGGATGCATTTGCAAAAGTGCGCGGATGGAAGGCTGCAAAAAAGACAATGCTGGATGCAATTGACAAGGATATTCATTCCCGTTTCGCAGGAGAAAAGGTTCATCTGGAAGCTGCATATACATGCTCAGAAGAAGAAAAAGACAAATGGATCGCGGAGTTACAGGTGAGATTTCCTGATTATGAGATTCGCACAGAAAAATTATCTCTGAGCGTGGCATGTCATATCGGTCCTGGAGCAATGGCTGTTGCCTGCAGTAAATATATAGAAGTATAGGTAGCTGGGACGATCAAGACTGGACGACAATATGTGCCATTCGCGGATACTTGGTGGCACATATGAATGGAATAAAGTAATAAAAAGACGATCGCAGTAAAGTGATCGTCTTTCTTTTGCTTTATTCAATTATCTGTGATCGTCAGCTGAAACATCTAAAGAATACCAGCTACTAGTGATTTTTTTGGAAATTATTCGAATAATGAAGTTCGCCATCATTTGTAATAAAAATGGCGTCAACATTATCTAACTGGTTTACCATATTCAGTGCACGGTCATATCCCATCATCAGACAGATGGTACTCAGCGCATCTGCCGTTAGTGATGAATCTGTGATAACAGATACGCTGTACAGATCTGTCTTGCATGGCTTTCCGGTTGAAGGCGAGAGCACGTGATGGTAAATCTTTCCGTTCTTTTCAAAATATCGTTCGTAAATGCCACTGGTGACAACAGACTGGTCATCAATCTTTACAGAAGCGATCGCTTCGCCGTTTTTTCCAAATGGCTTCTGGATGCCGATGTGATAATCCGAACCATCCGGCTTGGTACCAATCGTCTGTACATTGCCGCCGAGATTAATCGTCGCGTGTTTCACGCCTTTCTTTTTCAGATAGTCTTTTACGCGGTCTGCAATATAACCTTTGGCGATTCCTCCGAGGTCAATTTTCGCATGTTTGTCTGCCAGCGTAACAGCATTGCCATTTATTATTACATCGTGATAATTGACGTGGGAAAGCTTTTTGTCGATTTTTGCGGAAGATGGTACCTTTTTCTTGCCGGAACGGAAATCCCACAGGCGGGAAACAGAACCGATGGTAATATCAAATTCACTTTTCGAGAACTTTCCATAATAAAGCCCTTTTTTGATCAGACTGATCGTATCGTCCGAAACGGTAACAGCTTTTCCTTTTGCATGATTAATCTTATATACATCGCCTTTTTTGTTGTCCGGTGAGAACATAGCGTCGTATTTCTTACATAATGTTTCGCAGCCCTTGATGACAGAAGTATTGGCAGAATCCAGGATCTGCACCTTAATTGTGGTGTCAAATAATGTGTCACTGTAAGTAAGCCCGCGTTTTCCGGAAAGTCCGGAACAACCGGTCAGAAGAAGTGAAACACACATGGCTGCTGCCGTGATTTTTTTTAGTTTCATAATACACCTCCAGGTCGGCAGTCATAATCTTAAGTTATTATACCATGAAAAATAAGATATGCAATCGAACATGTGATTGCAGTGTTTGATTTCTTGTGTTAGAATGTAACGCAGAGAGGAACGGTGTATATGAAAGAAAAGATGCATTTGAAGAAAAAAGACTGGGTTTTAATTGCGATTATCATTGTTGTAGCGGGTCTTGCCTTCTTTCTCCATAACCTTCTTGGCGCCAAAGGTGCGAATTGCGTTGTGGTGAAAGTAGACGGGAAGATTGAGGGAACCTATTCTCTTGGAGAGGATCAGGAGATTTCCATCAATGGTGGAACGAATACACTTGTGATCAAAAACAACAGAGCGAAGATGAAAGAGGCAGACTGCCCGGATCAACTCTGCGTGAACCAGAAAGCAATTTCAAAAAACAATGAGAGCATTATCTGTCTTCCGAATAAAGTAGTTGTTGAAGTTGAGAGCAGTGAGAACAGTGAATTTGATGCTGTATCAAATTAAGGTATTGTAGCAGGAAGGAAGATAAGGAGTACGTGAAGAGCAGAGTAGCATATTTTGGAGTGTTTACGGCATTGGCATTGATTTTTAGTTATGTAGAGACATTGATTCCGGTCAACCTCGGGATTCCCGGTGTGAAACTTGGACTTGCGAATCTGATCATTGTTGTTGCCTTATATAAGATGCGCCTTTCAGAGGCGTATCTTCTTTCTGTCGTGCGTATATTGCTGGCAGGATTTATTTTTGGAAATTATTTCAGCATTATATACAGCCTTGCCGGAGGACTTTTAAGTCTGACTGTAATGGCGCTTCTTAAGAAGTGGGGAGGATTCAGCTTGCAGGGAATCAGTATTGCAGGCGGTGTCTTCCACAATATCGGACAGCTTATTGTTGCGGCTGTTGTGGTAGAGACATTCAGCGTTACTTATTATTTCCCGGTACTTCTGGTAGCAGGGCTGCTTACCGGACTTGTGATCGGCATTGTTGCGGAGATGATGCTTAAGAGGCTTGTGAATATACAGTTTTAGGTAAATGGAGGAACAGATGATTCAATATATCAGAGGTGAACTTGCGGTTGTGGAAGCAGATCGCGTGATCGTAGATGTCGGTGGCGTCGGCTATGGTATTTTCATGCCGGTAGAGTCGATCAGCCAGCTGCCGCCGGTCGGCAATGAGGTGCGTATTTATACTTATCTTAATGTAAAAGAAGACGCGATGCAGTTGTTTGGATTCCTGACAAGAGATGATCTGCAGGTATTCAAGTTGTTGATCGGTGTGAACGGGATCGGACCAAAAGGCGGTCAGGCAGTACTGTCTGTATTAAGCCCGGATGATCTGCGTTTTGCAGTATTATCCGGTGATGTGAAAGCAATCTGTGCGGCACCGGGAATCGGCAAGAAGACAGCAGAAAAGGTCATTTTAGAGCTTAAGGACAAGCTAAGCCTTGAGGATGCGTTAGAGCATACGATGACCGGAGACGCCGGGGATATTTCTTGCGGCGATCCGTCCGGAGTCCAGAGCGAAGCTGTTCAGGCGCTGACAGCGCTTGGCTACAGCAGTACAGAGGCTTTAAGAGCTGTGAAGAAAATAGAAATAACAGAAGCAATGGATGTCGAAGCTGTATTAAAACAGGCTTTGAAACAGATGCTGTAAAGGATCGATAAAGATGAGCAGAAGAATCATAACAACAGAGAATCTGGAAGAAGATGCGAAGATCGAGAACAATCTCCGCCCGCAGCTTCTGGACGATTATATCGGACAGGCAAAGGCGAAGGAGATGTTGAATGTATATATCCGTGCGGCGAGAGAGCGAGGAGATGCACTGGATCATGTCCTGTTTTATGGCCCGCCGGGACTTGGAAAGACAACACTTGCCGGGATCATTGCCAATGAGATGGGCGTGAATATTAAGATTACATCCGGACCGGCAATTGAAAAACCGGGTGAGATGGCAGCAATTTTAAATAATCTGCAGGAGAAGGATGTTCTTTTTGTAGATGAGATCCATCGGCTGAATCGGCAGGTAGAAGAAGTACTTTATCCTGCGATGGAAGATTATGCGATTGATATCATGATCGGAAAGGGCGCAACTGCAAGATCTATTCGGTTGGATCTTCCAAAATTCACACTGGTAGGTGCAACGACGAGAGCAGGTATGCTGACAGCGCCGCTCCGGGACCGTTTCGGAGTTGTACACCGGATGGAATATTATACAACTGAGGAACTGGTGACGATCATCAAGCGTTCAGCGAAAGTACTGGAAGTAGGAATCGATGAAGCGGGCGCTCTGGCGCTGGCGAGACGTTCCAGAGGAACACCGAGACTGGCAAACCGTCTGTTAAAGCGTGTGCGGGATTTTGCACAGGTAAAGTATGACGGAGATATCACAAAGGAAGTTGCAGACTATGCACTGGATCTTCTGGATGTAGATAAAGAAGGTCTTGATCAGACAGACAGGGAACTTTTGCTTACGATCGTGAATAAATTTGCCGGAGGCCCGGTAGGGCTGGACACACTGGCAGCTTCTGTCGGAGAAGATGCAGGAACGATCGAGGATGTATACGAACCGTATCTGCTGAAAAATGGATTTATCCAGCGTACTCCGAAGGGAAGAATTGTCACAGAAAAAGCATATATACATCTTGGCATTGAGATGAATATGGAAGTCTGAAAAATCGGCAGAAAAACCAGCAGATGAAAAAAAGGTTGGTTTTTTGCACAGATTAGTTTATAATGGTAAAAAGATTATGAATGTATGCGGGAGGCATTTATGGCATCATCAAAGAATTTTACAGAAGTATTAATCGGAGGAAAGGTATTTACACTGAGCGGATTTGAGAGCGAAGACTATCTGCAGAAAGTATCTACTTATCTGAATCATAAACTGGACGAGCTCGGAGCAAGCGACGGATATCGCAAGCAGAACGCTGAGACAAGAAGTATCCTTCTGGCACTTAATATTGCGGATGATTATTTCAAAGCAAAGAAGCAGGGGACTTCACTGGAAAACGATATCGAGGAGAAAGACAAGGACATGTACGAACTGAAACATGACTTGATATCCGTGCAGATCAAGCTTGAGAATGCTGAGAAAGCGATGGATAAGTTAAAAGAAGAGAACAAAGAACTTCAGCTTAAGATCGTTCAGTTGGAGACAGAGAATAAAAATAAGTAAGGGCTGTCGAGTGACAGCCTTTTTCATGTAACAGGAAATTGCATTTTCTGTTACATGAAAAATCTCCGGCGGGATGCGCACTCGCACGAAGAGGTAGATTGTTGTAAACTGTCTACGTTTCACTCCGGTCGTTGCTAAACGAGCGTCGCAGGCGCTCAGTAACGCGCTCGGTGCGGAAATATGCCAGGACACAATTTATTTGTTTAAAAGGAAACTTCGCTGCCAGAGATATTCAGATGAGATGTGAAGTATCTGGCAGGGCAGATATTATAGAACAAGGAGTAGTTGGATGAACAGAGAGGCGGAGAATAGGCACAATCATATAGAGATACTGGCACCGGCAGGTTCCTATGAAAGTCTGACTGCGGCACTTGCCGCCGGAGCGGATGCGATTTATGCCGGCGGGATGCGTTTTGGCGCAAGGGCATATGCAGGCAATCTGGATGAAGAGCAGTATCTGCGTGCCATTGATGAGGTACATTTACAGCAGAGGAAGATTTATATGACGGTGAATACGCTGCTGAAGGATTATGAACTTGCAGAATTGTATGAGTATCTGTTGCCATATTACCGTCAGGGGCTGGATGCCGTAATTGTTCAGGATTTGGGTGTTTTTTCGTTTATCCGTGAGGTTTTTCCGGATCTGCCGGTGCATGTCAGCACGCAGATGACAGTGACAGGCGAGTACGGAGCAGAATTTTTCGGCAGAAAGGGTGCAACGCGTATTGTTCCGGCAAGAGAGATCAGTCTTGAGGAAGTGCGTCGGATGAAAGAACGGACAGGTCTGGAGATGGAATGCTTTGTTCACGGTGCAATGTGTTACTGTTATTCTGGCCAGTGTCTGATGAGCAGTATGATTGGCGGAAGAAGTGGTAACCGGGGACAGTGTGCACAGCCGTGCCGTCTTCCATATTCAGTAGAGGGAAAGAAACCGCAGGATCTGATGAGCCTTAAGGATCTGTGCACAATAGAGATGATCCCGGATCTGATCGAAGCCGGAATTGACTCTTTTAAGATTGAAGGCAGGATGAAGCAGCCGGAATATGTCTATACGGTTGTACGGATGTACCGCAAATACGTGAATCTTTATTTGCAGAAAGGGCGCGATGGTTTCCGTGTGAAGCCGGAAGATCTTAAAACTCTGGAGAATGCCTACAGAAGAAGAGGCTATATGAAGGGTTATTATCAATGCGAAAATGGCAGATCGATGTTATCACTAAAACGGCCAAAAGGAGAAGAACAGGTAGAGACGCTTCCGGAATTTTCAAAAAAGCAAGAAAAAATTAAGGGAGTCTTCACACTTTCCGAAGGAAGTCGTGCTAAAATAGACTTATGCTGTCGGGAGGTATCTGTTTCTTGTGAAGGCGCCGAAGTGCAGAAAGCACTGAAGCAGCCGTTAGATGAGAAGCGTATTGATAAGCAGATGCGCAAGACAGGTCAGACGCCATTTACATTTGATGAGTTGGAAATCCATACGGAAGGCAGTATTTTTCTACCAATGCAGGCAATCAATGAACTGCGACGGGAAAGTCTGGGATTATTAGAAGAAAAATTATTAGAACCATATCGCAGAACTTCAGAGTCATCGGAATGTGTCGAAACATTTTTTGAGAGACAGGATGAGATCTGCAGCGAATATAATAATGTTCCGGCGGATGAGAGATTTACAGTGCGCGTATGCACACCGGAACAGTTTGAAGCCGCAGCAGGCAGAGAAGATGTTGCAGTGATCCTGGCAGAAAGTACACTTTGTGAGGCGAAAGAATGGAAAAATCTCAGAGAGAAGCTCTCTGATGATCAGAAACTATATCTTGCTATGCCATATATTTTCCGGAAACGTGCAGTTAAGCTGTTTGAACAGTACTATGCAGAACTTAAGAAGAGTTTTGATGGCGTGATGATCCGCAATTTCGAGAGCCTTGCATGGTTGAAAGAGAAAAATTACACGGATGAGATTCTGACAGATTACAATATGTATGTATTTAATCACAGTGGAAAAGCTTTTCTGAAGCAGGAAGGCATTTCTCGGTTTACGGCATCTGTTGAACTCAATGGCAGAGAATTAAAAGACTGCGGTCTTTTGGGTGGTATGTTGAGTATTTACGGATACCAGCCGGTGATGATCACGGCAAACTGTATACAGAAGAATACGAGGAGCTGTGAGAGAAAGCCGTCACTTTTATATTTGACGGACCGTTATCAGAACAGATTTCCGGTAAGGAATGAGTGCAGTTTCTGCTATAATATTATTTATAACCCGGTTCCGCTTATGCTTATGAAACAGCATAAAGAGATCCGGAATTTACAGCCATCGGCACTGCGGCTGGATTTCACGATGGAATCCGGAAAAGAAACGCGGGATATTATAAATGTATATGGAGATGTATTTTTACGGGAAAGAAATGCACAGCTTCCGGAAGCCTCCTATACAAAAGGACATTTTAAACGAGGAGTGAAGTAGGTGAGAGTTTGGTAAATATAATCGTACAACTATCCAAATATGTGATGATTCTGCTGATCATTATGTACACATTCTTATGTTTCAGCATATTTGGTTATCAGGACCCGGACAGAAAACGTTATCTTCTGCGCCGACAGAATATATTAATGTTTCTGATGCATGCGATCGCATTTGCAGTGATGTATTTACAGACGGATGACATCAAAATGCTGGCGTTTTATCTGATGCAGGTAGTATTGTTTGGAGCTACGATCATTTTGTACACATTGCTATATCCAAAGGTATCCAGACTGGTCGTCAATAATATGTGTATGCTGTTATGCATTGGATTTATCATGCTGACGAGGCTGAATTATTCTTATGCGATCAAGCAGTTTATGATCGCGGCGGCAGGTATTGCATGCAGTCTGGTTGTACCAGTGATCATCCGGAAATTCAAGTTTCTGGCAGAATGGAGAAAATTTTACGCAGTGATCGGTATCTTTTCACTGGCGGCAGTTGTTGTCTGGGGAGGCGTATCCGGAGGTGCAAAGCTTGGATTTTCAACAAAGGTTGCGAATATCCAGCCGTCAGAGCTTGTGAAGATTGTTTTTGTATTCTTTGTTGCCTCCAGTTTTAAGCTTTCACTGGAATTTAAGAATATTGTGATCACGACAGCGCTGGCAGCATTCCATGTGCTGATTCTGGTTGCATCCAAAGACCTTGGTGCGGCACTCATCATATTTGTTGTATATCTCGTTATGCTCTATGTGGCAACGAGACAGCCTCTGTATATATTTGCCGGACTGGGTGCCGGGAGTCTGGCGTCCGTGGCGGCATATTATCTGTTCAACCATGTGCGTGTGCGTGTCATCGTATGGAAAGATCCGCTTGCTGTATACGCGAATGGCGGACAGCAGGTAGCACAGTCTTTATTTGCAATCGGCACCGGAAGTTGGTTCGGACTTGGTTTATTTGAGGGAGTGCCGAATACGATCCCGGTTGCAGTATCCGATTTCATTTTTGCAGCGATCGGTGAAGAGATGGGACTGATCTACGGACTTTGTATGATACTGATCTGTGTGAGCTGTTATATTATGTTTTTAAATATTGCAATGCAGCTTCACAACGGATTTTACAAGCTGGTAGCGCTGGGGCTTGGAACCTGTTATATTTTCCAGGTGTTTCTTGCCATCGGAGGTGTGACCAAGTTTATTCCATCCACCGGTGTGACCATTCCTCTGGTCAGCTATGGTGGTAGTTCACTGTTCAGTACAGTGATCATGTTTGCGATTATTCAGGGACTTTATATTTTAAGAGAAGACGAGGAAGAGGACATTGAAAGAAAGAAGAAGGAACGGTTACGAGCAAAGAGAAGCAGACAGGAACATGCGCCGCAGAGAAGAACGCCGGCATATGACCGCCAGAGATCGCAGGCGCGCCCGCAGGGAAGAAAAGCGCCGCGCAAAGCGCAAACGCGCCCGCAACAAAGAGTTCGCTAGAGTAACATATGTTTTTGTCACACTTTTCTTAGTCATGATGGGATATATATCCTATTTTAATGTTGTAAAAAGTAAAGATTTCATAAGCAGTCCGTACAACCGGAGATCAGATACGCTTGCCAAACGTGTTACAAGAGGTAAGATTCTGGACAAAAGAGGGAAAGTACTTGCTCAGACGACAACTTCCGCAGATGGAAGCGAGACGAGGGAATATCCGTATGGAAGAGAATTTGCCCATGTAGTCGGGTATACGGCAAAAGGGAAATACGGTCTGGAATCCAGAATGAATTCCGAACTTCTGTCGTCAAATGCATTTTTTTTGGAGAAGCTAACGAATGAATTTCAGGATAAGAAGAATCCGGGAGACAATGTTGTCACAACACTGGATGTGAAATTACAGAGAGCAGCGTATGATGCGCTGGGAGACCGAAAGGGTGCGGTTGTTGCCATGGATCCGAAGACAGGCAAAGTTCTTGCCATGGTATCAAAGCCGGACTTCAATCCGGAGACAGTGGAAGACAAATGGCAGACACTCAATACGGATTCATCGGCAAGACTGTTAAACCGTGCAACACAGGGACAGTATCCGCCGGGATCTACATTTAAAGTGATAACAGCACTGGAGTATATAAGAGAACATGGCAATCCGGATGATTATTCTTATGTGTGCCAGGGACAGATCGAAGCTGGATCGAATACGATCCACTGCTTTGGCGGAAAAGTGCACGGACAGGTAAGTTTCAGAGACAGCCTTGCTTATTCCTGCAATACCTCTTTCAGTAATATCGGACAGGGACTGAAGATCCCGGATTTTAAGAAGACTACAAAGAAGCTGCTGTTTGATTCAAAACTTCCGGGGAATATTTCTTATAAAGAAAGTCATTTTGCATTAAGTGACCAGGCAGGAATCGCGGAACGTATGATGACAGCGATCGGACAGGGAAAAACACAGGTAAGCCCATATCATATGGCTTTGATCACGTCAGCAATTGCCAATGGCGGAACATTGATGAAACCATATCTGGTAGATTCTGTTACCAACAATGCAGGAAATGTGATCGAGAAGACAAAACCGGAGAAATATAAAGATCTGATGACTTCCAAAGAGGCGGCGCAGCTCAAAGATTATATGACGGCTGTTACCGATTATGGAACAGCATCTGTACTTGGTGGACAAAACTACACGGCTGCAGGAAAGACCGGAACGGCAGAATATAGCTCAGATAAGGAAAAAGATCATTCCTGGTTCGTTGGAATTGCTAATGTTGACAACCCGGAACTTGTGATCAGTGTGATTATTGAGCAGGCTGACGGTTCTGCAAAAGCAGTTAATATTGCAAAAAAAGTGTTTGATGCATATTATCAATAAAGAAGATTCTGTGATATGTGCAGGTAATAATTGGTAAATAGTTGAGAAAATGGAAAGATAACATGAGATATTATCGCAGACTTTACTGGGGTGAAGACCTGAAAAAGAAAAAAGAAAAGATTATTCGTCAGAGAATTCTGGCGAATCCTCTGACCAGCCAGAAAACGACCTTTCTGTGGTGAAACCGGATGCTGCAATTCAGAGCGGCAGCAAGTGGGGGACAGCAGAAGACCTGACCGCCGCAGAATGGATCACGCCTTTTAAGTCTTCTTCATTAACCTTTTTTGAAATCGGCATTAACCCAGATGCCGCCGCATTCACATTGATAAGGTTCAAAAACTTTTGTGCATTAGAATCTCCTTTATCCGCCTTA
>ENA-OPXH01002131-OPXH01002131.1-human-gut-metagenome-genome-assembly--contig:-NODE-2131-length-11598-cov-3.928008_pt1 | contig 11598 bp, 11 predicted proteins | sample MGYA00241521_ERZ502034 | MGnify/ENA primary metagenome ERZ502034 (study PRJEB25962, sample SAMEA2042103) | human gut metagenome | biome: human gut; feature: human-associated habitat; material: faeces... | reverse complement strand
GTGGCTGCTGCCACAACGCCCTCCCACCGGTGCAGCATCGACGCAATGACGATGGCATTCGTCTGGGTACCGCCGGAGATGAACGTCACGTCCGCTTCCGGGCACCGGCACGCCGCGCAGATCTTTTCCTTCGCGCTGGCGCAGTAGGGGTCGGTGCCGTAGCCGGGCACCTTCTCGAAGTTCGTTTCCATCAGCTTCTGCAAAATGGCCGGATGGGCACCTTCGCAGTAATCGTTCTCAAAATAAAGCATTTTCCCTCGTCCTCTCTGTTAAAGGTACCTTTATTATGGGCTTTCGGGCGGAAAATGTCAATTGCGGCAGATCCCCCTTTTTCCTCCGGTCAAGAATCTTGATTCCTTAGCTGTTTCTTAAATAAAAATATGGTATACTTTTAGAGTGGGTTCGAATACAGTTCAGGAGGGATCACATTCCATGAAGCAGACCATCCGCAAAACAGACATCCTCGTGCTGCTGGGCGTATTTGCGCTGGCATTCCTCGTGATGTTCGGCATCCAGCGCATCAGCGGCCGCATCGACGGCGTGGCGTCCATGGTATTTGTTCTGGCGGTATTTTTAATTTCGATCTATACTGACGGTTACTTCTGGGGCGTCATGGCATCGCTGCTCAGCGTGCTGGCGGTCAACTTTGCGTTCCGTTCGCCCTACTTTGCCTTCAACTTCACCCTGCCGGAGAACCTGTTTTCCGGGCTGGTGATGCTGGTGGTCTCCATCATGACCAGCACCCTGACCACCCGGATCAAGATGCAGGAGCAGCTCCGGATGGAGAGCGAGACTGAAAAAATGCGGGCCAACCTGCTGCGGGCCGTCTCCCACGACCTGCGCACCCCGCTGACTTCCATCTACGGGGCTTGTTCGACCGTCATCGAGAATTATGACTCTCTGGATAAAGAGCAAAAGGTTAAACTTCTTGGCGAGGCCTGTTCGGACGCCCAGTGGCTGAACCGGATGGTGGAGAACCTGCTCTCGGTCACCCGGTTCGACAACGACAAGGTGGCGGTGCAGAAGACCCCCACCGTGCTGGAAGAGCTGATCGACACGGTGCTGGTGCGGTTCCAGAAGCGCTACCCGGACGTGACCGTAAAGCTCGAACTGCCGGACAGCTTCATCGTCATCCCCATGGACTCGATGCTGATCTCGCAGGTGCTGACGAACCTGTTGGAAAACGCGGTGCTCCACGCCGAGGGGATGACCCAGCTGACGCTGAAAGTCTTCACAGTGGGCAGCCACGCTGTGTTCGAAGTAACGGACAACGGCTGCGGCATCCCCAAGGAGCGGCTGAAGAAGCTGTTTTCCGGGATGCTGCCCGCCGAGGACACCGCCGACCACGGCAAGCACAGCATGGGCATCGGGCTTTCGGTCTGTGCCGCCATCGTAAAAGCCCACGGCGGAGAGATCAAGGCCGAGAGCCGCCAAGGCGAGGGCACGACCATCCGCTTCTGGCTGGAAACCGAATCCATTGAGACGGAGGAAAATCAAGATGAGCAATAACAAATTCAAAGTGCTGGTCGTAGAAGACGAGGCCAATATCTGCAGCTTCATCTATACCCTGCTGGAGACCAACGGCTACCAGACGTTTGTGGCCCCCTCCTGCGAACTGGGGCAGTCGATGTTCGGTTCCTGCAACCCAGACCTGATCATCCTCGACCTCGGTCTGCCTGACCGGGATGGCGTGGAGCTGATCCGGTATGTGCGCCAGAAGTACCTGACCCCCATCATCGTGCTGTCGGCCCGCACCACCGAGGCGGACAAGATCGAGGCGCTGGACCTCGGTGCCAACGACTACATCACCAAGCCCTTCGGCACCGGCGAGCTGCTGGCGCGGGTGCGGGCGGCGCTGCGCACCAACCGCTACAGCTCCAACCCCACGGGCACCTTCCGTGCGCAGGACCTCACCATCAACTACGAGCGCCGCAAGGTCTTCGTGGGGGAGGAAGAGATCAAGCTGACCCAGACCGAATACAACATCGTCGCGTTTTTGTCCGAGCACGCCGGTCGGGTGATGACCTACCCCGCCATCGTCAAGGCCATTTGGGGCGACACCGACTGCGGCAGCACCAAGAAGCTGCAGGTCAACATGGCCAACATCCGCCGCAAGCTGGGCAGCCGCCCCGGAAAGAACACCTACATCTTAAATGAGCTGGGCGTGGGCTACCGGATGATCGACGAAGACCGCGACTCCCACACCGAGGAGGACGCATGATCCTTGCGCTGATCTTATTTGCGCTGAGCTACATTCTGATGCTGGCTTTGCCGCAGCAGCGGCCCTTTGTGGCGCTGGGCGGCAACCTGACCCCCATCGGCGCTTCGGCCAACATCGCAGCCATCGGCATCCTGCGCAAAAGCGGCGAGACCGTCCGCACCAAGGACTTTCTGCGCATCGGCATCCCCTTCACGCTGGCCGCCGTGCTGACGGGCTACGGCTGCCTGTGGTTGGTGTGGGGGTAAGCACCCGTTTGTCGCAAAAAACAACGTAGGGATAGTCAATTATAACAAACTCCTGCAAAAAAGTTTCTATGTGCTAACTTTATGCAAACCACTTGCATTTTCCAAATTTCGTGCTACAATAACGGCAGCAATACGGAGCGTCCCGCTCCCTCAAACCGGCCCTTCTGGGCCATACAAGCAACACGAAAAAAGGAAGGTATATCGATATGGTCAACATGAAGAAGATCGCCCTGTTCGCCGCTGGCACCCTGTTTGGTTCTGCCGGTTTCAAGCTTCTGTCCAGCAGCGATGCCAAGAAGGTTTACACCCAGACCGCCGCTGCCGTTCTGCGCATGAAGGACTCCACCATGGAGACCGTGAACAAGGTTCAGGAACAGGCCGGTGACATTCTGGCAGACGCAAAGGCTATCAACGAGGCCCGCGCTGCCAAGGCTGAGGCCGCTGTCATCGAGGACGCTGCTGAGGAGACTGCCTCCACCGAAGCTGCCGAATAATCCAAGGCCCTATGGGAGCCGCCTGCGGGCGGCTCTTTTTCATGATCAGAAAGGGAACGAGTATGAAATGCACCATTTTGCATGAAGGCCGGGGCCGGATGCGCGTCCATGTCTGCAACGTGCGGATGACGCTCCACCGCGCCGATGTGCTGGAAGCTTATCTCAACCACCACGACGCCATCGAAAAGGCCACCGTCTACGAGCGGACCGGCGACGTGGTACTTTATTATAATGGCAAGCGTGCCGACGCCGTCCGGGCGCTGAGCACCTACAAGTTCGACCGGCCGGAGCTGGACGCCCTTGTGACCTCCGCCGACAGCCGGAAACTCAATCAGGAATATCAGGAAAAGATGTACGGCCTTGTGGTAGGCCACTGCTTCCGCAAGTTGTTCCTGCCCGCCCCCATCCGCGCGGCCTACACCATCTGGCGCTCCATCGCCTTTGTGTGGAAGGGCGTCAGATGTCTGTTCCAGCGCAAGCTGGAAGTCGAGGTGCTGGATGCGCTGAGCATCGGCGTCTCGGTGCTGCGGGGCGATTTCAACACCGCCGGCTCCGTCATGTTCCTGCTGAGCCTCGGCTCCCTGCTGGAAGAGTGGACCCGCAAGAAGAGCCTCGATGATCTGGCCCGCAGCATGGCGCTGAATGTGGACAAAGTCTGGGTGCGCAGCCAAGGCACCGAAGTGCTGCTGCCTCTGACGAAGGTCCAGCCCGGCGACGAGATCGTGGTGCGCTCCGGCAACATGGTCCCGCTGGACGGCACCGTGATCGAAGGCGAAGCCATGATCAATCAGGCCGCGCTGACCGGCGAATCCATGCCGGTGCGGAAGATCGAGGGTGCCACCGTCTACGCGGGCACCGTGGTGGAGGAGGGCGAGTGCGTCTTCTTGGCCAAGGCTGCGGGCGGCTCCAACCGCTACGACAAGATCGTGGCCATGATCGAGGAATCCGAGAAGCTGAAATCCAGCACCGAGAACCGTGCGCTGGAACTGGCCGACAAGCTGGTGCCGTGGTGCCTCGCGGGCACCGTGGTCACCTACGCGCTGACCCGGAACGTCACCCGCGCCATCTCCATCCTGATGGTGGACTTCTCCTGTGCGCTCAAGCTCTCGATGCCGCTGGCCGTCCTCTCCGCCATGCGCGAGTGCGGCACGGCCCACATCACCGTCAAGGGCGGCAAGTATCTGGAAGCGCTGGCCAAGGCCGACACCATCGTCTTCGACAAGACCGGCACCCTGACCCGCGCCACCCCGCAGGTGGTGGACGTCATCCCCTTCAGCCAGAGCGAGAAGGACGACGTGCTGCGCCTTGCCGCCTGCCTTGAGGAGCACTTCCCGCACTCGATGGCCAACGCCGTCGTCCGCGCCGCCAAGGAGCGGAACCTCGCCCACGAGGAGGTGCACTCCGAGGTGGAGTACATCGTGGCCCACGGCATTGCCAGCCGGGTCAGCGGCGAGCGGGTGGTCATCGGCAGCTACCACTTCGTCTTTGAGGACGAGCACTGCATCATCCCCGCCGACGAGCAGGAGAAGTTCGACTCCCTCGCCCCGGAGTATTCTCACTTGTACATGGCTGTCTCCGGCCAGCTGGTCGGCGTCATCTGCATCGCCGACCCCCTGCGCCCGGAAGCCGCTTCCGTCCTGCACCAGCTGCACAAGCTGGGCATCCGGAACACTGTGATGATGACCGGCGACAGCTACCGCACCGCTGAGGCCATTGCCAAGCAGGTGGGCGTGGACCAGTTCTACGCCGAGGTTTTGCCGGAGGACAAAGCCAACTTCGTCCAGAAGGAAAAGGCTGCGGGCCACACCGTCGTCATGATCGGCGACGGCATCAACGACTCCCCCGCCCTCTCCGCCGCCGACATCGGCATCGCCATCAACTCCGGTGCTGCCATCGCCCGCGAGATCGCGGATGTGACCATCAAGGCCGACAGCCTTGAAGAACTGGTCTTCCTCAAGACGGTAGCCAACGCCCTGCAGCACCGGGTCAGCGCAAACTACCGCTTCGTGCTGAGCTTTAACTCCACCCTCATCCTTTTGGGTGCACTGGGCATCCTGCAGCCCGCCGCTTCGGCCATGCTGCACAATCTCTCCACCCTCGGCATCAGCCTCAAGAGCATGACGAATCTGGTGCAGACGCCCTCTTCCCTGCCGCAGATCGCGAAATAAGATTTCTTCCCCCAAAACGCCGAAAGCCCCCTGCACATACCGCGTGCAGGGGGCTTTCTTTCTATGCTTTCTTCGGGGGAAGAAATTACAGGATGTCGATGTACTCGCCGGCCAGCGCCTTATTCATGCTGCGGACGGCGCAGAACTTGCCGCACATGGAGCAGGTGTCGCTGTGGTCGTCTTCGGGCAGACGGGCGTCGCGGATGGCCTTGGCGGTCTCCGGGTCAATGGCACAGGCGAACTGTGCGTCCCAGTCCAGCACGCGGCGGGCGTCGCCCATCTTGTCGTCGATGTCGCGGGCATGGGGGATGCCCTTGGCGATGTCGGCGGCGTGGGCCGCGATCTTCGAGGCCACGATGCCCTGCTTGACGTCGTCCACGTTGGGCAGAGCCAGATGCTCCGCCGGGGTGACATAGCACAGGAAGGCGGCACCGCTGGCGGCAGCCACGGCACCGCCGATGGCGGCGGTGATGTGGTCATAGCCGGGGGCGATGTCGGTGACGAGGGGTCCCAGCACGTAGAACGGAGCGCCCATGCAGATGCTCTTCTGCACCTCCATGTTGGCGGCGACCTGATTCAGGGGCACATGGCCGGGGCCTTCCACCATGACCTGCACGTTGTGGGCCCAAGCCCGCTTGGTCAGCTCGCCCAGACGGACCAGCTCCTCGATCTGGCAGACATCGGTGGCGTCGGCCAAGCAGCCGGGGCGGCAGGCGTCGCCCAGCGAGATGGTCACATCGTGCTCTTCGCAGATGTCCAGAATTTCATCGAAGTGCTCATAGAACGGGTTCTCGTTGCCGGTCATGCACATCCATGCGAAGACCAGCGAGCCGCCGCGGCTGACGATGTTCATCTTCCGCTTGTGCTTGCGGATCTGGTCGATGGTCTTGCGGGTGATGCCGCAGTGGAGGGTGACGAAATCCACACCGTCCTCCGCGTGGAGGCGGACCACATCGATGAAGTCCTGTGCGGTCAAGGTGGCGAGGTCGCGCTGGTAGTGGATGACCGAGTCATACACCGGCACGGTGCCGATCATCACCGGGCACTCGTGGGTCAGCTTCTGGCGGAAGGGCTGGGTGTTGCCGTGGCTGGACAGATCCATGATGGCCTCAGCGCCCATGTTCACGGCGCTCATGACCTTCTGCATCTCGATGTTGTAATCCTTGCAGTCGCGGGAGACGCCGAGGTTGACGTTGATCTTGGTGCGCAGCATGCTGCCGATGCCCTCCGGGTTCAGGCAGCTGTGGTGCTTGTTGGCGGGGATGGCGACCTTGCCCTCGGAGACGAGCTGCCGGATCTCTTCGGTGGTGCGGTACTCCTTCTTGGCGACGATCTCCATCTCCTTGGTGACGATGCCCTTGCGGGCGGCGTCCATCTGGGTGGTATAGGTTTGCATAGTCAGTTCCTCCAGTTTGGTCTAAAATACTCTCTACTATTTATATACAGAGGGGCCGGATATTTCAGATGATACTGGATTCCGGCGCCTCCGCAAAACAACATTGCGGTCTTCATGAAAATCTCCTTGCATGAGTTTTCTAACGCGGCCGAAGGTGGTGCCCCCGGTCGGCTGCGGTCAGCGTTTCCTCCGATACAACCTCTCAGTCAATGCTTCGCATTGCCAGCTCCCCTAGTAGGGGAGCCCTTGGCAGTCCTCGCAGAGTTCCCGGTTTCGCCAGAGTCTCCCCTACTAGGGGAGATGTCGAACGAAGTGAGACAGAGAGGTTGTACGAAGGCGGGCGTCACAATTGAGCCGCTAACCTTCTCAATTCCCTGCACTCCTCTTCAATATCCTCCGCCGCGAAGATGGCGCTGACCAACGCAACGCCCGCTTCGCCGCAGTGGGCGAGGGAGAGCAGGTTCTGTTTGCCGATGGCGACGACCGGCACGGGGACGGCGGCGCAGATGGCCCGCAGCGTCTCCTTGGGCAGGGCGGTGACGTTCGTTTTCGTGGTGGTGGCGAACATCGCGCCGCAGCCGAGGTAATCCGCCCCGGCCGCCACCGCGGCCTTGGCTTCGGCAACGTTATGGGCCGACACGCCGATGATGGCGTCGGGGCCGAGGATGCGCCGCGCCTCTGCGGGGTCCATATCCTCCTGCCCCAGATGCACCCCGTCCGCGCCGCACTGGGCCGCCAGCGCCACGTTATCGTTCAGGATAAAGGGCACGCGGTACTGTTTGCACAGGGCGGAGATCTCCCGCGCTTCCGCCAGAATGGACGAATCCGCGAGGTTTTTCTCCCGCAGCTGCACCAGCGTCACATCGCCCTGACATGCCTCTTCGATCGTTTTATAAAATGTTTCCTCTGTATGATAGGTGCTGTCCGTCACCAGATATAATGTCATATCCAAATCTGTTTTCATACCTGTTTTTTTCCTTCCTGAGATTTTACTTTCATCCTTCCACCCGTCAGTCAGCATACCACCTATGATAACAGACGCATGAACTTTCTTTCACTTTGCTGTCATGGTTTCCCGCATTCTTTTGCATTAACGATTCAAGTGACTCTAAAATCACTTTATATCCCAATCTCCCGGATCCGGATCCTTGCTTCCAGTTCTTCCTGTGTCAGCCCTGCGACCGCATCCAGAAGTTCCATCTGAAAACTTCCCGGTCCTTTTGACCTCTTTGCGGCAATCTCCCCGGCGATTCCCATCACCGAAGTTCCAAGCAGTGCCGCCACAAACGGATCTCTCTGTGCCAGGAAAGCCGTCGAAAGTGCGCCGACCATACATCCGGTTCCAGTGATCCCGGAAAGCTCCGGCACACCATTTTCCAGGATCAGACACCGGTCCTGATCCACCAGAAGATCCTTTGCACCGGTAGCCAGAAGTACACTTCCCGTCTTTTTCGAAACTCTCCGGAAGATTTCTTTTCTCTCTTCCTCATTTTCCCCGGTCATCGCATCCTCCGCTCCGGCATCGATCCCGGTTCCGTGAAATGGCTGTCCGGCGATTGCCAGCAGCTCGGAGATATTTCCTTTGAGGATCTGTATCTTTCCCTTTTCGATCAGTTCCATGGCAAGTTCCATCCGGATCTTACTGCAGGATACACCCACAAGATCCAGCAATACCGGAATTCCTTCTTTTGCCGCCGTCCGCGCGGAACGCCTCATGGACTCGATCCGCACATCCGTAATATTTCCAAGATTCAGCATCAGTGCTCCGGCTGTCTTTGTGATGCCTTCCACCTCCAGTGGATGTTCTGCCATCATCGGTCTTGCGCCCACCGCAAGGATCATGTTGGCACATCCGTGAATGGAAATCGGATTCGTGATGCAGTGAATCAGTGGCTGTTCTCTCTTTGTGGCATCACGCACGCTCTTCAGCTGATTTTCTAACTGTTTTATCATAAACTTTTGCTCCAAGACTTCTCTGAAATTTTGCCAGCAGCCCTGCTTTGCTCAGTGCTTTCAGGAATACATAAGCTGCCGCACCACCCATGATCGTTGCTGAGATAAACATCGGGGTGTAGAAAAATGCATTTAACCCGTCTCTTCCCATGATAAATGCCATCACCGGATAAGACACCAGAGATCCGATGATACCGGTTCCGAAGATTTCTCCCAGCACCGCACAGATGATCTTACCGCCGGATGCCCGGTAGAAAACACCGGATAAAAATGCGCCAAATACGGCTCCGGTCAGTGCAAGTGGCGGAATTCCCATAAATAACATACGGATCACACCGATCATCGTTGCACAAAGCAATGAATACCACGGTCCCATCAGTACCGAGCATACAATATTGATCAGATGCGCCGTCGGGCACATGCCCTCGATACGAAGGATCGGGGAAATTACCACGCCGATCGCTACCATCATAGCCAGCATTACCATGCGAAATGTGTTCAGTCTTTGTTTTTCCATCTTTGTTTTCCTCTCTCATTGTCCGGGAAAACCTGTCGTTTCTTCTGGTGGGCAAAAAAAGCGTGGTTTCCCTGTATTTTCGGTCGAAGTTCTCTTACTTCCTCTCACTCCGAAACACGGATTCCCATCGCTTTTTTCTGTATGCCGGATCTCAGGGCGCTCCCCCTCAGATCCACCTGCATCTGCCCTGTTCGTTTACACATGGTAAGTTATCTGAACATATTTTTTATCAAATGCCTGCAAGTACAGTCTTTTATTATTTTTAAAGACCAGAAAGCTGACGATAACTGCACATGTACTTCTGTATATTTTTTGCATGATATTTTCATGCGAATTTTGCAGTATACAAAAACATCTGCCCGCACTCACACGGACAGATGTACAATCTCTCGATATGTATTCCCTCCGTTGGCATTACCCAAATCAGGTGCGGTCGAAGATCTATCTTCCTCTCAGCCTGTCACACAAGCTCCCGTTCTTTATTCTTATTTATCATAGCACTGCTTTGCGGAAATGTCAAACACCGTCAGGCGCTTTTTCTTTTCCGTTTTTCCTGTCTTTTCAGCCATCCGAATGCGATCGTACAGATGATCACCGACAGCAGCGATCCTGTTGCTGTAGCCAGTCCCATCGGAAACAGGGTATCCGGGAAAATCTTCGAAGTCAGGTAGACACCCGGAATACGGACGCAGAGAATCGCGATCAGGTTGTGGATAAACGAGATCTCTGATCTTCCGTACGCACAGAAGTATCCACTGAAACTGAAGTGTACCCCTGCGAAAATACAATCCCAGATATATCCACGGATATACTGTGCTCCCAGCAGGATGACCGCTGCATCTGTCGTAAACAGACCAACCACCAGTCCTGCGATCACCTGGATCAATAAGGATACACAAAGACCAAATCCAACCGCGCTTCCCATCGCATACCGGAGAATCTGATCGGCACGGTCGTATTTGCCGGCTCCCATATTCTGTGCTCCCAGTGCTGACACTGTAGAGAGCATCGAAGACGGCACCAGGAACAGGAAACTGATGATTTTTTCCACGATTCCCACCGCTGCTGCTGCGCTCAAACCTCTGCGGTTCGCGATGATCGTAATGATGATAAACGCCACCTGGACAAATCCATCCTGTGCCGCGATCGGAACACCGATTTTCAGCACCTGCCCCATTGTCACCCGTTCCGGTCGGAAATCTGCTCTTTTTACCGAGATTCCCGTCTGTTTTTTCAGGATCACCCACAGCGATACAATCACACTGATGGTCTGGGAAAGCGTGGTTCCCAGTGCCGCACCCGCCGGTCCCATATGGAGGCCCCGATAAATATGTAATCCAGTGCAATATTTGCCACACAGGCAATCGCAATAAAATACATCGGACTTTTGGAATCTCCAAGTCCGCGGAAGATCGATGCGATCACATTATAAGCTGTGATAAACGGGATTCCGATAAAGCAGATCGTAAGATACCGCACCATTCCTTCTACCGCTTCCGCCGGCGTGGACATTACATTTACGATTGGACGCACCAGTAACAGTAAAACTACAGCAAGCACCACGGAAACACCTATAAAAAGTACCGTAGTATTTCCCACTACTTTCGATGCCTTTTTGCTATCCCGCGCGCCCACTGCCCGCCCGATATTTACCGTCGTTCCCATCGCAAGACCAACGATTATTACCGTCAGCATATGCATCACCTGACTGCCGATCGATACCGCCGTCGTACTCGTCACACCATCAAACTGCCCGACAATAAACAGATCTGCCATACCGTATAATGTCTGTAAAAAATAAGATAACAGATAGGGAAGTGAAAAATACACAATATTTTTCCACACACTTCCCGATGTAAGATCTCTTTCCATGTTTCTACTCCTTTGTTTCTCTGATACTTTCCCTTGGTAAAGTTCTTGTCTGGTTTATATTAAACCTTACAATCGTTATAGAGTCAATCTACTTTTGATATTTTTTTATGGAAATAATGGCACGCAGACAGATGGGATATTGGATGCATTAAAAAAGCCGCAGGCACAAAACCTGCGGCTTTCTTTTCTCGTTTGAACACTTCTTAAAACACTTATTTTATAAGGGTTTCTTAGAATTTACCAGCTTTGTGAGCTTCCTCGATGCTAACTGCAACAGCTACAGTCATACCAACCATCGGGTTGTTACCTGCACCGATCAGACCCATCATTTCTACGTGAGCAGGAACACTTGAAGAACCAGCAAACTGAGCATCAGAATGCATACGTCCCATTGTATCTGTCATACCATAGGAAGCAGGACCTGCTGCCATGTTATCCGGATGCAGAGTACGTCCTGTACCACCACCGGAAGCTACGGAGAAGTATTTCTTACCAGCTTCGATACGTTCTTTTTTGTAAGTACCAGCTACCGGATGCTGGAAACGTGTCGGGTTGGTAGAGTTACCTGTGATAGAAACGTCAACGTCTTCTTTCCACATGATAGCTACACCTTCACGAACGTCGTTAGCGCCGTAGCAGTTAACTTTTGCACGAGGACCTTCGGAATATGCTTTACGGAATACTTCTTTCAGTTCTCCTGTATAGTAATCATATTCTGTTTCAACAAATGTA
>ENA-OPXH01002129-OPXH01002129.1-human-gut-metagenome-genome-assembly--contig:-NODE-2129-length-11605-cov-2.822424_pt1 | contig 11605 bp, 6 predicted proteins | sample MGYA00241521_ERZ502034 | MGnify/ENA primary metagenome ERZ502034 (study PRJEB25962, sample SAMEA2042103) | human gut metagenome | biome: human gut; feature: human-associated habitat; material: faeces... | reverse complement strand
CGTCCATATCGCCCAGGTAAGGCATCGCCAGCAGGCTCGGCACGTTGGCGTCGTCCATCAGGAAACGGTTGCCGTAACCGTCGACCTCGAAGGCGTAGATCGTCCCGTATTCGGGATGGTTGTAGGTGGCGTATTTCTTGAGCGCCGTCTCCACCTCGGCAGCCAGTTCGGTGCACTCGGCAGCCAAGGCGGCCTGTCCGTTGACTTTGGTCAGGATTTCGGCAGCCTTGCGCAGCGAAGTCACGGCAAAGAAATTCGAAGGCACGAGAAAGAGGAACGTCGTCGCATCGTCCGAGGGACGGAATACCGAAGCGATCAGCCCGACGGGATTCACCGGATTGCCCTTGCCCATGTTGCAGACCGTATCGAGCTGGCGGTCGGTCACACGCATGAACGTATAGGGGCCGACACCCTCCTTGCGCTGCTGTTCACGGAACGTCTTGAGAATGTTTCTGACGGCCGCCATCCAATGTTCGTCGAACACCGAATCGTCGCCCGTCACCAGCCAGTATTCATAGGCCAGGCGCAACGGATAGCACAACGAGTCGATCTCCCACTTGCGTTCATGCAGTTCGGGGCGCATCTGGGTCTGGTCGCTCATCCACTGATGGTCGGGGTTCGGGTCGTAGGGGTCAAGGAACGCATTGGCATAGGGATCGAGCTCGATGCACTTGAACTGGCGGCGGATAACGCCGGCCAGCATACTGCGCAGGTGCTCGTCCTTGTTGGCCAGCTGGAGGTAGGGCCACACCTGCGCACCCGAGTCACGGAGCCACATGGCATGGATGTCTCCGGTATAAACCACCGTGTCGTCCTTGCCGTTGTCGTCCTTGCGGTAGCGCACCGTCGTGTCGAGCGTGTTGGGAAAACAGTTCTCGAACATCCAGGCCAGCTTGGCATTGGAGAGCACACCCTTGATGCGCGCGATCTCGGCCTCGACGGCCTCGGAGCGGAACAGACGCTCGGACTCGGCCGGACGGTTGGTCGGGGCATATTCTTTTACGATCTTCGCTTTGGGCCTGGCCATACGCGTATTGTCCATAATCATAACCGCGGCTTCGGTTTCCGGAGCACTGCTGCGGAGCGCCGAGGCGTGTGCCGAAACCGTACCGGCCATGACGAGGGCCGCAGCAAGGCAAGCCCGGGAGATGTTTTTGTTTTTCATAGTCGTTTACAGAATTACTTTATTAGGGTTTTAAGTTATCAGTACAGGGTTACGGGGCCGCGCAGGCCGAGTTCCTTATTGAGCCGCTGCGCCCATTCCCAGCGGGCGGCCGTCGGAGTGTCGGCGGCACGGGCCTTGGCATAGTTGGTCAGCACCGTGGTGACACGGATCGTCAGGACGTTCGCGCCCTTACGGAGTTTGCCCGCTACGTCGAACGTACGTGCACCGTACCAGCGTATGCCCGCGGGCTCGCCGTTGACGAAAAGTTCGGTGATGCCGTTATGCGTAAGGCCGGCATCGAGCGTATGGTAGGCCGCCGGATCTTCGACATCAACCGTGCGGGTGTATTCGATGGTGCCGGCGAAGCTCTGCAACCAGGGGAACGGCAGGCTGTGCAGATCCACGAGGTCGGTCAGGGAGAATTCCCGGGTACTCTTATCCACATGGTGCGTGGCCCTGACATCCCAGATGCCGTTGAGGGCAATGGGGTTCGCGCTGCGGGGTGCAGGTGCGGGCAGCATTTGGCCACCGCGGTCTTTCTCGAAGACGATGAATTTCGCCTCGGCAGGCGTCAGGCACAACTCCAGCGTACCGTTCCGCATGTCGAGCATATGCCGCCCGCCCGTCTCGGCATCCCAGACCCAGGCCTGCTTGGCCGCCACCTCGGCGGGGAATTCGAGCCGGGTCTGCATGGAACGTTCGATCGAAGAGTTGACGACGAAATAGATATCCTTGTCGCCCGACTTGTAATAGTTCATCATCATAAAACGGTCGGGGTCGGAGATTTTCGCATAAGGGGTCAGGCCGTATTCCGCCTGCAAGGTGCGGTACCAGCCGAGCATATCCCCCTGCGGGGCATCGACACGGACAAAACGGTCGGGCCAGGTCGTCACGACACGGTCGATGATCGCCTTCACACGGGCATCCTTCGCCGCGGCATCGCGGAATCCGAGCCCCTTGTGGGGCACCTTCCCGATGGCGATCACACGTCCGCCCGCCGCCACGAAGTCGGCGATGCGCGCAGCGGTCCGGGGTTCGAGGCTCTCGACCTCCATCAGCAACAGGGTCTTGTAGCTGCGCGAACCGAAGCGGAGTTGGCCGCCGGAGACAGACGACTGACAGATGACCTTCTCGCTGACATAGTCGCAGCCGTTGCCGCTCTGCTGGACGGCCTCCCAGAGGTCGTTGGCATAGGCGGGATAGGTGACGCCGGGATAGGGGTCGCGCTGCATGCCGTGGATCGACCAGAGGTCTTCGAGCGGCGGCAGGATGGCGATGTCGGCCTGATAGACGCTGTTCTGCAACAGGGCGGAGACACGCGCCTTGTAATCCATCCACGGACGCACATAAGGCCACCATGTATTATTCTCGTTGAAATAAGTACCGAACTGTATCCAGCCGAAGAAATCCTTCTGGCGGGGGCTGTAATTGAAGCCGTGGAGCACCGAGTGGTTCACGCCCGAAAGGTTGCTGCGGTCGCCCGTCACCTTGACCTCCTCGAGCGTGGTCTGGAAGATATTGCCCACGTTGGTCTGTTCTTCGCAGCTCACGATGTTGCGGTTGGCCAGAAACGCCCCCGAAGCGACGAACTTGTTGACCATGCTGTAACCGCGTCCCGAAAGGTACTGGTTGGGCTCCATCACCCGGCCGATACCGTCGTGTATCCACGATTCGCATTCGGGGATGTCGAGATACATCGACGTTTCGATGGGATGGAGCTGGTGGCCGTAGGCCTGGATGCGCGACTTGAGCCCGTTGCGATGGCACCACGCATTGTATACGTCGATGAAGTTCTCCTTGAAGAGCTGCATCTGCACGTGCCAGAAATCGTGGCGGACACGCTCGATCACGTCGCGCGTCACTTCGGGCGAGAAACTGCAGCCGTAAGCCTCACGGACGGGTTCGCCCATGGCTCCGGTACGCTGGAACACATAGGGCAGGAACGGATAGAGCGAGTAACCCATACGCTTCTCGAACTCGGCGAACATGCCGGGCGTCCAGTTGTTGCCTTCCAGCTCGAAACTGTCGCAGAACGCCGCGCGGATTTCCCCCTTGAGTTTGCCGCGGGTGAAATGCATCGCATCGGAAAATTTATCGAGGTAACGCTCCACGGCCTTACCGTCGAGGTGGTTCACCACGGGCCCGCTGGCGCCCGGAGCCCCCAAGATAACACGCGAATAGCCGTTCAGCTTCACGAAAAAGTAGAGGACATGTTCGCCCTCGGGGACATCGACCGTGATGGTATCATTGCCGGCCTGTTCGTCGTACGAAACGCCCTCGGTGAAATGGGCGACATGCTTGGGCATCAGGCGGATGAACAGAAGCTCCTTGGTCGGGTTGCTGCGGGGATTGGCCACATGGGCGTTGGCCATGCCCAGCACCTCGTCGCGGCCGATGGTAAACCGCCCGCCCTTGACATCGACCGTAACGGGATAGAGCATCTGCACCTGCTCCTCGGGCGCAAGGTATTCGGCGCCGAAGGGCCAGCCCGAGCCGACGATGATGTCGCAAACCATACCGCGCTCACGGCAGCCGTCGGCAGCCACGTTGACCATGCGGATCCACTCGTCGCTCAGCCATGTCAGCGCAGCACACCCCACCGTATCGGTGGTCTGGTCGGGGAACTGGATGGTGTTGATCTCCACACCGCCGATTCCGGCATCACGCATCACGTCCAGCTCGCGCAGGATCTCCTGCTCGTTCACACGGGCGCCGTTCCACCACCAGCGCACATAGGGACGATGGCGCCCGTCGGGATTAGCGAATGTTTTATACAACTCTTTTTCAGGGCGGACAGCCTTTGCCACGGGCAACTTTTCCGCAAAGGCGATCCCCGCGGCGAACACCGCGGCCAATAGTGTGAAGAGGATCTTTCGTTTCATCAGGTTATAGGTTTTTCGGTTTATTTCAAGTTCAGGTTTGCCATACGGGCATACATTTCGGCCATCCCGGCCTGCGTCAGCAACCATTTCCGGGAATCTTTCACGCGGCCCGTGAGATCCGCCCCGAACAACCCTTTCCCGTCGCGTGCATGCACCCACGCATGGTCGAGGCTGCGCTGCACGGCCTCGAGGTACTCGGCATTGCCGTCAATCCGGTAAAGTTCGATGAAGCCGCGTGTCATCACGGCGGAGAACCACACGTCACCCTTGCCTAAAATCCGGAACGGGGTACCGTCTTCGGGCGTGAACCCGGTAAAAAAGCACCCGTAGCTTGCCGCTGCGGTTTGTTGCGCGTCTTTCAGGTAGCTTTCGTCCCCCGTAGCCTTATGGAGCAGGGCACCGGCCTGCACCATCTGCCCGCTATTACAAGAATACTTGGTCTTAACGAGCGTACCGTTGAGCGCCATGTTGTCATAGTATAGGCCGTCCCCGGGATCGGACAAGTACCGTTTCGTCCAGGCATAGAGGGCTTTGCCCTGTTCCAGGTAGTGCCTTTCGCCCGTAGCGGCATAGAGTTTGAGCGCATAAACCGCGGCCGGGGCATTCGAACAGGTATTTTTCGAATCCTTATGCTGCTCGCACCAGTAGATGCCGCCACCCAGCACGTCGTCCATGCCGCTCCCGATGAACTCCCATATCCGCTCCGCTTCGGCAAGGTACTTCCTCTCGCCGGTGGCCTCGTAAATATCGCAAAGGTCGATGCCCAGCCACAGGTTGTCATCGTAAAAACGGTCGGATCCCGCATCGACATAAGCGGCGTAAGCCACGGGCATACGCGTCGTATCGAGATACCGCGCCAGCCCGGGCAGTATGCGACCGTCGATCACACTGCGGTACGAGGGATCGGCCCCGAGGATCGCGGTCGCAGCCGACAGGGTTCCCGAAAAAGGCCACAGGTAAGAATAGGGGTTCGGGGCGGCCTGCCCTTCTGCCAAATACCCGGCCTTGTAGTCCGCATCGAAAGGGTGATTTTCGCGCAGCAGGAAACTGCCGTCCACCCCGTACCATTTATAGATGGAATCGAGCGTCGCCTTCGCACGGCCGAGATTGCCGGGCGCGGTCGTACCGCACCGTCCGCAAGCGGCAAGCGAGCACGTCAAGAGCGTTATGGCGAGAAATCTCTTCACTGGTTCCTTTTATTCGTAAGGCCCGGACATGTCCGTACTGCAAAGGGATTATTTCAGTCCGACGCCGGACATGCGGCCGTACATCTCGGCCATGGCACCCTGCGTGAGCAACCACTTCTCGGCCTGTTTGTCTGCGCCCGTAAAATCGGTTTCGAAAAGCCCGTGCCCGTCGCGCGCATGATCCCACGCATAGTCCAGACTGCGCTGCACGGCATCGACATAGGTGGCATTGCCGTCGATGCGATAGAGTTCGACGAGCCCGCGTACCATCACGGCCGAGAACCACACGTTGCCCTTGCGGATGATACAGAATGCCTCACCGCCCTCGGGCGTGAATTCCTCGAAGAAATAATCGTAGCTTGCGGCGGCCGTGCGCTGCGCATCTTTCAGGTAGCTTTCATCGCCCGTAGCCTTGTAAAGCAGGGCACCCGCCTGTACCATCTGGCCGCTGTTGTAGGCGAACTTCGCACGGCCGATATTGCCGTCGAGCGACACGTTATCGAAATAGAGCCCGTCCCCGGTGTCGAGCAGGTGCTCCTTCGTCCAGGCATAGAGCCGTTTGCCCTGCTCGAGGTAGCGGCTGTCGCCCGTCGCGGCATAGAGTTTCAGTGCATAGACGGTGCCCGGTGCATTGGAACAGGTATTCTTCGAATATTTCTTCTGTTCGCACCAGTAGATGCCGCCGCCCAGCACATCGTCCGTGCCGCTCTCGATGAATTTCCAGATCATCTCGGCCTGGGCGAGGTATTTCTTGTCGCCCGTAGCCTCGTAGATATCGCAGAAGTCGATGCCCAGCCACACGTTGTCGTCGTAGAAACGATCCGAGGCCGGAGCCGTATTGATATAGGAGGCATAAGCCGCCGGCATACGCGTCGTATCGAGGTACTCGGCCAACCCAGGCAGCACGCGGTTGTCGAGCACGCTGCGATAGGAGGCATCCTCCTCGAGGATCGTATTCACAGCCGAGAGCGTTCCCGAGAAGGGCCACAGGTAGGAATAGGGATTCGGACGCGCCTGGTCTTCGGAGGCAAGGTACCCCGCCTTGTAACCGGCATTGAACGGATAGTTTTCGCGCAGCAGGCAGCGGTCGGCGACACCATAATAAGCATAGACCGAATCGAGCGTTGCCTTGGCACGGTCGAGATTGCGGGCCTGGCTCGGCGACGTCCGGTCACAGGCGGCAAAAGCACATGCGGCAACTGCCGCAGCGGTGAGGAGGAGTGTTTTCTTCATTATCTGTTATCGGTTATTCGTTGGGTGTCGGGGTGGTATACCGCGCCTGCTTCGTACGGAGGGCCTTGTTGATCCCCTCGACGACCATCGGCTCCATGAGCGTGTAGCCGTACAGGGTCGGATGGCAGCCGTCCTGGGAGAAACGGGCATCCAGGCCGCCGGAACCGTTGTCGAACGCCGCATGGTAATCCACATAGGGGATCTTATGTTCGGCGGCGTACTGTCTGAGCATCGTATTGAGCTCCGCGACGGCTGCCGCAGGTTTGATCTCGGGGCGCCACGAAAACCGGTCGCAGGGCAGCACCGAGCAGAGCACCACGCGGATCCCGTTGAATTTGGCCAGTTCGCACATCGAGACGATGTTGCCGAAGACGTTTTCGAGTTTGATGGCGCCGTTGTTCTGCGCAATGTCGTTGATACCGGCCAGGATCACCACGGCCTTCGGGTTCAGGTCGATGACGTCGCGGCGGAAACGCGCGAGCATCTCGGCGGTCGTCTGGCCGCTGATACCCCGGTCGACGAAGCCGTTGCGGGCGAAGAAATCGGGATCGGCCCCGATCCAGTTGTCCGTGATGGAATTGCCCATGAAGACCACTTCGACGGATTCACCCGCCAGTGCGGCATTCTGCTGTTCGTAACGCCCGTACTGCGCCCAGTCGCGGGGTTGCTGGGCTGAGAGCGAAAGCGCCGCGAAAACAGCCAGTGACAGGAGTACGATTTTTTTCATAGGGCAATAAGGTTTTTAGGTTTTCCGCTAACAAAATTAGGAAACCCGGAATGATCGGCAGTCCGTATCCATGAAGAAATAGTACACATCCGTGCCAAACACAAAATATTCCGGTTTTTGCCACCTTCCACCGCCGGGACAGAGGCTCCAGAGGGGATTTCCCGGAGACAAAGGTAAGAAATATGTCTGTTTTCATGCCCAAAATGGCAATGGTTAGTCTGTTTTTACGAAAAAATTTGCATAAATTTGCACAACCAACATAAAATTTCCACAAACCGCAACCCTCCATGAAACGAATAATCTACCTGGTCTGTATACACCTGCTGTGCTGTGCGGCGGCACAAGCCAGCAACCTGCGGCAGATATCGAGCCGCGAAGGCATATCGAACAACGCCATCCTCTCGCTGGCACAGGATAAACACGGGTTCATCTGGGTCGGTTCGTGCGACGGGCTGAACATGTGGGACGGCGAACGCATGCGCCTCTTCCCGAACGACTGGGGCGAATACACCCCCCTGTCGGGCAACCTCATCGAGGAGATCGCCGTGACGACGGACTCGCTTTTCTGGATCCGCACGAACTACGGGCTCGACCTGTTCGATCCGGACAGCAAGCACGTCGAACCGCACACCTGTTTCCAGGGAATGTACCGGATCGTGACTCGCAGCAGCGACGAGGTGATCGTCATCACGCAGGACAACAAATTCAGCTACTACGACCGCACGCGCCATGAATTCGCCCCCACAAGGCCGATGCAGCAAGGGCGGTATGCCGACATCCTGGAGATGGTGCTCGACGACGAGGGCAACCTGTGGAGCTTTTCACGCAAGGGTATTTTCTGTATGCCGGTGAAAATTCCCGCCGACGGGCAGGGGGACATCCGGTTCGGCGAAACACAGCAGATAGCCCTGCCTTCGCTCCCGGAATTCGCATTCCGCGAAGGGAACAGGGTTTATTTCATCGACCGGAACAAAGTGTTCTACGAGTTCGACATCAAAAGCCGTCAGATCATATATATAAAGGATATGCGCGAGGAGCTGGCGGCCATGGGACAGGTGTCCCGCATCATCAGCGACGGGGACGATTACCTCGTGTCGTTCAACACCAACGGCGTCGTCCGTCTGAAAACCACCCCCCAAAACAGCGTAAAATACGTCACGGAGCACATCAACATCACCTGCGGCGCCATGACGCTGCTGCGCGATGCCCGGCAGGAGATCGTATGGATCGGCACCGACGGGCAGGGGCTTTACCAGTACACGCGCAATGCGGTGGCTTTCCGCTCGATCACCTTCAACGACCTGCCCTACAACCTTTCGAAGCCCGTGCGTGCGCTCTACGTCGACCACGAACGCAGCCTGTGGGTGGGAACCAAGGGCGAAGGATTATTGCGCATCCCCAACTTCTACGACAGAAAGACCTTCGACGCGGCCCATGTCGAACAGAAAACCACGGCCAACAGCGATCTGCTGGACAACTCGGTCTACACTTTCGCCGCAAGCAGCCGCAACCTGCTGTGGATCGGCACCGACGGCGACGGGCTGAACTACTACTCCTATGCCGACCGGAGGATCCACCGCCTCGGCGTCCCCGAGGAGATGCGGTTCATCCACACGCTGCGCGAGACGGCGCCGGACACCCTGTGGGTGGCTTCGGTAGGCTGCGGTATATTCCGCATCACGCTGGGCGGATCGCAGACCCATCCTGAAATCCGCGAGGTCAAGCGACTCCACTTCAACGAGGAACTGGAGGTCAAAAAATTCTTCTTCGCCCTCTACGAGCAGAACGATTCGATCATGTGGTTCGGCAACCGCGGAGGCGGGGCCGTACGCTACAACACGCATACGAATACGCACCAGATCGCCAAATTCGACCACAACCGCAGCGCCATCGTCAACGACATCTTCACGATCCACCAGACCCAGGACAAGAGCCTCTGGTTCGGCACGAGCGGCGGACTGATACAGGTCGCACGCGACACGACCGGGCATCCCCAACACCGTGCACGGCATCCTCGACGACCGCAAGGGCGACCTCTGGCTGAGCACCAACCGAGGACTGGTGCAGTACACGCCCCACACGGGCAACGTGGTGACCTACGGGTACTCCTACGGCCTGAATACCATCGAATACAGCGACGGGGCCTACTTCACCGACCCGCAGACGGGGCTGCTCTTCTTCGGCGGCATCAACGGGCTGGTCACCGTCGAGGAAACCGGCTTCGAGGAACAGTCGTTCAACCCGCCGATCCTCTTCCGCGACGTGCGCCTCAACGACGGGGTGCATAACATCGGCAACCTGCTCTCCGACAAGGGCGCGCTGACGCTGCGGCACGGGCAGCGCATCTACGAGATCACGGTATCGGCACTCGACTACGTCAACGGCAGCAACTACACCTATTACACGCGGCTGGACGGGTTCAGCGACCAATGGACGAGCACTTCGTCGAAGCTGTCCTTCGCCGACCTGCCGCCCGGCACCTACCGGCTCGACGTACGCTACCGCAATAACATCACCGGGGCGACAAGTCCCGTCTATTCACTGGAAATACGCCTCAAACCGGCATGGTACGCCACATTCCTGGCAAAGCTGCTCTACATGCTGCTGGCGCTGGCCGCCGTCACCATGACCCTGCGTTATTACCTGCTCCGTTACCGGCAGCGCAAGGCCCAACAGCTGCAACGCCTCGAAAGCCGGCGCAAAGAGGAGGTCTACGAATCGAAAATGCGATTCTTCTCGAACATCACGCAGGAGTTGTCCATGCCGCTGACGATGATCTCGGGGCCCTGTCAGCAGATCATGACATACCGTAAATCGGACTCCTACATCCTCAAATACGCACAGACCATCCGGCAGAACGTGTCGAAGCTCCACGACCTGATCTACATGCTCCACGAGTTCCGCGGCATCCGCACCTCGCAAAACGATGAGAATGAAAACATCGAGCTGGTACCCGTGGCCGAAATCGCCCAGGGAATCGCCGAGACCTTCGGCGAATACTCCGAGCAGAACAGCATCCACTGCAAGCTGGACATCGAGCGCAACCTGGCATGGCCGAGCGACCGGGAAGGGCTTTCTACGATTCTCAACACACTGTTGTCCAATGCATTCAAGCACACTCCCTACAACGGCTCGGTGAGCCTGACGATCCGCAACGACGACGGGGAACTGTTCATATCGGCCGCGAACGACAGCATCGGGGTCAACCTCGACGACATCGAGGCCATTTTCGACCGTTACCGCGTGCTGGATTATTTCGAGCGCAAGAGCGAACGGGGGCTTTCGTTCCAGGGCGACCTGCGGCTGGCGATCTGCCACAGCATCGTGACCCGCATGCACGGCCAGATCACGGTCGAAAGCACCCCCAATGCCCAGACGACGTTCACCGTGCGGCTGCCGCGGCTGAAAGTAACCGCCGAGAACACGTCCGTGAACGACAACATCGTGCCGATCGACACGAACTACGGGCTGCCACTGCCGACCGTCACGCAACGCGAATTCACGTTCGACAAGAACCGCCGGACGATGTTCGTGGTCAACGACGATTCGGAGATCATGAATTTCGTGGCCGAGCTGTTTGCCCCGGACTACAATATCAAAATGCCCGACGGCCTGAACGCGATGATCGAACTGCTCAAACAGATGCACCCCGACATCATCATCTGCGATGCGCTCTCAGAGAAATCGGACTGCCTGTCGCTCATCAAGTTCATCAAGGAGGGCAAGCTGACCTCGCATATCCCGGTGATCCTGCTCTCGACGGCACAGCAGGTCGACGAACGCATCAAGGGCGTAGAATCCGGTGCCGACATCTGCCTGACGCTGCCCTTCAACGTCGAATACCTGAAGGCCGTGACCGAGCAGCTGCTCAAACGCAACCGCTCGCTCAAGGACTATTACAAATCGTCGATCAGCGCCTTCGAACTCTCCGACGGCAAGATGCTCCACCAGGACGACAAGGAGTTCATCGACAAGATGCTGAAGATCATCAACGACAACATTTCCAACACGGAGATCTCGACGAAATTCATCGCCGACGAGATGGGCGTAAGCATCCGCAACCTCTACCGCCGCCTGGAAGGCATCCTGAACCAGACCCCGACCAACATCATCAAGGAGTACCGGCTGGCCAAGGCCGAGCAGCTGCTCACCTCGACCAAGCTCTCCATCGACGAGATCATCTACAAGGCGGGGTTCGTCAACCGGGGCACGTTCTTCAAGTGCTTTGCCGCCAAATACGGCTGCACCCCCAAGGTATACCGCAAGGAGAAGCTCTCCCAGATCAAACAGGAGGTCGACGAACTGCCCGAAGGGCCACAGGAAAAAGCATAAGGCGGGGGGGGTCCCGGCAATACAGGAATCCCTGCCCGCCCGACCGGAGACGGCGGTTCCCGCCAACCAGTCTAAAAAC
>ENA-OPXH01002127-OPXH01002127.1-human-gut-metagenome-genome-assembly--contig:-NODE-2127-length-11614-cov-2.399948_pt1 | contig 11614 bp, 11 predicted proteins | sample MGYA00241521_ERZ502034 | MGnify/ENA primary metagenome ERZ502034 (study PRJEB25962, sample SAMEA2042103) | human gut metagenome | biome: human gut; feature: human-associated habitat; material: faeces... | reverse complement strand
AAAGTACTTGTTACTTTACAGGGAATGAAAGAACTGACAGGCAGGACACTGGAAGAAGGAACGTTTCAGTTCCGGCTGAAATCAATCAGCGAAGATATTCCGGAAGAAGTGCAGAAAGAGTTGCAAAATGATACAGTAAAAGCAGTGGCAGAAAATGTAGACGAAACCGTTACAAACAGCCAGGGTGGAAGTTTTCATTTTGGAGAGCTTACCTATACACATCCGGGAACGTACATTTATCAGGTATCTGAAGTTCAGGAAGGTAAGGCAGGGTACACGTACGATTCCCATGTTGCAACTGTGAAAGTTGTCGTTACAGATCAGGACGGCATATTACAGGCAGAAGTCTATACGGACGGACAGAAAGGAAAGTATCCAGAATTCCACAACCAGTACGCGCCGAATCCGGTAACACTGGAAGGAAAGAATATCATTCACGCTAAAAAAACGTTGCATGGACGTGATATGAAGAGTGGAGAATTTTCGTTTGAGCTATTAAATGAAGATGGAACAGTTGTTGCAAAAGCCAGAAACCAGGCAGACGGAAATGTCATATTCCCTGCAATGACTTATGAAAAAGCAGGAATTTACCGCTATACAATGCGAGAAATAAAAGGAACTTCCGGTGGTGTTACGTATGATGAGACTGTTTATGGGGTGACAGTGGAGGTTACGGATGCAGGAGGATATCTGAAAGCAGAGACATCGTATGCATATGCTGGAGATGCTGTGAATATTCCGACATTTTCCAATCAGTATCAGGCAGTGCCGGTAGAAGTGGTTCCGGGCGCTGTGAAAGTGCTGAAAGGCAGATTGCTCGCAGAAGGAGAATTTACATTTGAATTAAAAGACGTAAATGGCGCGGTTATGCAGACGGTGAAAAATGATGCGTCCGGAAGAGTGACATTTGATAAATTAACATTTAACCGTGCGGGCACGTATATTTATACAGTAAATGAGAAGCATGAGCAGGCGAAAGGTATTACCTATGACACTTCTGTATACACGTACAAAATAACGGTGACGGATAATGAGCAGGGCGCTTATCAGGCGAAGGTCGAGACAACGCCGGACGAAGTATTATTTACAAATGTGTACACGAAGCCGCAGGAACCACAAAATCCACAGAAACCGACTAACCCGCAGAAACCAAACCAGCCACAGAAGCCGGTAAAAACAGTTACAATCCTGCCGAAGACCGGTGATCCGGCGCAGACAGGACTGTTGATCGGAATTATGGCAGGGGCAGCAGGACTTGCTGGCGTCTGTGTAATTCGGAAGAGAAAAAGTGTGAGATAAAAGGTTCCCGATAGCAAAAATATCTATATTATAAAAGGATGACAAGAGCTTTGACGCAGGCGATAAAACCGCAGGTGTCATAGCTCTTGTTGTATGATTGTTCCTGACATGTCATTCCAGAAAAGAAGTTTCTTTCATATACGGTATCCAGGAATCATGTTATAATAAAAATATGTAGAAAAATTGTATGGAGGAGAGACAGATGGAAAAAAGCACAAGAACAGAATTTTCATATGTGATATTTTTTTTGGCAATTTTGTGCGGATATGTCTTTCGCCTGCTTCCACGGAATATTTTACTCCCAGGGGATGTCTTTATGGGATTGGATGTATTACGTTCTGCAATTTACATGGAACTGGTTCTGTACTGGATTTCATCTGTGAAAAAAAGGATCTTGTACAGTGCAGTTCGGAAATATTTGTTGATGATCGGTTACCTTCTTATTTTCTGGTTGTTTATACGTACAATAAAGTATCTTTTCCTGGGAAATATGGATTTCCTGAAAAGTCTGTGCTGGTATGGATTTTATATACCGATGTTATTTATACCATTATTTGCACTATATCTGGCAGTCTGCCTTGGACAGCCAGAGCATTACAGGTTACCAAAGTATTTGTATAGTCTTGTTTTCCCGGCAGTTGTGCTCTGTCTTCTTGTTTTGACGAATCATATCCATCAGTGTGTGTTTCGCTTTGAAAATGGGGTGCCTTCCAGTGATGGAAATTATTATTACGGATGGGGATACAAAATGATTCTTGCGTGGCTCAGTATGGAAGTTTTGATCTTTTTTGTATTGTTGTTTATAAAAAGTCATGTGCCCGGAAGAAAAAAACGAATCTGGTTGCCAATGATTCCGTTGGGCGTGGGGATTCTATATGTAGGATTGTACCTTTCCGGAATTTCGTTTCTTCGGACTTATGCAGGAGATCTGACGGTGATGATGATTCTTGTGATCCTTGCTATCTGTGAAGGATGTATAAAAAGCGGTCTGATCCCGTCAAATACAGGATATGAAGAACTGTTTGAAGCAACTACAATCGGAGCACAGATTCTGAATCAGAATAAGGAAGTTTGTTTTGCATCTGGAAATGCAAAACAAATATCAGAAAATGTACTGGAAGAGGCAAAAAATGGACCGATTGATCTTGGGGAAGAACAATTGCTTCTTGCACCGGTCAGAGGAGGAGCGGTTGTATGGTGTGAAGATGTGACAGATATCAGATGTGTATTAAAACAATTAGAAGCAAATGCGGAACAACTGGAATCCAGCCGCAGTCTTTTGCAGGCGGAAGTGGATTTAAAGAAAAAACAAAGCAAACTGGATGAGCAGATGCAGTTTTGTAATAAAATTACAGAGTATACAAAAGATCAGATCGATCAGATTAAATACTGGCTCGAAAACAGTAAAAATGAGCAACAGAAATGGGAAAATCTGAAAAAAATATGTGTACTTGCCGCCTATGTGAAACGGATGAGTAATTTAATATTACTTTGTGAAGAATCTGATTTTTTGCCGGCAAAAGAATTGGAGTATTGCTTGAGGGAGTCGGTGGAAAATCTGAAAGTATGCAAAATAGCAGTATCTTTATCCGGAAAATGTGAAGGAGTTTTGAAAAAACAAGATTTGATCGCATTATATGAAACATATGAAAAGCTGATGGAACAGATCCTTGGTGATGTGGATGCAGTGCTGTTACATTTACAGTCGGCAAATAGGCAGGCGGTATTAAAATTGAATATAGCGGGAAATACCACCTGCCTGTCTCGTGTAAGAGATATTGCAGTGGCAGGGAATATACAAATCAGGAAAAGAATACAGAATCAGGAATGTCAGGTACAACTGTATGCCGGAAAGGAGATAGGAAAAAATGAGCGCAATGATATGTAGTTTATTGTTTCTTTGTTTCTTTTTACAGGCAAATGCATTTTTGAAAGAAAAGAGCAAACGAGAAGTCAGAACAGGTCTTTTAGTCAGCAGTTTACTGAATCTGGGATTGTTAATTATATTTGCGGCAGGGGGACAGAAGCTGGCAGATAAAAGAACCACTTCAGCGATAGAAAATGTGGTACTTGGAATTCCGAAAATATACATATTTCTCTATAGTGCGATGGCAAGTGTAGTGGCAGGAAAGGTTTATTACCGGCAAATTTGCAGAAGCAAAACGGAAATAACGAATAATACAATACGTGAAGCTGCAGATACGTTACCAATGGGACTATGCTTTTATGATACAAATGGTCAGATTCAGCTTATAAATAAGAGAATGAATCAATTGGGACATAAATTGCGTGGAAAAGCAATTGTAAACGGTGAAGATTTCTGGGAGTTTTTAGAAGAAGGAAGTTTGGTGCCAGGATGTAAGCGCCTGTCCAGGAAGAGTCCAATGATTTTTCAAATGGCGGATCAAACAGTCTGGCAATTTGACCGGGAAGAAATCTATGTGAGAAAAAAGAAAATGATACAGGTGACAGCTTCAGAAAGAACGATGCTATATCAATTACTGAAGAGGCAGGAAGAAGAAAATGAAGAACTGAAAAGTATCAACAAAAGACTGAAAGTGTATGCACAGAGGGTAGAAGAACTTACGCGTGCGCGTCAAAGACTTGATACAAAAGTCCGGATTCATGATACGTTCGGACAAATACTTATGGAAACCAGATATTTTCTTTCAAGCAAAACTGTAAAAGATAAAACGGATGAATTATTAAAAAAATGGCATCATATCATTTCGCTTTTACAGCAAGAGACAAAGGAAGAGCAAGAGGATGCCTTGTATTATTTGAAAAATGCAGCAGCATCCGCAGGAATAAAACTTAAAGTAACAGGAAAAATCCCAGATGACAGAAGTATTCAGGAATTGTTTCTGGCAGCGGGGGCGGAAGCTTTGACAAATGCTGTTCGCCATGGAAAGGCGGACAATTTGTGGATTGAGACAGGAACCGAAAAGGGAGAAATATATTTTATTTGTTCAAATGATGGAGTGATTCCACAGAAAAAAATTACAGAGGGCGGAGGGTTGTCAACGCTTCGTCAGAAAACAGAACTGGCAGGCGGGTCTATGAAAATTACAGCTGAAAATGTATTTTCCTTGAAAATACGGCTGCCAAAAGCAGGGGAAGGAAGAGATAATGATACATGTATTGATTGTGGAAGACGATCCAATGGCAAGAAAATTGTTTGAGATTATTTTGCAGGAAAGTGACAGATATATAGTTACAGCGGCAATTGAGAGTGCATCTCTTGCAGAATTTTACTGTATGACGAGCACGGTGGATCTGATTTTAATGGATGTCTGTACAGCGCTACGCTCGAGTGGATTGGAAGCGGCAGCAAAAATTAAAAAGATTTATCCAAAGAAGAAAATTATTATTGTGACAAGTCAGCCGGAGTGTGATTTCGTGGAGCGTGCAAGAAAAAGTGGAGTAGAAAGTTTCTGGTATAAAGATCCTTCGGCAGAACATTTGCTGGATGTCATGGATCGGACGATGAGAGGAGAATCTGTTTATCCGGATAAACTGCCTGTATTGCAGATCGGACTTGCAACAAGCGAAGAATTTACGGCAAGAGAGCTGGAAGTACTGCGGGAACTGACCAGCGGAGATACGGATGATGAAATTGCAAAAAGATTACATATCTCAATACATACAGTAAAAAAATATGTAAAAACACTGCTACAGAAAACTGGTTTTACAACGCGGACACAGCTTGCGGTAATGGCAAGAGAAAGCGGAATTGTGATACGGGGATTTTAGAAAGGGAAAAAATATAAAAACATACTCTTTTGAGGGATGTTATACATTTTTTCTTCTGTTAAACTGAAACTAGAATTAGAGATCTTATGTACAAATTCAAGGAAAAGGAGGAGATAAATATGAAAGAAAACGAAGATATTTTGCGAGCGTGCTTGTAATGCTTCTGACATTGCTTCCGGAAGCAAAGGAAGTTTTAAAAAATGTGTTCTTTAAGTTAGGGATAACTGGAAAGGAAAGCGTATGGATAAAAAAATATGGAGATGTATAAGAAAAAACTTTTTGGCGGTTGCAATGGTAGCAATTTTTATATTTTCCGGAGTACAGGGATGTAGAGTAGAGGCGGCAGCGAAACCAAAGCTCAATAAAAAAAGTGTTATGTTGTACGTGGCGCAGAGCAAAAAGTTGAAAGTGAATCATACAAAGGCAAAAGTAAAATGGTCGAGCAGTAATAAAAAAATTGCAAAAGTCAGTAAAAAAGGTACAGTAAAAGCAGTTAAGCCGGGAAAATGTACAATTTATGCAAAAGTAAAGGGCAAAAAGTTAAAGTGTAAGGTGGAAGTTGTTTCCAAACAGCAATATTATGGAAGAAATTTATATATGCTTGTGAGACAAAAAGGAGCAAAAGGTTCATCGGATGTCAGACGCATATCAATGAAAATAAAACAGTATGACGTAGAAAATTATCGTACAGTTATAATAAGTGCGTATCCGAAAAAATGGCAGATGCAATTTGTGTTTAAGGAGGATCTGGAAGAACCGGATGAATTAACGAGAGTGGATATAAAACTGGATGTTTCAAAAGATAAGGCCGGACAATTAAAATATGTATATGAAGACGGTTACAGTGACATTATTACCCGCATACAGGGCAAGGTTGAGAAAAACTGTGATGAAAACAAAAAAGGTCTGGACTTAACGTATTATGAAATTATTAGAGAAGAAGAAGATCCTGACAAAGGAGTGCCGGGAGAGTGGGCATGGCCAAAGACATCCGAAAGTGTAAAAAATGCATTTAGCTATTATGACGATTTGTTAAAAAAATATGGATATTCCATGAAAAAAATTGGGTTTATGAATCGACTTTAAGTGGCTACGAAGAGTTTTTCGTGCTTGTGTGGAAAAGAACAGGGAGCAGTATCGTTTATCAGGACGAACTGCTCCCTGTGTGTTGTTTTATTTTATGGAATAATTTCATTCATGTTTCACTTCCATTGGAAATAAAGAATATAAAAAGCAGATTTCACAAAATATTCAGAAAAAATTAAGTGCATTTTCCGGTATATCTTCTATAATAGTAAGAAGAAAGACAAGAATGGAGGACTTAAGATGGACATAGAATTAGAAAACGAGATTCAGAAAAGGTTACACAAATATCATAAGAAGATGTGGGCTTCGTATGGAGCCATTGCAATAGATATTTTGTTTCTGATTTACATGGTGATTTTCAAACTGGATCTGGATATATGTTCCTGGTCATTTGGAATATTTGGAACTTTCCTGATATATGTGGCTGTTTTTGCAGCATATGCCGCAATTGCTGTTCTGGCATGTCTGTTGGAAGCATTTGGGAAACTGGAAATAGAGAAGATTTTATTTGAGGAATGTGATCCGTTTTTATATGAGGCATGTGCAATGCGTATAAAGCAGCCATTTTTCAAAGATCGTGTGAATTGTAATCTTGCAGTCGCAAGGTACTATCAGGGAAACATAGATGCAGCATATGATACGCTGATGGCGATTAATCCAGAAAAATTAAAAAGAGAATTCGCACTGAATTATTATCTGTTATTATCCATGATCTATTTTCAGAGAGACATGGGACAGCAAGTTCCGGAGCTGGAACAGGCATGTCGCAGAAAACTTTCTAAAAATAAAAAAGGACAGGCTCTTTTTGCACATTTGTGTGCATGCAATAATTTCCGGAGGGCAATGGCAAATAAGGACTATGATGCAGCGTTCGGATTTATGCAGGATGCAGCGACTGCACCAAATCGTCTTTTTTATAAGTTGCATCAGGTTGCATACAGCTACGATGCAGCGTTGTTGTACAGAGCAGCAGGTGAAAAGGCAAGCACCGGATGGAATCTGGATTATATAGCAAAAGAAGGAAATAAGCTTTTTGTTGTACAAAAAGCAGAAGAAATGCGATAGTTATTCCTTTTTTGAAATTCCTATGTTATAATTACAACAAGTATGTGAAAACATAAAAAGAGAAAAGATAAGGAGTTTGAAAACCGATGAAAAGAGTATTATTAAAACTCAGCGGGGAAGCACTCGCAGGAGATAAAAAAACCGGATTTGATGAAGCTACATGTGTAGGCGTTGCAAAGCAGGTTAAGAAACTGGTAGACGATGGCATCCAGGTTGCAATCGTAACCGGAGGCGGTAATTTCTGGAGAGGAAGAACCAGTGAGACGATTGACCGTGTGAAAGCTGACCAGATCGGTATGCTTGCAACGGTTATGAACTGTATTTATGTATCTGATATTTTCCGTTATGTCGGAATGGAGACAGAGATTTTCACACCATTTGTATGTGGTGCATTTACATCACTATTTTCCAAAGATGCAGCAGTAGAAGCACTCAATGAAGGAAAGGTTGTATTCTTTGCAGGCGGTACAGGACATCCGTATTTCTCAACAGATACAGGAGCTGTTCTCCGTGCGATCGAGATCGAGGCAGATGCAATGCTTCTGGCAAAAGCAATTGATGGAATTTATGACAGCGATCCGAAGGTGAATCCGGATGCGAAGAAGTATGATGAGATTTCGATTCAGGAGATCATCGATAAGAAGCTGATGGCAGTTGACCTGACAGCATCTATCATGTGCCTGGAAAATAAGATGCCGATGCTAGTATTCGGACTGAATGAGGAGAACAGTATCGTTGAGACGATGACAGGAACATTTACAGGTACAAAAGTAACTGTATAATAATAGGAGGAAATATTTATGAACGAGAAATTAAAAGCATATGAAGAGAAGATGACCAAGACAATGGGTAATCTGGATGGAGAGCTCGGAGCAATCCGTGCAGGACGTGCCAATCCGCATGTCCTTGATAAGTTAAAAGTTGATTATTATGGAACACCGACTGCAATTCAGCAGGTGGCAAACGTCAATGTTCCGGAACCGAGAATGATTCAGATTCAGCCATGGGAGAAGTCGATGGTAAAAGTAATCGAAAAAGCGATCATGACTTCTGATCTTGGAATCAATCCGACAAACGATGGAACATGTATCCGTCTGGTATTCCCGGAACTGACCGAGGAACGAAGAAAAGAACTGGTAAAGGATGTTAAGAAAAAAGGAGAGGCAGCAAAGGTTGCAATCCGTAATATTCGTCGTGACGGAAATGATGCATTCAAGAAACTGAAAGGTTCTGATGTATCTGAAGATGAGATTAAGGATATGGAAGATGATCTTCAGAAACTGACAGACAAATATGTCAAAGAAGTTGACAAAGCAGTTGAAGCAAAATCAAAAGAAGTAATGACGGTTTAATAAATGAGGGGACAGAAGCCAAAGAGATTTTGGTAACTGTCCCCCATTCGTGGGAGGAGAAACCAGATGAATGTACCGCAGCATATTGCGATTATTTTGGATGGAAACGGACGTTGGGCGAAAGCAAAAGGAATGCCACGTAATTATGGGCATGTACAGGGAAGCAAGAATGTTGAGAAAATCTGTGAAGAAGCATGGAAAATGGGGATCAAATATCTGACTGTATATGCGTTTTCGACAGAGAACTGGAACCGTCCGGCAGATGAAGTGAACGCGTTGATGAAGCTGTTGCGCAGTTATATGAAGACCTGCCTGAAAACAGCAGCGAAAAATGATATGAAAGTCCGTGTAATCGGTGATAAGACCAGACTGGATGATGACATCCGAAATCGTATAGAGGAACTGGAAGAAGCTACAAAGGATAACGGTGGACTGAATTTCCAGATTGCATTGAATTACGGAAGCAGAGATGAGATTATGCGTGCAGTCCGCAGAATTTCCGCAGACTGTGCAGAAGGTAAATTAAAGCCGGGAGAGATTTCAGAAGAAGTTATTTCAGGCTATCTGGATACACATGGAATCCCGGATCCGGATCTTCTGATCCGTACAAGTGGGGAACTCAGATTATCCAATTATCTGCTCTGGCAGCTTGCATATACGGAATTTTATTTTACAGATGTTCCGTGGCCGGATTTTTCAAAAGCAGAACTGGAAAAGGCGATTGAGCAATATAATAGAAGAGACCGCCGCTACGGAGGCGTGAAGGAGGAACAGAAAAAAGATGTTTAAAACAAGACTTTTAAGTGGAATTGTTCTGGTGATCATCCTGATCGCTACAGTTGGATGCGGAGGAGAAGTACTCTTTGGCGTACTTGGCGTAATCAGTCTGATCGGTATGACAGAATTGTATAAGGTAGTGGGTGTGCAGAAGAAACCAATTGCATTTGCCGGTTATCTGGTAGCAGTAGCTTATTATGCACTTCTGTATACGAATCAGTTAAATCGTTTGCCGCTACTGATCATGGGATTTATGATCGTATTGATGGCAGTTTATGTATTTTCGTATCCTGCATTTGTAGCAGATCAGGTTGCAACAGTATTTTTTGGAGTATTTTATGTGGCAATGATGATGTCTTATGTATATCAGACAAGAATGTTAGAGGATGGTGGCATTGTAGTATGGCTCATTTTCCTGAGTTCCTGGGGATGTGATACCTGTGCGTATTGCGTCGGCATGCTGATCGGTAAACATAAGATGGCGCCGAAGTTAAGCCCGAAGAAGTCGGTAGAAGGTGGAATCGGAGGAATTGTAGGTGCAGCGTTGCTTGGCGCGATATTTGCAGCTGCAATGAATCATTTTGCCGGAGCACAGGCAAATGTGTTGCATTATGCAATCATCTGCGGAGCCGGAGGAGCGATTTCCCAGATTGGAGATCTGGCAGCTTCTGCCATTAAGAGAAATCATGATATTAAAGATTATGGTACGCTGATTCCGGGACACGGCGGTATTCTGGATCGTTTTGACAGTGTTCTTTTTACAGCACCGGTCATTTATTTCCTGACAACATTTCTCGCCGGCAATCTGTAAAATAAAACAGTGGTTATAGGATTAAAGAGAGGGATTTTATGAAGAAAATAGCAATTCTTGGTTCCACCGGATCGATTGGAACACAGACACTCGAAGTAGTCAGAGAAAATAAAGATATTGAAGTGCTTGGGCTTGCAGCCGGTAAGAATATCGAACTGCTGGAACAACAGATCCGGGAGTTTCATCCGGTGTGTGTTGCTGTATGGAGCGAAGGCAAAGCAGAAGAGTTAAAAGTAAAAATTGCAGATACAGATACAAGAGTTGTAACAGGAATGGAGGGGCTTATTGAGATCGCAACGCTTGAAAAGGCAGAGATTCTTGTGACGGCAATTGTAGGAATGATCGGACTGCGTCCGACGATCGCAGCGATACAGGCAGGAAAAGACATTGCGCTTGCCAACAAAGAGACGATGGTAACAGCCGGACATCTGATCATGCCGATGGCAAAGGAATATAATGTCCGTATTTTACCGGTAGACAGTGAACACAGTGCTATTTTCCAGTCTCTTCAGGGAAATAAAGGCAATCCGATCCACAAGATACTTCTGACGGCATCCGGCGGTCCATTCCGCGGAAAAAAAGAAGAAGATCTTCTGAATATCCGTGTGGAAGATGCATTGAAACATCCAAATTGGTCGATGGGACAGAAAATTACCATTGATTCTTCTACAATGGTAAACAAAGGACTGGAAGTGATTGAGGCGAAATGGCTGTTTGATGTAAATGTGGATCAGATCCAGGTTGTTGTACAGCCACAGAGTGTCATCCATTCCATGGTTGAATATGAAGACGGAGCCGTAATGGCGCAGCTTGGGACACCGGATATGAAACTGCCGATTCAGTATGCGCTTTATTATCCAGAGCGTAGATATCTGCCGGGTGACAGACTGGATTTCTGGGAAATGGGAAAACTGGATTTTGAAAAGCCGGATATGGAGACGTTTTATGGTCTAAAACTCGCATATAAGGCAGGAAGAGAAGGCGGAAGTCTTCCGACCGTGCTCAATGCGGCAAATGAGCTGGCGGTAAGCAAGTTCCTGAAACGTGAAGTCAAATATCTGGAAATTATGGAAATCATCGAAGACTGTATGAATGCACATAAGAATATAGCGAATCCGTCACTGGAACAGATTCTCCAGACCGAAGCAGAGACGTATGAACGAATCGAAAGCAGGAGGTAATAATTAGATTGAGTAATATAGTAGGTATTATATTTGCAATACTGGTCTTCAGTTTTATTGTAATTTTTCATGAACTGGGACATTTCACACTGGCAAAAAAAAATGGAATTGATGTGGAAGAGTTTGCAATCGGAATGGGACCGAATCTTGTTTCAAAAGAGTATAAGGGAACAAGATATTGTCTGAAACTTTTTCCAATTGGCGGCTTGTGCATGATGGGAGAAGATGACGAAGCGTCAGATGCACCGGGAAACTTTAATAATAAATCTGTGTGGGCGAGAATTTCTGTT
>ENA-OPXH01002122-OPXH01002122.1-human-gut-metagenome-genome-assembly--contig:-NODE-2122-length-11623-cov-3.532071_pt1 | contig 11623 bp, 7 predicted proteins | sample MGYA00241521_ERZ502034 | MGnify/ENA primary metagenome ERZ502034 (study PRJEB25962, sample SAMEA2042103) | human gut metagenome | biome: human gut; feature: human-associated habitat; material: faeces... | reverse complement strand
CCGCCAGTCACGATAATGTTGCGCGGCTTGAAAATCTCACTACTCACTATTTCAGGGTACCGGCAGGGTTGCATAGTTAAACAGCATTATGATTACGCACCGATATTCTTCCGTGTTCGTTCACTGATTCGAGCCCCGAAGGCACTCATCTACCAAACACGTCGGTACAATCGAAATTGTGAGCTTTTTATCTCAGAAAGAACCAGTCATCATGGACCAGCGCCCTTATGCCACCATGGTGACGAACTTCGATTCAACGGAACAGAAACGCAGCTGGGAACGGCTTCTCCAGAAAGCCCAAAGCCAGGAAGATGAACAGTCATCAGCTCAAAACATCTCCAGCGCCACGATTCCATCTATCGAAGAGCTATGGCTCAAGAACATCAATACACGAACCTGTGAAAGCCTACTCAACGCCCACACTTCGTTCGCCACGCATTTCGCCGGCATAATTCGCACCGCATATCTGTATTGCCCGCAGATCATGCTGTCTGACGCAGAGGTTTGCGACGGCCTCTTCTTCCTCGCTCTCGGTCCCAATACCGTCAATTCGCTGCTTGGAAAATCATATAAAGATGGCCCGTCCATCATTATTTCTGGCCGATGTGATTCGTTTGAGGAATGCCTGTTCAATTTCACGCTCAGCACAGTTGGGGCTGTTCAAGCGAAGGCTCAGAAGGCGGCAAAACGAGACGATTATTTACATAATGCAATTGAAAAATGTCCCGCAATGCCTGACCAATACACTATTCGTCCGTTGGAGTATTGCGCGCTAGATTGCACAATCAGTTATACTGACGCGCTTTCGCAGCCCGCGGAGTTTTACCAAAATCTTACCGAGAAAATCAACCTTTGGAAGCAACAACAAATCGGAAACTTACCTGAAATTATCTCCTTTGCTTTTTCTTCTTTTTTCGAAAAGCCCGAAGATACTTACGCTTATCTTGCCCAACGGTGGCGGGACTGGCTGAATGCGGTTGCCTGCGGATTAGTGTTATACGAGAATCAGAATGCTGAAGACGTGCGTAACCGTATCAACAAGGGACGTGAAGAACAGATTAAAAACATGGACTTCGATAAGCTGTTTGCGAGATACTCTCGTCAGAACAACCTGATTTTGGAAACGCACCTGAAAACCAAGAAACCTTTTGGGACAAAAACAGTAGATGCAGTCGAAACACTTCATCAAGTTGCTGAGATGTCACAACGTTCAGAAGCTTTTGCCTATATCGATAAGAAATATCCAGACAAGTTAGGCATAGTCGAAGCTCACACAGGAAAAACACCAACTGAAAAGATTCCCGACGGCACGGACGGTACGGATAGTACGCCGAATCAGTTGCTGAAATCTTGGTATCAGTTCGTTTATCAGCGGACTCTTGCCACTCATCTTGGTGCATGTCTTATCGCTGTCGCAGCCACGCCAAATGCATATGAGCAGATTGCCGGTAGGAGTATGGCAGATTTCATTGAAGAGGAAGCTGGTATATTCCGCAAAATGGTACGTTCTTTCAAACATCTCACCACTGCAAATCCTTCATCTTCCCTCACTTTGTCTGGATCCATAACGAAAATTCTGGGTGGCATGCCATATCATGTTTTCTCTTGCTTCTGCTACGAGGCGCGCACGACCATTGATAATTGGAGGAACTGTTCTCCTACAACTCCGCTAAGAACGCAGAAGCTGCACACCAGAAACACTGCTTATCTTATTCAGAAGGCAAGCGAAGAAGTCAGCCTTCTTGACGACGCCAAAGGTATGCGGAACAAGACAGCACTTGCATTTGTGCTTGCTTTTATTTCGGCGTTTTGCGATCAAATTTGGTTTAACGATGGCACAGTCCCACTTTGGCTGGTTGTTATTGTTACTTGGCTTGTTTCTGTGGTTCCTGATTTTGGAGAGTTGTTCGCCTGGATCAGAGGTGTGCATTCGAGCGCCAAGACTGTTGTGTTTATGGGGGATTGATACATGGCTACTGATTCAATCCAACACGTTGTTTCCGTAGAAGATGGGATTCCTCCACTTGATATTCAGTCTGAAACTGAAGTGTTCCGCGAGCAGGGTGGGGCAGATTTTACTGTAACTAGAAATACTGCGGTTGTACGTTCAACTGGAGAACGCCTGCAATTTCACGTAGCTTCGGTTCGAGACGGTAAGACGGGTGCTGTTTGCATTGCAGAGCAGATTTTGCCAGATGGACCATCCGCTTTCCTTCTTGCACGCCACTGGAGGGTGTCTACCAGCCAATGGGCTTGGGAGTTTCCACGAGGCATGGGTGCCGATGATGAGGATTCTCGAGATACTGCTGTCCGTGAGTTATCTGAGGAAACAGGAATCACGGTTTCACGGGATCAGGTTAAGATTCTGCAGCATATTCATGCCGACACAGGCGTTCTTCGTGATGATATTGCCGTTGCGAGGGTCTTGCTTTCGGAAGAAGATTCGCAATCTTGCAATCCTACCGACTGGGAACTTTCGAATTCACTCTATATTCCTGCCAGCACCGTGTGTCAGATGATTGCAGGTGGAGAAATCACTGATGGAATTACGCTTGCTGCCTGGTCCGTGTACTGCGCTCATTTTCTGTTTGGCACAAACGCATGAAGGATTCCTAACATAAGGTGATGCTAGAGATCCTTCATGCGTGGAAAGCGGGTGCGGCCTACTTCTTGAGGAGTGGTTCGACCTGTTCCTCGTACGCGGTCAACGCGGTGTCGATCACCTGGTGCATGTCGTAGTACTTGTACGTGCCCAGACGGCCGCCGAACACCGTGAGCGGTTCGGCCTTCGCGAGCTCCTCGTACCTCGCGTACAACGCCTTGTCGGCCTCCGTGTTGATCGGATAATACGGCTCGTCGCCACGCTCGGCGAAACGGCTGTACTCCTCCCACACCACCGTTTTGTCCGGGTTCTGCGAAGCCCTGCGCTCCGGGTTGAAGTTCTTGAACTCGATCGCCCGCGTGTACGGCACGTCCGCGTCGGAGAAGTTCATCACCGGGCATCCGAAATGGTCGCCCTCGTCGTAACGCACCTCCCTGAAGTCCACCGTGCGCCACTTCAGCTCGCCGAGCGAGTAGTCGAAGTAGCGGTCCACCGGACCCGTGTACACCACCGGCACGCCCGCCGCGGCCAAGGCCTTCCTGTTGTACGGCTGGGACTCGTCGAAGAAGTCGGTCCTGAGGGTCACGTGGATGCGCGGATCGTCGATCATGCGCTCCATCCACGCGGTGTAGCCGTCCGTGGGCAGGCCCTCCCACGTGTCCCTGAAATACCGGTTGTCGTAGTTGAAGCGCACCGGCAGGCGGTTGATGATGCCCGCGGGCAGGTCCTTCGGATCGGTCTGCCACTGCTTGCCCGTGTAGTTCTTGATGAACGCCTCGTACAACGGGCGGCCGATCAGCGAAATGCCCTTGTCGTTGAGGTTCTTCGGGTCCGTGCCCGCCAATTCGCCGGCCTGCTCGTCGACCAGGGCCTTCGCCTCGGCCGGCGTGTAGTGCGCGTGGAAGAACTGGTTGATGGTCCCGAGGTTGATCGGCAGGGGATACACCTCGCCGTCGTGCGTGGCGTACACGCGGTGCACGTAGTCCGTGAAGCTTGTGAAACGGTTCACGTAGTCCCAGACCCTCTTGTTGGACGTGTGGAACAGGTGCGCGCCGTACTTGTGGATCTCCGCGCCGGTCTCCTCGTCCATGTAGCTGTACGCGTTGCCGCCGATATGGTCGCGCACGTCGATGATCTCGACCCTCACGCCCAGGTGCTCGACGGCCTGCTGGGCCACGGTCAGGCCGAACAGGCCCGCGCCCACGACCACCAGATCGGGATACTCCACCGCATCAGTCATAACAAAACAACCTTCCAAACGTTATCGATGCTTATCGCAGCCACGCAAACGCACAGGGGTGGCGTGCGATTCCTTCTCAAGTGTACCCGTGCGTCTAGTCGGTGCGGCGAGGTCCGGGCATGGTGTAATATGGCAAGAGCCTCCGCGTGGCGGTATGTCACCCAACTCCCCCAGGGCAGGAATGCAGCAAGGGTAAGTGGCCTCTTCCGGGTGCGTGGAGGTTTTTCTATATCTTCTCCGATTCGTTCCCCACAGTAGGGGCGATGCCGTATTCTCGGTGACTATGACCAACGAATTCAAGCCACTTGTCCGAGATCCACAGCAGCCTGTGAGCATGCTTCAGCAGCCCATGGCAGCAACGCCTGCGGAACCGTTGGAATCGTTGTCGTTCCCTGATATGCGCGAAGTCGAGGCGGTGCTTTCTCCGCAGGATGTCAACAAAGGCTTGGCTCAGGCGGATCCGCTGACCCGCCATCCGCGCGTGTCCAGCATCGTGCTGTGCGTGGTGTTCGGTCTGCTGATGCTTGCCGCTTCCGCCGGCGTCTGGTGGCTTGGCGTGCGTACCATGGACGGCCAAAGCTATGAGGATATCGTCTGGTCGAAATTCGATGCCGCGTTGCCGGGTTGGCTGGCGCCGGTCGTGCACGTCTTCGCCATTTCCGCAGTGGTCATCACCGTCAGCGTCATCATGGGGGCAATCGCGTTTGCCGTGCTGATCGTGCGCAAACGGTGGCTGTCGATCGCGCAGCTCGCTGTATTCGGAGGCCTGTGTTTCGCCGCGGCCGAACTGTTGAAGCCGCTGCTGCCACGCCCGTATCTTATTAATTTGGAATCGAATCCTAATAATTCCGCGCCTTCCGGACATGTCATCCTTGCCGCTGCGGCAAGCGTGATGCTGCTGTGCGCCGTACCGCGCGTGCTGCGTGCGCTGGTGGCGGTGATTGGTTGGGCGTATACGGTGCTGGTCGGATTGTCGGTGATCGCGGCGCAATGGCATCGTCCGACCGACGTGATTATGGCGCTGCTGATCGTCGGCGGACTGGCGTTGCTGGCGCTTGCCACCACGTTCGCCAGCGGCATGGATGAGCCGGGCACGCGCGTCTCGTCGGCAAGCGTGCAGATCGTCGGCAGTGTGATGCTGACGATTGGCGTATTGGGCATCCTGTACGGCGCGTATATCATCTGGCAGATTCAGCCGGGACTCGCCATGAGCGCCGAATGGACGAATGCCGGCGCGTACGTTTCCACGGCGCTGCTGACGGCCGCCGTTTCCGCGCTGGTGCTTGGCATAACGCTCGCCATGCGTCAGCTGACCGCCTCGCCGTTGACGAAACTGGGTTTGGTGGGAGCGCCGCCCGCACCGCCGAAGCGCTGAAAACAGCCGGTTCCGGGCATGCTGCCGTCCATACGCCACACGGGCGGTTTGCCATTTCTCCGTATTCAGTGAGTATTATTGCGTTGCAAACACTAGTAATAAGGAGTGGCTATGGCTACCGGCAGCAAGCTCGTTATTGTGGAGTCTCCTACCAAGGCGAAGAAGATTGGCGGATACTTGGGCTCCGGATACACGGTCATGGCATCGGTCGGCCATATCCGCGACCTTGCCCAGCCCAGCCAGGTGCCGGCGGCCGAGAAAGCCAAGTACGGCAAGTTCGGCGTGGATATCGAAGACGGATTCAAGCCGTATTACATCGTGGACGGCAACAAGAAGAAAACCGTTGCCGACCTGAAAAGCGCGCTGAAGAAGGCAGACACCCTCTACCTCGCCACTGATGAGGATCGCGAAGGTGAGGCGATCGCATGGCATCTTGTGCAGACGCTGAAGCCGAAGGTGCCCGTCAAGCGCATGGTGTTCCACGAGATCACGCCGGAAGCGATCAAGGCGTCGCTGAACAACACGCGTGATGTGGACGCCGCCATGGTGGACGCCCAGGAAACCCGTCGTATTCTGGACCGTCTGTACGGCTATGAGCTGTCCCCGGTGCTGTGGCGCAAGGTCGGTCCGGGCCTGTCCGCGGGCCGCGTGCAGTCCGTGGCCACCCGTCTGATCGTGGAACGTGAGCGTGAGCGCATGGCGTTCGTGCGTGCCCCCTATTGGGATGTCACCGCCACGCTGGAAGCGCCCGACGCCGACGGCAACAATGTTGCGTTCGATTCTCGCATGGTGTCGCTTGGCGGCCGTCGTTTGGCCGGTTCCAAGGATTTCGGCGATGATGGCCAGCTGACCGCCGCCGGCGTCAAAGACAACGTCGTGCAGCTGGACGAAACGCACGCGAATGCGATCGCGCGATCGCTGGAATATGCGACGTTCACCGTCTCGTCGATGGAAACCAAGCCGTACCGTCGCCGTCCGGTGCCGCCGTTCACCACGTCCACGCTGCAGCAGACGGCCGGCAATCGCCTTGGCATGAGCTCGCGCCAGACCATGCGTGCCGCGCAGGGCCTGTACGAAAACGGTTTCATCACGTACATGCGTACCGATTCGGTGACGCTGTCGCAGGAGGCGATCGCGGCCGCCCGTGAAGCGGTGTCGCGGCACTTCGGCGAAAAGTACTTGTCCGATGCGCCCAAGCAGTACGCCACGAAGACGGCGGGCGCGCAGGAAGCCCATGAATGTATCCGACCGGCGGGCGCGCATTTCCGCGATCCGGCTGAAATCGCCACCAAAGTGCCGGCCGACCAGCTCAAGCTGTACACCCTGATCTGGCAGCGCACGCTGGCCTGCCAGATGGCCGATGCGACCGGTTCCACCGCCACCGTGCGTCTGTCCTCGCCGACCGAATCCGACGGCGAGGCCATGTTCCAGGCGTCCGGCACCGTCATCGAATTCCCCGGCTTCATGAAGGCCACCGGCGAGGGCCGCCGTAGCGTTGCCGACGCGAAGAAGAGCGCCGAGGCGGCGGGCGTGAAGATTGGCGATAAGGCCGAAAAGTCTGCGAAGGCTTCGAAGAAAACCGATGACAACGTTTCCCTGCCGCCGATGCAGCCGGGCGACGAGCTTGCCGCCGTGGACGTTGCCGCGGACGGCCACGAGACCCAGCCGCCGGCGCGCTACACCGAAGCGTCGCTCGTCAAAACGTTGGAACAGAAGGAAATCGGCCGTCCGTCCACGTATGCGAGCATCATCTCCACAATCATCGACCGCGGGTACGTGTACGAGCGTGGCCGTGCGCTGATTCCGTCCTGGCTGGCGTTCTCCGTCACCAAACTGCTTGAAACGAAGTTCCCGAAGTATGTGGATTACGAGTTCACCGCCGATATGGAAACCGGCCTCGACCAGATTGCTGGTGGCCATGAGACCGGCAAGGCGTGGCTGACCCGCTTCTACTTCGGTTCCGGCGATGGCGCGGCGCAATCCGCCGACGAGGCGCATGAGGGCCTGCAGCAGCAGGTGGCGCAGCTTGGCGAGATTGATGCGCGTGAGATCAACACCATCGATATCGGCGATGGCCTGCACGTGCGCGTCGGCCGTTATGGCCCGTATCTTGAGGACATGAAGCATCTGGATGCGGAAGGCAATCCGAAGCGCGCCTCGCTGCCGGATACGCTCGCTCCGGATGAGCTGACCGTCGAGGTCGGCCACGATCTGATTGAAAACCATTCCGGTGGGCCGCGTGAACTGGGCAAGGACCCGGTGTCCGGCGGCACCGTCGAGGTACGCAATGGCCGGTTCGGCCCGTACGTGGCGTTGGTCATGCCGAGCGCGGAAGATGCCGGCGATACCGCTGCCGAGTCCGCCGCAGGCAAGGCGGGCAAGACGAAGCGTTCCGGCGGTAAGAAGGCGGCTTCCGACCGTCCGAAGATGGCGTCGCTGTTCAAGACGATGAGTCCCGAATCGCTGACGTTGGAAGACGCGCTGAAACTGCTGAGCCTGCCGCGCGAAGTCGGCTCCTACGATGAGGCGAACGCCGAAACCGGCGAAATGCAAACGGTTACGGTCATGGCCAACAATGGCCGTTACGGCCCGTACCTGACCAAGACCGGTGCCGACGGCAAGTCCGACACGCGTTCGCTGGCTTCCGAAGACGAGATCTTCACCGTCGACTTGGAGAAAGCCAAGGAACTGTTCGCGCAGCCGAAGTATGGACGCGGTCGTGGACGTGGCGCGGCCAAGCCGCCGTTGCGCGACTTGGGCACCGATCCGGAAACCCAGAAGCACGTGACCATCAAGGACGGCTTCTACGGCGCGTACATCACCGACGGCGAGACAAACCGTACACTGCCGAAGCAGTATGCGCCCGAATCGATCGAACCGGCCGAGGCGTTCCGCCTGCTGGCGGAGAAGCGCGCGCAGGGGCCGTCGAAGCGTCGTGGCCGCAAGACGGCTGCGAAGGGAGCCAAGAAGGGCGCTGCCAAAGGAGCGAAATCCGCGAAGAAGGTGAGCGCGACCGAACAGGCGCGTGCCGACCGCCGCGCCAAGGTGCGTGAACTGGCCGACAAGGGTTGGGCGAATACGCGTATAGCGAAGGAGATCGGCTCCACCGCGTCCACCGTGAAGGCTGACGTCGACTGGCTGACCGCCAACGAAGGCTACGCGCGTCCTGAAGTCGTTCCCGCACGCTGACGTTATGCGGCGCGGAAACGTCGCACGATCTGATGTTCCGCAAGACAATCGGCATCGTGCGACATCAAGCCGTGGGCCGAATGGCCGGGCACGGCAGGGGCGCACGGTACAGTGAAAGGCATGCAGGGCACTTTTATCTCGTTTGAAGGCGTTGACGGCGTGGGCAAGACCACGCAGGTCGAACGGTTGCGCGCATATGTTGAATCTCAGGGCCGCGAATGCGTGGTCACGCGCGAGCCGGGCGGCACCGCATTGGGCGTGGCGATTCGCAAAATGCTGTTGCACGGCGTGGATACGGGGGATGAGAACGATTGTGCCGACATCGCCCCACGTACGGAGGCGCTGTTGTTCGCCGCCGACCGCGCGCAGCACGTCGCGGAAGTGATTCTGCCCGCTCTGCAACGCGGCGCGGTGGTCATCACCGACCGGTATCTCGATTCCTCTTTGGCGTACCAGGCGGGCGGCCGCGAGCTGACGGCCGCGGAAATCCGAAACCTGAGCATGTGGGCCACGAACGGTCTGCTGCCGGAACGCACGTATCTGCTGGATATGGATCCGGCGCAATCGCATGCGCGGCTGCAGCATGCCGAAGACCGCATGGAGGCGGCCGGCAACGACTTCCAGCGTCGCACACGCGTCGCGTTCCTCGACTTGGCTGAACGTGAGCCGGAACGGTTCCACGTTATTGACGCAAGCCAGTCCATCGAAGACGTGTGGGCGCGTATCAAAGCCGATTTCGACACCGTGAGCACCGCTGACGGGGGTATCGCATGAGCGTGTGGAACTCCATAGTAGGCCAAGCGCAGGTGGTCGAACAGCTGAAGGCCATCGCCAGCGGCGACCCGAAGGCCATCGCGCAGTCGTGGCTGATCTGCGGCCCTCCCGGATCGGGCCGTTCCAACGTTGCCCGCGCGTTCGCCGCCGCGCTCGAAAGCCCCGATCATGGCCTGAACGATGAGCCGACCAAAACCACCGAGCAGGTGCTTGCCGGCACCCACCCCGACGTGAGCGTGCTGGCCACCAACAAAGTGACCATCGGCATCGACGAGGTGCGTGACATCATCACCACATCCGAGCAGATGCCCGGCACCGCGCCGTGGCGCATCATCATCATCGAAGACGTCGACCGCATGATGGAACGCACCACCAACGTGCTGTTGAAGGAAATCGAAGAGCCGAGCCCGCACACCATCTGGCTGCTGTGCGCGCCCAGCGCCCAAGACGTGCTGCCGACCATCCGCTCGCGCACGCGCATCGTCAACTTGGCCGTACCGTCCAACCAGGCGGTGGCGAAATTCTTGGAATCGCAAGGTTTCGAGCCGAATATCGCGGCGCGTGCGGCACGATTGTCGGAGGGGCACATCGGCATCGCGAGCCTGTATGCCAAGGACGAACGCATCATGACGGACCGCGACGAGCTCATCGTCGGCGTGCTCGGCTTGCATCGCGCGTCGGATGCCGTGCTATTGGCCGGCAACCTCATCGACAACGCGAAGGCGCAGGCCGAAGCGGAAGTCAACGTCAAAGCGTCCGAAGCGGAAGCCGATTTCCGCCGCATCAACGGGCTCGGACCCAAAGACCGCATACCCCCGAAACTGCGTGGCGCATACAATGCGATCGCCAAAAAAGACGAGCTCAAACGACGCGCCACCAGACTCACGCGTGACGTGCTCGACCGTGCGCTCAATTCGGTCGCCAGTATCTACCGTGACGTGGCGGTGCTGCAGAACAACGCCGAGGACGCGGTGGGGCTCATCAACCTCGAAAACCGTTCCGCCATCACGGAATTGTCGGTACGGCTCGACCGTACGGGGGCCGTGCGCCGGCTGGAGGACATCGCCACCGCGCGCCGCAGGCTCAATGGCAACGGCAATCCGGTTTTGGTGTTCGAAGCGCTGTTCTGCGCGCTGATTCCGTGATTTTCGTAATTTCCAGTAATTACCGGCGATTCGATTCGCGATTCACCGGCGGAACACCGAAGAATCCCGCACAATAAGCTGCGGGGCAAGCATGACACGGGGCGCGCGCACGCTGCCGCCTGGCGCAGCAGCCGTCTCCGCCGCGCCTCCGGCAGGACCGGAAGCCAGCAATCGCAAGCATTCCGACACAATACGCTCAAACGGCGCACGCACCGACGTCAGACGGGGCATGGTGGTACGCGCGATGGCGGAATCATGGTAGCCGACCACCAGCACGTCCTCCGGCACGCGGATTCCCAACGCGTCGAACGCCACCATCACGCCGAACGCGATCGCATCGTCGGCGCAGACCACGGCTTCCGGCTGTACGAGCGGCCCGTTGAACAGCCGCATGGCGCAATCGAAACCGCGCTGCACGGTACGTTCGCCGAACTGGTTCCAGTTTTCGCTGGTGGCAAGCCCGTAAGTGCGCATATGCGTGTGGAATGTGGCGAACAGTTCCGCCGATTCGAAAGACAGCTCGTTGCCGGCCATGTATGCGGCGGACGCGATGCCCTGCTCGGCCAGATGTTTGACAATCGCCTCCATCGCGGCGTTTTCGTCGATGCCTACCACGGACACGCGCGGCGCGGTCTGCCGTCCGCAGATTTGCACGATCGGCAGCGTGTTCGCGTACTGGTTCAGCGTTCCGGCAAGGTCAGCGCCGGCCGCGGGCACCACGATCAGCCCGTCCACATGGCGGTTGGCCAGCGATTCGATGCGTTCCGCCTGCGCTTCCTGCGTGGCTCCGATGCCCAGCAGCAGCTGTTGCGATTCGGTGTCGATGGTCGGCTCGATCTCGTCGAGCAGTTGCGCGGCGAACGGTTCCGTGGCGCTCGGAATGACCAGGCCGATGGTTTTCGTCACGTCGCTGCGCAGCGCGCTCGCCGCGTAGTTGACTGAATAGCCGAGCTGTTTGGCGGCTTCGCGCACGCGGCGGGCGATATCGTCGTCCTTGCCGCGTTTGCCGGACAGCACGCGTGAGACGGTGGCGATGGACACGCCGGCCGTCGCCGCGACGTTGGTGATTGAGCTGCCGCTGTCGGTTCTGCCTGCCATGCGCTGTCCTTTCCGTCGTGTCCGGCTTGCGTTTGCCGGCTCCCTAAGTGTTTTTCAAAATGCCCTAGAGGGTGCCCTGAACCCCTGTGTGCTTCTCGGCCAAAGGTCTGGTCTGATGAACCGGTTCGAGCCGCGAAGAACCTATTAAGAATAGAACGACCGCCCGTCGAATATGGCGGGCGGTCGAAACGTTCGTACGT
>ENA-OPXH01002108-OPXH01002108.1-human-gut-metagenome-genome-assembly--contig:-NODE-2108-length-11680-cov-19.400000_pt1 | contig 11680 bp, 10 predicted proteins | sample MGYA00241521_ERZ502034 | MGnify/ENA primary metagenome ERZ502034 (study PRJEB25962, sample SAMEA2042103) | human gut metagenome | biome: human gut; feature: human-associated habitat; material: faeces... | reverse complement strand
TTTATTGCTTATTATCCGCACCCAAAAAGTTGCATTTATAAGTTGAACTCAAGTAATAATCACCAGTGCCTGATACAAGAATTATGCATCCAAATTAAAATATATACTCGAAAAAATAGGAATTTATGTTTATCCGAAGATTTGAAGTGTTAGCTGGAAATAAGACTTGTGAAGAAACATACAGGAAACGTCATATCGACATAGAATATATCTTACATATATGAAGACTATCCATCATGTCTGTGTGATTTTGGTTACGTTGACGGTACGGTATCGCATTTAGAATTGATGAAAAAAATTCGGTTGGGCAAAATTGGAAGAATCGAATTCCCTATCAGTCACGAAATAACACATTTTTTCGAAAACATAGAATCAACGTATTGGCTAATACAAATGAATGGATCTTGCAAGATATGAACTACTATATAACTTCCTATTCAGACTTTCACGACGATGACACAAAGCCAAGGATGTTTGAATAGAAAGAGGGTAAGGCGATATTAATGCATAGTGAGTATGAGGAGAAGTGGAATATTATTCCTGTATAAAATTCTTTTAGATAATCCTATTATTAGGTGATTTTAGGTTTCAAGATATGAAAGGGTTGAGTTTTATTAAGTCATCTTCAGGCAGAACTCAAAAGGCACAAAAGAATATTTTGGGGATGTTGCTCATAAAAATTTGCAACATCATTATTAATTTGGCTTATGTTCCATTGTTGATTAATAGTTTGAATCAAGATAGATATGGAATATGGTTGACAATTACTACAATTGTTTCTTGGATTGCATTTTTTGACATTGGGTTAGGTAATGGTCTGAGAAATAAATTGGCGGAATCAATTGCTTGTAAAGATGAAATAAATGCTCGAAAATATGTGAGTACTACTTATGGTGCAATGGGAATCTTATGTTTCTTGTTCTTTATCATAGAGGCCTGCATTGTTCCATTTTGCAATTGGAATAGTCTGCTAAACGCTCATTCGATTCCTAATGGTGAACTTACATTATTAATGTTATGGGTTCTTTCAAGTTTAGCATTTCAAATGCTACTAAAACTTCTAAATTCTGTATTGTACGCTTTACAAAAGCCGGCATTATCCTCATTGATATTGATGCTTAGTCAATTGTTCGCTTTCATTGGAATTTTTATTTATACAAATGTTTGCAATGAAGTTTCTCTTTTGAAATTGGGAATGATTATATCAATGGCTCCAGTCGTTGTATTGATGATTTTTTCATTGATACTGTTTAGAAAAATGATACCCCAATATATGCCAACCCCCTCTTTCTTTGAGCGTTCTAAAATAAAAGAGATTGTTATTCTTGGGAGTAAATTCTTTTGGATTCAATTGACGACTTTATTATTATTTCAGTCAAACAACTTGATAATCGCCCATACTTGTGGAAATACTTCTGTGGCTGAGTATAATATTGCCTACAAATACATTGGTTTGATAGAGATGGCCTTTATGATTATCATGACTCCTTTTTGGTCTGCTGCCACTGATGCTTATGCGAGAAAGGATTATCAATGGATTAAAGGAATATTAAAAAAACTACAATTCATTTCATATATAATGATTGCCGCTGGAGGAGTTTTGATTTTATTATCAGATTTTGTATACAAATGGTGGTTATCATCAACTATCAAACCCGATAAATCATTAATGTTTCTTCTATTATTGTATTTCTGCATCCAATTATCATGGGCTAGATATGGGAGCATAATCAATGGTATTGGGTGTGTAAAGCTCCAATTCTATATTACAATGATAGAGGCTTTTGTGCATATTCCATTGGCTTTATTGCTTGGTACTTATTGGGGTGTAAAAGGAGTAATTATTTCACTTATTATATCAACATTTGCCAATACTATTTGGCCTAAGATACAGATCAAAAATATTTTTTTAGGAAAACGAAGTATATGGGTAAAGTAAATTCTATTACAAAGCTAGAAATAGCGATATTTGTTTTTCTCACTATGATGATATCAGGAGCATCGTCCATTGCTAGTAATGATTTTATTAGAATTATAGTTGTGGGATTATTAGCTCTTTATAGCTTTATAAATCATAAGAATTTATATAATAATATTCTTTTTTATTTATTAAGTGGATGGATTTTAATAAACCTAATATCCTCATTATATTTTGGTAAAAATATAGATTTTTTTCCTTTTATAGGGAAAATTGTTTTGATCTATCTTGCATATTTATGTTTATCTTGTTGCAAGGATAACTTTTGGGATAAATATGAGCAATTTTTGTATAAACTGGCGTTAATTTCTACAATATTTTATATCTTATCCTTGTTCTTTCCCAGTATGTTTAATAGCCTTACTTCTGTATTCCGTCCTTTTACCGCTGATATTTTTTATCAGAAGGAGTCTCAGAAATACTATTTCTATGCTTTCTTTTTTACATATATGGGTAATGGAAACTTCAGGAATAGTGGTTTTATGTGGGAACCGGGTGCATATGCGATGATTTTAAATATCTTGATTGCATATAATATATGTCGACAAGGTTTTCAATTGAATAGACACATTAAGGTATATACTATAATCCTTTTAACTACATTTTCCACAGCAGGATATTTGGCATTTTTTATCATTTTGCTACTGTTTCTTTTGAAAGGACAAAATATTTATATAAAAGCACTTATTCTTATCTGTACTGCTTTTTCAATAGGTTGGTTGATGAATGCAGACTTCCTTCTTCCAAAAATCGAAGAATTTATATCCTCCGCACAAAAGGGAATAGTACACCATCAAGGTTACAGGAAACTATATGAAGCCAATAGAATCCTTTCTTTCAAATTGTTGACGGATAAATTTTTGATGTTTCCAATAGGTTGGGGTTGCGTCCAAGATACAACTTCATATATGGCTTTGAAACATATTGTTACTGTTAATGGCTTGGGAAACACATTAGTGACATGGGGTATTTTCGCATTCTCTTTTTTTATGTACTCGATTGGTAATTTTTTCTATCAATATAGGCAGTCAATTATTATTGTTACACTTTCATTATTAGTAGTATGTATTAGTTTTTTTAGTAATCCTATAGAAAATAACATACTACTCTATTTGTTAATTTTATCTCCTTATATCGTAGAATTTAATTGATAAAACATGAATATTGGCATTATTTGTAAATACCCTATTCCGTATGGAATGGCAGCCACAACACGTATCTTCTCATATTCTAAGGGCTTATTAGAATGTGGTGATAAAGTTGATGTATGGTCAATTGCACCTAATAATTTTAACGCGAATAATAATAATGAAGGCGTTTTTAATGGTATATCATATTTTTATTCATTCAGAAGCAAACGATTTAGTAATAAGCTATTCCATGCATATGAAATGATTTATTCTCTTTTTATCTTAGGTGTAAAATTACATAAAAGAGATAAAATTAGAAGATATGACGTGTTTATTATAAGCTCAGATAGTCTCATTTGCCTGCTGTATATGAGGGTATTAAATATATTATTTAAGAGAAAACTTATTTTTATTTTTGATGAGTATCCAACACCTATTAGAGGTAAATTAAAGAATAAAATACCATTTTGGAAAGAAGTGATTTATCGTGTTATTTTAAGTAAATATTCAGGATATATTTCCATGACCGAAAATTTATTGAAATATTATAAAAAAATCACAGACAATCCAGGTATTATAATTTCATCCATTACCGATGTCAATCGATTCCATAATATAATAAAAAAGCCTATAAATAAAACTAAGAAATTAATTTATATGGGAAATATGGAATTATCAAAAGATAATGTAGACAATATTTTGTACGCTTTATCTATCTTGCTAAGAGATAATTATGATGTTCATTTGTATCTTTTTGGAAAACCAAATTTAAAAGATAAATCTATATTGGAAAGGATTATTGAGCAAGAGGGATTAGCAAACAACACAAGTTTTAGATTTGCTCAATATAATGATGTTCCAAAGATTCTATCAGAAGCAGACATTTTAGTTTCCTCCCAACCTGTGACTGTTCGTGCAGACGGAGGATTCCCAACTAAATTGGGAGAATATTTAATGTCGGGTACTCCTGTATTATCAACCAATGTTGGAGAAACATCAAAATACTTTAAGGATGGCGAACATATGTATTTTGCAAAACCAGAATCGCCATTGGATTATGCTAACAAGCTCAAATATATCATAGATAATTATGAGAAAGCATTAGCTGTTGCTAAAAAAGGGAAAATGCTAATAGAGCAATCGTATTCTCATATATCTGCTGGAGAAAAGATGCATAAATTTTTAAAATCATTATAAATAGTATGTCAGTATTCAAAGACAAAGTCCTGTTAATTACAGGCGGTACGGGTTCCTTTGGGAATGCTGTGCTACGTCGTTTTCTTGACAGCGACATCAAGGAAATCAGAATTTTCAGTCGTGATGAGAAGAAGCAGGACGATATGCGTCACCGCTTGCAGAATTCTAAGGTGAAGTTCTATATCGGTAATGTCCGCAACAAGACTTCTGTAGATATTGCTATGCGTGGTGTTGACTACGTTTTTGCCGCCGCCGCTCTCAAGCAGGTGCCGAGTTGTGAGTTTTTCCCTATGGAGGCTACTCGCACTAATGTTCTCGGTACTGGAAACGTTCTTCTTTCTGCTATCGAGCATGGGGTAAAAAATGTTGTGGTCCTTTCTACTGATAAGGCAGCTTATCCTATCAATGCTATGGGTATCAGCAAAGCACTTATGGAGAAGGTTGCGATTGCTAAGGGTCGTGAACTTGGCGAGGGTGCGGCTACTACCATTTGTTGTACTCGTTATGGTAACGTTATGGCAAGCCGCGGTTCTGTTATCCCTTTGTGGGTTGAGCAGATGATAGAGGGTAATCCTATTACTATCACTGATCCGAATATGACCCGCTTTATGATGACTCTTGATGATGCTGTTGACTTGGTTATATACGCGTTTACCCATGGTCATAATGGTGATCTTTTTGTCCAAAAGGCTCCTGCCGCTACTTTGGAGACTCTTGCTACCGCACTGAAGGAAATATATTCTAAGGTTGATCCGAAATATGGAGATACTGAGGTTCGCGTTATTGGTACTCGCCACGGTGAGAAACTTTATGAGACTCTTGTCACTCGCGAGGAGATGGCTAAGGCTATTGATATGGGCAATTATTACCGTATTCCTTGTGATAACCGTGACTTAAATTATGACAAGTTCTTCTCTGAGGGTGATGAGGTGGTTTCTCGTATTGAGGATTATCATAGCCACAATACTCAGCGCCTTGATGTTGAGGGTATGAAGAAGCAGTTGATGCGTCTGCGCTTTATTCAGGAGGATTTGGGCTTGATTGAGAAGGCAAAGGCGCGCGAAATCCGTTCCGAATAGCCGGTGTGTGAAAACCGGCAATCTACTGCGTTACCATCGACTTCGCAAAGTATTTTTTTGGGGGGGGGAACAATTATTCAAAGTGTTCCCGCTATTGAGAAATCACCAATAGGAAATCTTTTACACACAGGAAGACATTATCTTTCTTTTCCATCATAATTAAATTTTATCTCAATGAAAATATTAGTTACCGGAGCCAAGGGCTTTGTCGGTCGAAATCTTGTTTCGCAACTTTACAATATCCGCGATGGCAAAGCTCGCAATTACGGCATTGACAGTGAGGACTTGGCCGTTTATGAATATGATATTGACAGTGACCCTGCCGACCTTGAGGAATATTGCAAGAATGCAGACTTTGTTTTCAATCTTGCCGGTGTTAACCGCCCGAAGGACAATTCTGAGTTTCTGAAGGGCAATTTCGGCTTTGCGTCGGTGCTTCTTGACACTTTGAAGAAGTATGGAAACACTTGCCCTGTTATGATTTCATCATCTATTCAGGCGGTTCTTGACAATCCTTACGGTGAGTCGAAGCGTGCTGGCGAGCAGTTGATGTTTGAATATTCGGCGGAAACTGGAGCGAAAGTGCTTGTCTACCGCTTCCCGAACGTTTTCGGAAAGTGGTGTCGTCCAAACTATAATAGTGCCATTGCAACTTTCTGCAACAATATAGCGAATGATCTTCCTATTAGCGTCAATGACCCGAGCATTGTTATGAATCTTGTTTATATAGACGACGTTGTTGATGAGATGATAGCGGCACTTAACGGCAACGAGCATTGCAATGAAAACTTCTGTGAAGTTCCAGTCACTCATACCCGCACACTTGGCGAGATTGTTGAGATTATCCGCTCGTTTAAGGATATGCCAGCAAATCTCGGCGTTGCAGATATGGGCGACGGTTTGGCTAAGAAACTCTATTCAACATACCTTACTTATCTGCCGAAGGAGCGTTTTGCGTATCCTTTGAAAATGAACGTCGACGAGCGCGGCAGTTTTACTGAATTTATCAGGACAGCCGATCGTGGTCAGGTTGCGGTGAATATATCCAAACCGGGTATTACCAAAGGTGAGCACTGGCACCATACAAAGGTGGAGAAATTCGTTGTAGTCAGCGGTCACGGCCTTATTCAGATGCGTAAGGTCGATTCAGACGAGGTCGTCAATTTTGAGGTTTCCGGCGATAAAATCGAGGTTGTTGAGACTATCCCGGGATACACTCATAACATTGTAAACCTTTCAGAAACAGAGAATCTTGTAACTCTGATTTGGTGTAACGAGTGCTTTGACCCGAACCGCCCAGATACTTATTTCGATAAAGTAGTAAAATAGCAGGTTATGTTGGTTATCGACAAAGAATTGCTTGACGGGGTAACGGCACAGGCAAAGGCGAGTCCCCGTTTGCGGATGAACTACAATCTGCATGACAGTCTTGAGGCAAAGGCGCAGAGACTGATGAACGCTATGGAACCCGGAACCGATTTGCCGATTCACCGCCATACCCATACTGCAGAAACGTATTTCGTTCTACGCGGTAGAATCAACGTGCTGTTTTACGGTGAAGATGGTCAGTTGGAAGAAAGCCGTGAACTTGACCCCTTGAAAGGATGTTACGGCGTTCAGATTCCTATCGGTCAATGGCATACGATTGAGGTCCTTGAAAGCGGAACGGTAATCTTTGAAGTTAAGGATGGACCGTACACACCACTTACTCCTAAAAATACAATGACAAAATAAAATATTATGGAATTAAAAACTGACTATTCAGATATAAAATTTGCGGAAAACGGCAAGTTGAAACTTTTGATAATTGTAGGAACAAGACCTGAAATTATCCGCCTTGCAGCCGTTATCAGTAAGTGCCGCATCTATTTCGACACAATCCTTGCTCATACAGGCCAGAACTATGACTATAACTTGAACGGCATCTTTTTCAAAGACCTGAAGTTGAAAGAACCAGAAGTGTATATGGATGCCGTTGGCGATGACCTCGGTTCAACAATGGGAAATATCATAAGTGCTTCCTATAAACTCATGTCGCAGGTAAAGCCCGATGCTGTACTTGTTCTTGGCGATACAAACTCATGCCTGTCAGTTATCGGAGCAAAGCGTCTGCACATACCTATCTTCCACATGGAAGCAGGTAATAGATGCAAGGATGAGAACCTTCCGGAAGAGACAAACCGCCGTATCGTCGATATCATCAGTGACGTCAACCTTGCCTATAGCGAGCATGCTCGCCGCTATCTTGCAGAATGCGGATTGCCGAAGGAGAGGACATACGTTACCGGTTCACCAATGGCGGAAGTCCTTCATAATAATCTTGAAGAGATTGAGGCAAGCGACATTCATAACCGTCTCGGCCTTGAAAAGGGCAAATATATCCTTCTTAGCGCCCACCGTGAGGAGAATATCGACTCAGAAAAGAACTTCACTTCATTGTTCCGGGCAATCAATGCGATGGCAGAGAAGTACGATATGCCGGTGCTTTATAGTTGCCACCCAAGAAGCCGCAAACGCCTTGCCGCAAACGGATTCCAATTAGACAAAAGAGTAATTCAGCACGAGCCTCTCGGATTTCATGATTATAACTGTCTCCAGATGAACGCATTTGCCGTTGTCAGCGACAGTGGAACATTGCCAGAGGAGAGTTCATTCTTCACATCAGTAGGCCATTCGTTCCCGGCAATCTGCATCCGCACGAGCACAGAGCGTCCGGAAGCCCTCGACAAGGCATGCTTCATATTGGCAGGCATTGACGAAAAATCATTGCTTCAGGCGGTTGATACAGCCGTAGAGATGAACAAGAATCAAGATAACGGCATTCCAGTGCCAAACTATGTTGATGAGAACGTATCAACAAAGACCGTTAAACTCATCCAAAGTTACACCGGCGTTGTCAATAAAATGATATGGAGAAAATAATTAAGAATTTTACCTAAATCATCAATAAATAATGAAAGTTCTTTATTCTCATCATGGCATGAAAGGAAAAAATGGATGGGGACGAACCTTTTATATGGCACAAGGATTAGCAGATTTAGGACATGATGTGACCTTATTAACAATCAATCCTAAATGTTCATTCTTTAAGATAAATACTATTATCTATCAAGGTGTTAAAATAAAAGTACTACCAGACTTTTTTCCTGCCAAAATGAAATCCTCAGGTTTTGCTATTTGGAGTACTTTATTTGGATTGATATACTCGATGTTCCATAAATTTGAAATATGTATAGCAGATTGTGGACATAGATTTACTTCCTTACCTTGTAAATTAAATAGATTTATTTATCATTCTGTTTATATTTCTGAGTGGTGGGATTTCTTTGGTAAAGGAGGTTATATTAAACCTAATTTCCGCAAGCGAATGAAATCAGAGATTGCCATGCATTTTTTAGTGAGTTTATTATCTTTACATTGTGTTTTAGTGAAACGAAGGTGCCAAAGGTCCACTCTTTTGCATAACTTCCCCTTACCCCATGAAGCGACTTGAGGCAATACGCATTACCCACCATTAGAATAAGGATTAGCCAAAATCCTGTTGAAAGGCTATTTTATACGCTGGATTCTCGGTATAGATGTTTAGCACGTACGTCCTTGAAGTCCTAATCCACTTTGCGGCAATCGAGATGTATTTGAAAATATTGGTGTCCGGTAAAAGTTTGACCGAATCAAAAATACAAGGCTGAATCCCCTCTCGGAGGTCCAGCCTTTTTCGTTACCTTTGTTTCTGCTAAAAAATAAATCAATAACGATGAACAAAGGTAGTCATTTCAACGGACAGCCGGCATATGGTCAGCTGATAAATTTGCTGGACAAGTCAAAAATTCTCCAAATCAGTCAAGAAAAGGGCGGCGAACGGTATGTCAAACACTTTGACGCTTGGCAGCATCTGCTGATAATGTTGTATGCCGTGATCAAACGGTTCGATTCGCTGCGGGAAATCACGGACTCGATGTTCCCTGAAGCGAGAAAGCTTGCCCATCTTGGGATAAGCATGATGCCCCGGCGCAGTACTCTGTCTGACGCAAATGCACGCAGGTCAGAGGGAATCTTTGAGGCAATCTATCGCGACCTGTACAAGACATACCGCAACGAACTTTCATCGGACAGCCGAAACAATCCATCTTCCAGTTGGATAAACCGGCTGCAGATTATCGATTCGACGACAATCAGCCTGTTCTCCAACCTTATCTTCACGGGAGTCGGACGCCATCCGAAGACGGGGAAGAAGAAAGGCGGCATAAAGGTCCACACCAATATCCATGCAAACGAGGGAGTTTCTTCAGATATCAGGTTCACATCTGCCGCCACTAATGACAGTTTCATGCTCAAGCCGTCAAATTACACAAGCGGAGACATCGTTGCCCTGGACAGGGCCTACATCGATTACGCCAAGTTCGAGGAGCTGAGCCGGGCAGGTGTCATATATGTCACCAAGATGAAGAAGAATCTTGTCTATGAGGTTTCTGCTGATACGATATACATGACAGAAAGTGGGTTGATGGCACTTCGGGAACGCCATGTGACATTCACGAAGAAGGTCAAAGATGGCGACGATATAAAGCACCATGCACGCATAGTCACCTACGTCGACCAAAAGAAAAGAGGGGCCAAGCTCATATCCCTCCTCACAAACGACATGGAGATGAGCGCCGAGGATATTGTGGCAATCTACCGGAAACGCTGGGAGATAGAGCTGTTGTTCAAGCAGATAAAGCAGAACTTCCCCCTTCGGTACTTTTACGGCGAAAGCGCCAATGCCATCAAAATCCAGATATGGATAACCCTCATCGCCAACCTTCTACTGATGGTGCTGAAGAAACGCATCAAACGCAGCTGGAGCTTCTCGGGATTGGCAACAATGGTCAGAATCATGTTAATGTATTACGTCAACCTCTACACCTTCCTCGAAGAACCCGACAAAGACTGGTCAAAACTGGTAGCCGAGGCAGAATCGCCACCCAAGGAACTCCTGCTCTTTGGATAGAGGGGCTTACCAGACAAAACAAACACCCGCAATGCCTATCAAGTGACACTGCGGGTAGGCGAATCGTACTACACTAAACTTTAGCGGACAGCAATGATTTGAAAACGAAAGTCTTAATACGACTCGATATGGATAGGCCAAAATCCTTAACGTTTAATTTTCGGATGATCGTTTTGTAGAAGTTCCTTATCAATGCAGTCATCAGCAGGTATACTGCATTTTCTGCCATGAATGACTTTGGCAAATGTTTCCATCCAAACCCGTTGTTCATGTCATCGAGGATTCTTTCCTTCCCACCGCGCAGGTTATAGAACTCTACGACATCCCTTATATCGGATTCGAAATCATTGGTAAGGATACACCGGTAGGTATATTCTCCTTCCCATAGCTCCCGTATGTCATCTGCTCTTCTTTGTCTTTGGATGACAAGACGGTATGGTTTCCCCTTCCATTTTTCTACGACAATCGAGTTCAACTCAAACCTGATCCCGTTGATTTCCTCAGCTTTCCATCCCCTGAGAGCGAACATGTCTTCATAAAAAGCGGAGCATCTGTTGGCTCTGATATAGAAGTACTTGCAATGGGCCTTGACGGTATCTACAATCTCTTCGGAGCACGACCCACAATCCATACGAGCTCTATTTATATGAATGCCGTTACATTCCAGCCTGGTGAAGATTCTTTCCAATGTACACTGCTGACAGAACCGGACATTCGTGTTGCCATCCCGATTTTCAATGCCGACAATATGGTCACCTATAACGGCCACTCCCGGGCTGTATCCTGTGAACTTCTTGTATGTACGTTTGGCATCATACTTCTCCGTTTCAATGAACTGGTGGTCAAAATCCAGATCGTAACCCTGCTCCTGACATAATTCTCCGGTAGCAATGAGAGACTTGACCAACAATTCGTTCATTGTGTCAGCTGTATTGAAGTCATATGATTTACCTGAGTCTGGAGATGAATACGTTATGTTGTCTGTAGTCAGTTCTTTTATGGCGCGAAGAATCGTGTCTGCGCTGCAGGTTTTAAGTTTGGGATGCAGGGAAAGATGGGGCATGAGATGAGTGGATATGTCTTCAATGCACGAGCCGCCACAGAAGAATACGCACATGAGAGAACGGATGATTTCACTGTATTGGTAACCATAGGTTCTGCTACGCAGTCCTAATGTGGAGTCGATTACGTCCGATAAAAGAGCATCAAATTGCTCCATGATTGAAAATATTCCGCCAAAAGGTGTGATTGAATCGAATTTTATTTGTACTTTAGCCATGTCTGCTGAAGATTGGTTTGATTTTTA
>ENA-OPXH01002105-OPXH01002105.1-human-gut-metagenome-genome-assembly--contig:-NODE-2105-length-11689-cov-2.753137_pt1 | contig 11689 bp, 7 predicted proteins | sample MGYA00241521_ERZ502034 | MGnify/ENA primary metagenome ERZ502034 (study PRJEB25962, sample SAMEA2042103) | human gut metagenome | biome: human gut; feature: human-associated habitat; material: faeces... | reverse complement strand
TTCTTCAGGAAACCGTCAGTCTTGTCAGAGTTAGAAAGGTCGGCAGAAGCAACGATCATATTTTCTACCTGCATTGCAAGAGCACCCAGAACAGTTGCAGAAGCGGCACGAGTGGCAGTACCTGCTTTTTGTTCGATGGCAGCCCAGTCTACTTTAGGAGCTTTGCCGGAGAAGAATGCTTCCAGTTTAGCTGCCAGTTCCGGATTGGCTTTGGTCCATTTGGCCTTCTTTGCATATCTTTCAGCTACGATTTTCTTTAATTCTGCTGCTCTCTTTGCATACAGTTCGGCTACTTCCGGGAAAATCACGAACGGATTGACAGGATCGCCACCCAAATTCTTGATTGTATTTACATAGGCGTCGCCACCGAGTGGAGCGCCGTGTGTAGCACAGTTGGCTTCGTAGCTGCTACCGTCTGCTTTGCGTGCGCCTTTACCCATAACGGTTTTACCGATAATCAGAGTCGGGCGCTCTTTTTCTGTCTGAGCTTCTTTGATAGCTGCACGGATTTCGTCAGGATCATTACCATTGATGCTGAGTACGTTCCATCCCCATGCTTCATATTTCATGGCAGTGTCTTCAACGGTTACATCTTTCGTTTCTGTAGAAAGCTGAATATCGTTGGAGTCGTAGAACATGATCAGGTTGTCCAGTCCCAATGCACCGGCAATGCGTCCGGCACCCTGAGAGATTTCTTCCTGAATACCACCATCGGAAATGTATGCGTAAATAGTCTGATTCATTACTTCATTGAAGCGTGCTTTCAGGAATTTAGCTGCGATAGCGGCACCTACAGCGAAAGTATGTCCCTGTCCCAGCGGACCGGAAGTATTTTCGATACCACGCATGATGTCTACTTCCGGATGTCCCGGAGTAGGGCTTCCCCATTGGCGAAATTCTTTTAGTTCGTCCAAAGTGAACTTACCTGTCAATGCCAATGTAGAATAGAGCATCGGAGACATATGACCCGGATCAAGGAAGAAACGGTCACGACCTTCCCAACGCGGATTTTCAGGATCGTATACTAGAAACTCAGAGAAGAGTACATTTACAAAGTCAGCACCACCCATGGCGCCACCCGGGTGACCGGAATTGGCTTTCTCAACCATTGAAGCAGCAAGAATACGGATGTTATCCGCTGCACGATTCATAAGTTTATTATCGTTCATATCTTTAATAATTAATAGATTTGCTAGTCTGTCAATGTGCCAATTACTTGGCATATTTCTCATAATGTTGGCAAAGATAGCTCTTTATGTGTAATTAACCATCCAAAAGAGCTATCTTTTTTGTAGGCTTTTTAACAGCCTTCTTGTTTACAATACAGTAAGTATTTACTATTAGATTACTGTAACTCTAAAGTAACAATTGACTTAGCCGGTAGTTTTACCTTCATAATTCCTTTATTGATTTTTACCTCTTTGAAGGAAGCCGGTTTTACAATATTAGGTTTTTCGAAAGAATTGTAATCAGTCAGATTAGCAGAAGTCAGGATTTCTCCAATCGCCTTTTTGGCATTTACGTCCGGAAGATTGACTGTGATTTCCTGTGCGTTGTCTGCATCTACGTTGGAGAGAGAAATATGGATCACTCCGTTCTTGTTCTTAGAAGCTGTTGCGCTGACCATGGGAACTGTACGGTTATCGCGTACGTTCATTTTCTCGCAAGTCAGGTCGAGTGGAAGATAGGTTGCATCCTGATGCACTTTGTACATCTTAAATACATAATAAGTAGGAGTAAGTACCATATCTTTGTCTTTAGTCAGGATCATAGATTGCAGAACGTTGACTATCTGAGCAATGTTCGCCATTTTCAGACGGTCGGTATATTTGTGGAATACATCGAGGCTTAAAGAAGCAACGAAGGCATCACGCAATGTGTTTTGCTGATACAGATGACCTCTGACCGTTCCTGGTTCTTCGTCCCACCAAGTGCCCCATTCGTCAAGCAAAAGGGCAATCTTCTTGTCTTTATCATATTTGTCCATGATGGCGCAATGTTTTTTGATGACATCTTCCATTTCAAGACATTTGCCCATCGTCCAGTAATAATCGTCTTTGTTGAATTGGGTTGCCGCGCCTTTGCTGCCGCTCCATCCTGTAACTGTATAGTAGTGTAAGGATAGACCTTGCATCCGGTGACCGACACGATTCATCAGTACATCCGTCCAGTTATAGTCGTAATCACTGGCACCACTGGCTATCTTAAACAGATGATTACCGTCATAGTTACGGCAATAAGTAGAATAACGGCGATACAGATCGGCATAATATTCAGGACGCATGCTGCCGCCGCATCCCCAGCTTTCATTTCCTACACCGAGATATTTTACTTTCCATGCCTTGTCTCGGCCATTCTTGCGACGCAGATTTGCCATTGGAGAATCACCGTCGGAAGTCATGTACTCCACCCATTTGGCGAGTTCTTCTACCGTGCCGCTGCCTACGTTTCCACTTATATATGGTTCGCAGCCCAGCATTTCGCAAAGGTTCAGAAATTCGTGTGTTCCGAAACTGTTGTCTTCAATCGTTCCTCCCCAGTTGTTGTTCACCATCTTCGGGCGGTTTTCTTTGGGACCGATACCGTCCATCCAGTGATATTCGTCTGCAAAGCAGCCGCCCGGCCAGCGGAGAACAGGAACAGACAAGTCTTTTAATGCATTAAATACGTCCGTGCGGTATCCTTTGATATTAGGAATATCCGAATTTTCGCCTACCCAAAGACCACCGTAGATACATGAACCCAGGTGTTCGGCAAATTGACCGTAGATTTCCTTCGGGATAATTTCTTTGCCTTGGTCGGCATGTACAGTGATGGTAGCACTTTTTTGTGCAGAAAGAGATACCGAGGCTGCCAGAAAGGCCGTGCTGACTAATAGTTTTGCTTTCATAAATGGAATTTGTTTAAATGATTATATAGAAGTTTGATTTTTACGATGATCATTCTCTTGTTCTTACGGTTACTTCAGTAAGCGTACTTCATAAACGGCAGAGGTCCATTCTGTTCCGTCCGGCTTAAAAAGAATCTCGCAGCTTCCTGCTTTTAACTTACGGGGCAGGAGATAACAGAGTCTGATAAAACCGTCTTTGTCGGCTTTGCTCACAGTGGGATGAACGGTCAGTTTTTCGTTATTCAGCAGGATCACTGCTTTGTTACGGTCTTCTTGCCGTACGGTGATCATAAGCTGGCTTGCTTCTTCTTTTACTTTCAGGTTATAGCTGAACCAGCCTTTAGCCCGGCGGAAATGACGGTCTTTGTGGGTTCCGGTTTCGGATGCTTCATATAGAATGCCATGATCGGATTCCGGTTGTTGTTCACCGGGGAAGACCAAGTCAACTGTCCGGTTCGCCAGGTCGGTCGCTTTCTGTTCGGCTGTAGCCATTTCTTCCTGAATCGTTTTGAACTGTTCTTCACTGGCTTGGCGGAAATAAACGGCATAACGGGAATTATGCAGGCGGAAGAACGGAATAAGCTCCAGTGATTTACTCTTTTGTGTCGGATAAACGTTTCCATCATAACTAAAAGCTAGTTTGCTTCCGCTCAGTTTGTGAAGAGAATGGCGGATAGAATCGGGATTCCCGATCAGCATCGGGATCTCCTGCAAAGGTGTTTGCCGACCGTGGGCAATGTGACCGCCGCGGCTGTCGTCTGCATAGATTCCGTCAAGGTTTTCTGTTCCTGTAGAAGTTGCAAGAACGATGGGACCGTATAAGAAAGCATAGTAATCTTTCTTGTCGGGAATCTGCTCCAGGCTGACCTTCATAGGCAGATGGAAGGTGATCATATCTCCTTTTTTCCACTTACGCCGGATTGGGAGGTACGTACTGGCTCCCGTCTGTATGTCAGATAGGTGTTTCTTACCGTTGATGGTGATTTCATACCCTTTTGAGTTTCCTGCCCATTCCGGTATACGAATCATTAATGTCAGGTTCTTCTTAGCGGCTTTGTCTATTCGTAAGGTAACTTTTTCATCATCGGGGAAGAGAGTTTCCTGCGTTAATGTAACGCCTTGTTCTTTCCAGTTCAGTTGTGAAGGAATAAAAAGATTGACGTAAAGCGTATCTTGTTGATGCGCATAAATAAATTCACCATACTTGGTATGATTTTCCAAGCCTGAACCGACACAGCACCACATCGATGTTTCCGGTTGCGAGTATACCCGATAATGTCCGGGACGCATCGGAGTAAAGTAGACGAATCCGCCTTTATCCGGTTCTTGTGATGACAGGATATGATTGTAGAGTGCACGTTCATAATAATCTACATAACGTGGGTCCGGTTTGTTGGAGTTGTCAACGTCTCCGGAGTTCTGATAAAGCATTTTGGTCAGCCGGAGCATGTTGTAAGTATTGCAAGTCTCCGGTCCCTGAACGTCATTCAGCATAGACGTAAAGTTGTCCGATGGATGAAAATGTTCGCGTACGCTGTTCCCGCCGATACACACGGAACGGTGATTGACTACGGTATTCCAGAAAAAACGGGCTGCATGATCCCATTCTGCTGCATGATTCCAGTCTTTGTCATCCTTTGAAACTTCGGCTACCCGTTTGTATCCGATTACTTTAGGAATTTGTGTGTTGGCATGCATTCCGTTTAACCTGTCTTCGTTTTTGATAAGCGGGTCGAGAATGACTTTATGAAAGAAACGGCGTGCCAGTTTCAGGTATTTCTTATCGCCTGTTATTTCCGCTACATCCGCAAACGTTTCATTTAAGCCGCCGTGTTCACTGCGGAGCATATCCTGCATTTGGTTGTCGCTAAGACCGGAAGTAATATCAATCATCCAGTCGGTAAGATCAATCAGCATCTGACGTGCCAGATCGCTGTGAGCATACAGGTAAGCGTCCCGCAGTCCGGCATACGTTTTGTGTATATTATAGAGGGGTACCCATTTGCCGTTTAAGCTGAAGCCTCCGGCACGAATGTCACCTGCTTTGATTTCTTTCCAAAGTTGGAGGCTACCGGGTGTTCCTCCGATAAATCCTGTGCCGACAGCTTGCTGTGCACGGTGTAGTTCGTTGAGCATATAGTTGAGGCGGTGGTATATCGCCGTATCTCCGGTGGCGGCATACATCATGGAAAGTGCGGAAAGGTAATGTCCGCCGATGTGACCGTCCAGTCCTGTATTCTCCCAGTTGGTATAGCTTGGGGCTTTGGGTGTCAGTCCGGCTTCGCGAAGGAAAGGAGCTGATAATCTGTCCGGGTCGAGAGCTAAGATATAATGTAAATCAGTCTGTTGAGCTTGCAGAAAAGGACTGCTTAATAACTTCACATCTTGAAGGGAAAAGTAAGAGACCTGATGGTTCGTCTGGGCTTTTCCGATGGAGATGGATATAATAAGGGCAAGTATGAACGAGGTGGTTTTCATGATAATAGCTTCCCCCTGACCCCCTCCAAAAAGGAGAGGGAATGAGGATATTTATGTTAATACTAAATTCAGGGAAAGGGGGAGAAAGGTCTCCGTGAAGCCGCTTATTTGAATTTGACGGCTGCTTCTTCTATAGGCAAACCTGCCTTGTAGCTTTCGATGTATGTGTTGAAGCCGGCTACATCTTCGGGTGTGGGTGATACCTCGACACCAGCATCGCTGACAAATACACTTTCATCCAGGAAATCGGCAAGAGATTGACCCTTTTTATTGTTTACCAGGTAAGAACCCAGCAGGGCAATTCCCCATGCACCGCCTTCACCGGCTGTTTCCATAACAGATATGGGCGAGTTGATGGCTGCTGCAAGTACTCTTTGACCGACTCCTTTGGTTCTGAACAATCCTCCGTGACCTGTGATTCTGTCGACTTTGATCTTTTCTTCGTTGAACAAGATGTCGTTGCCAATCTTGAGAACTCCGACTGAGGCGTACAAATGAGCCCGCATAAAGTTTGCAAGGTTGAACTTGTCATTGGCCGAACGTACGAACAAAGGTCTTCCCTCGGCAAGTCCCGTAACAGGTTCGCCTGAAATGTAGTTGTAGGAGAGGAGACCACCGCAATCGGTATCACCGGTAAGGGCAATGTTATAAAGTTTGCCATAGAGTTCATCCATATCTACAGGTATACCCAGAAGTTCTTGGTATTCTTTGAACAGGTTGACCCATGCGTTAAGATCCGAAGTACAGTTGTTGCAATGTACCATGGCTACGAGGCTTCCGTCGGGAGTGGTGACCATGTCGATCATTTCGTATGGCTTCGACAATTCTTTTTCCAATACGATCATAGAGAAAGAAGAAGTACCTGCCGATACGTTGCCGGTGCGTTGCTTGACGGCGTTGGTTGCTACCATGCCGGTGCCTGCGTCTCCTTCCGGTGGGCAGACCGGTATTCCTGCCTTCAGATGACCGGATGCATCGAGTTTTTTACAGCCTTCCGGTGTGAGGACACCGGCATTTTCACCAGCCGACAATACTTTGGGCAGAATGTCTTCCAGTTTCCAACTGTATTCTTTCGAAGCAATCAGATTGTTGAATTTGGCCACCATTTCGGCGGAATAGTTGTTGGTAGTCGGATCTATGGGGAGCATACCCGATGCGTCACCAATGCCCAACACCTTTTCGCCTGTTATCTGCCAATGTACATAACCTGCAAGAGTTGTCAGGAACTTGATGTCTTTGACGTGCGCTTCGTTGTCCAGAATAGCCTGGTACAAATGAGAAATGCTCCATCTCAACGGGATGTTATAGACAAATAATTCGGATAATTCTGCCGCTGCACGGCCTGTATTGGTATTTCTCCAAGTGCGGAAAGGCACGAGGATTTCTTCTTTTTCATTGAAAGGCATATAACCATGCATCATGGCACTGACACCGATGGCTGCCAGAGTTTCGATCTCTGTATCGTATAATTTCTTCACGTTGGAGCGGAGGTCGGCATAGCAATCTTGCAGTCCGGACCAGATGGCATCAATGCTATAAGTCCAAAGCCCGTTGACCAGTTGATTTTCCCAAGTGTGGCTGCCTTGAGCGATAGGTTTGTTTTCCTGGTCAATCAGAACAGCTTTTATTCGTGTAGAACCGAGTTCTATGCCAAGGATGGCTTTACCTGTCTCGATGGTTGATTTTGCATCTAATTTCATGTTGAAACCGATATTTTAAGGTATAACAATAAGTGTGGAGAACAAAAACTGAGTCTACTTTCAAAAGCCGGAAGTGTCTTTAATTCGGGTTGAATTAAAAGTCACCAGTATCTATATTGTATGTAACTAAAAAGTCGATTCTATCTCCAATCTCCTCCTTCGGGAAGGAGGAGTACCTGTAGGGGGAGGTGGTAGGTGAATACATAACTCTGTTATTTACAGTAAAATAGGAATACACATCCTTTTTCCTACCACCTCGGTCTTCGACCACTCCTCCTTCCCGAAGGAGGAGAATGGAGATACTACTGTTTTATTCATTTTTTACTATGTTTAGATTCATCAATCTTTGCAAAAAGATCCGGCAACATAAAATAATTATAATCTGCTCGTGCATTTTGCTCGTAGAAACAGAAATAAAGTTTACTGTTTGCTGCGAGCGGGCAGCGCCCAGCGAGGACAGGACGGTCTGTTCGTTTCCCCGATTCATAAAGCAAGAGGGGAGTCTTGTCCTGACGGCCGTTACTCAAACGGATATCGTCAGTGGGAGTGACTGCCTGCAAGGTGCGGAGTTTCATACTTTCACCATAATAACAGGTGAAGGCTTGTCCTTCTACGCTGAACACATTTATATCCATGTCCGGCTGACAGTCTCCGAAGCTCCAGAATAAGTTGTCGGCCTGCTGCAAGGAGGTGACCGCTACTTCAAGGATGAAGCCGCGGGTATCCGGCAGGGCTTTCCACCGGAAAGCGATTCCTTTCACTTTTTCCTGAGGGGCCAGCCAGTGACTGTCGGTTCCTTTCGATATACCCAGACGGAAAGTTCCGGCGGGAGGAGTCAGTTGCTGCGCCTGTACGTTAATGAGGCAGATTGCCAGCAGTACGACGGTCAGTAGTTGTTTTAACATAGTCGAAGTGGATATTACTTTGTTCATTTTCCTTTAATACAATAGCATCTTTGTCTTTGACATCCAATGTTATCTCCGATAGATTAAAGTTTCTCGTATAGCAGATTTTCCCCGGTTTATTGGTCTGCGCTTCGATGCCGTAAAGATAGAAGTTTTCCAGACGCAATGTATCATTCCAGCCCGAAGCGGAGATAAATTCATCTACATTTTCCGCTTTTACCTGCGAGAGGTATACGTCACGGAATCGCGGATACCCTTTTTCGGGTGGTTCTACCGGAGTCAGCATCACTTTCCAGTGCTCCGGAATTTCCTTGCCTTCATATTCTTTGGGCAAAGTGCTGTAGCTGTAACTCGGATTCCAGTTTAAGTCCGCCGCCAATACCTGACGGACATTTTCTGCGCTGACACGGGTCATGTAGATATTCTCAATGGTTCCCCCACGGTTCATGGCACTTTTCAGTCGCAGCACGGTATACGTGCCGACAGCTTTAAGATCATAGCCTAATACATTGCGGATGCTGCCGGAAGTTTCGCTGCCGCAGGTAATCAGTCCTGCTCCTTTGCGGGCTGTGCAGTTGCGCACTACCACATTCTCTGTCGGACGGTTCACACGCAGTCCGTCCGCGTCCCGTCCCGATTTGATACAAATATTGTCGTCGTTGCAGTCTACGTCACAGTTCTCGATCAGTATGTTGCAGGAGGAGTCGATGTCGATGCCGTCCGTGCTTGGCCCGTGCCCGCCGATGTTATTGTTGATAGTCAGTCCGTCTATGGTGCAATAGTCGGAATAGAGAATCTGACATCCCCAGAATCCCGTGCGCATCAGGGTGAAACCGCTCAGTGTGATGTCCGAACTGCGTTCGACGAGGATTCCCCGTACACGTTTGCAGTCGTAATCCACTATCCAGCGTAACCCTCTGGCTTCGTATTCTTTCCTCATTTCCCAGTATTTATCCCAGAAGACTTTTCCACGGCAGTCCAGTGTACCTTCTCCGCTGATGGCGGCGTTCTTCTCGTCGACAATGTTGATCACTGCTGCCGGCCATGTCATCTCTATCCCTGCTATACGCGAACGAAATTCGGGATAATGGTGAATGTCGGGGCTGGCAAGCAGAGTCACCCCTTTGCCAATCTGCAGGTTTACACCGCTTTTGACAAACAAGGCTCCTGTCTGGTAATACCCCGGTTGCAGGACCACCGTTCCTCCGCCGGAGACAGCGCAACTGTCGATTGCTTTCTGAATGGCCTCTGTGCTGAGTACGGTACTGTCTGCTACTGCGCCAAAGGAATTGGCGGATATAATCATCTTCTCTCCGGGAAGTTGGCGGCTGCCTACGCTGTCTGCCCACGATAAATCCGGTTGCTGAGGTACCTGCCCCCATTCGAAGCTGTTGCCGGCTTGTTTGGCAGGAGGGCACGCTATCGTCAACGAGCCTGCCAGAAGTAGGGGAAGGAGGTTTTTAATTCTCATATAGTCTTTTAGTATAGGATTCTTTTAATTTCCATCCGGTTTCTCTATTTCCGTGAACGGTGAATCGTTCCAGTGGAAAGTATTCACATCGTCCGGATGTGCGGGATTGTATGCCGGGTCTATTTTCAGATGCTTCGCCAGTTCGGGAACGGCTTTCTTCATCCCTTCGATGACGCATTGGGCGATCTGATAGGCACCGTAAGGATTAAAGTGCGTATTATCTGCAAAATCCCTGGTCTGTCCCGGATATGTTCCTGCCGGATAGTGGACGAAAGCACGTTTGGAAGTGTCCGGTCCCAGCGCCTCGTACAGGGTGCGTGTCATTTCATTGAGATCGATCAATGGAACATTCTCTTTGGCTGCCAGCCAGCGCATCGCTTCCGGATAGTCTTCGTGTGTGTCGCGGATATGTCCGTTGGCGTCGAAACTACGACGCTGGGTAGGAGTGACAAGCACCGGATGCGCTCCGCGTGCACGCGCTTCGTCAATGAATGTTTTCAGACTGGTCATGAAGGAGTAATAAGCCCCTTTGCCTGGTCCTTTCTGCTTCTGGTCGTTGTGGCCGAACTCCATAAAGAGGTAATCTCCCTTTTTGATCTGGCTTAAAGCCTTCGCCAGGCGTTTGGCTCCGATAAAGGTATTTGCCGATTCGCCGGATTCGGCATAATTGGCGATACAGACATCGGTGCCGAAAAAGTGAGGAATCATTTGTCCCCAGCTGGCCCAAGGCTCGTTGTCCTGATCGACTACCGTACTGTTGCCGCACAGGAATACGGTAATTACAGACGGGTCGGCAGGTTCGATGCTGATACTCTGACATACAGGGGCGTCACCGTTGAATTCCAGTGTCAGTTTGTCGTCCCAGTTCAGTTTCGTCTTTTCACGGGGTTTGATGCGTACCGATTCTTTGTCGGATATGCGTGGATTCCGTTTGTTGATGATAAATGTCTCGTCTGTGAACTGCCCTTTCCTGGTGGGCAGATTATCGATGAAGAGACGGCGTGATTCGCCTCGTACAGTAGTTACGCCTGCCTGCTTCTTGCTTCCGAGACGTACGGTTACTTTGTAGTTGCCGTCCGGCACGCGGACAGAAAAGAAGAAAGGTGCTTTGCTCCCTTTTTCGGGAGTGGGTGCAAGGTCATATCCGTATCCTGTTTCCTCGCTGTAGCGGGGGGCGTCTGCCAATTGGAATGTGCGGGCTTGTTCCTGAGCGCTGATAGCTGTTGCTGTCAGCAGCAGAAGTCCGAGAAATGTTGTTTTCATATCAGTCGTTAATAAGTTTAATTAATTTTCGGTTTTAGTTCGTCGGGTGAATCTTTGGTATAGGATTTCACGTCTCCCGCCACTTTGGTGAATAGTTCCTGAATCAGTTCCGGAGCGATATTCGCTGTCGGGCGGAAAGCATCGGAGTTCATATAGTCAAGGATGGCTTTATGCATCTGGCGGGCAACGACCCGTTTTTCCGGTTTCGAAGTGATGTCCATGCTGGTCATCATCAATTTGCCGTTCAGTACGTTGGCTTCGAACAACATTCCGATTTTCCGGTTGATAAACCAGGTGTCTATGCTCTGGATGGTCGGTTGGAATTCGGCCGGGAAACCGGTGAACTGCATAACCTGTGCTTTGTTCAGCAGTTCCCACCATTGCAGGTTGCTGTGATATTCGGTCGGGAATTCACGGAAAAGCGGATGATATTCGTTGAGGAAGATACCTGTGGTATGAGGCGGACGCATCTTGAACCAGGAAGTATTCCAGAAGACAGGAGTGAAGTATTGTTTCACTTCCTTGCCATACTGGATTTTTCCGGCTGCCGTAATCAGTACGTTTCCTCCTTCTTGCAGGATGGAGATTGCCTTTGCGTCCAGTGTATCGGTGGTATAAACCTTGCCCTGAGTCAGTTCTACCTGTGCGGGATATACCCAGAAGTCCCAGTCATTGACGGTATCGCTGCCTTCGATACGAATTTCCATATTCAGCTTCTGCGGTCTAGTGATTCCGCTTAGCTGCATGTCTACACTTCCCAGCGGACAAAGATTTCCGACTGGTATATTCTGAATGCCTACAGTGCCGTGAGCGTATACTTTGCCATATTCATCCTTGATGCTGTATACCGTTTTGGCTCCCTGCAGAGGGGCTGCTCCGAAATGGGAAACTTCGATGTCGGCATGGAAAGTCTCGTCGTTGGTATATACGAATTTAGGAATACGTGCCAGCGGGACGGTCGGGCTGCAGAAACGTCTGAACT
>ENA-OPXH01002096-OPXH01002096.1-human-gut-metagenome-genome-assembly--contig:-NODE-2096-length-11726-cov-2.237169_pt1 | contig 11726 bp, 8 predicted proteins | sample MGYA00241521_ERZ502034 | MGnify/ENA primary metagenome ERZ502034 (study PRJEB25962, sample SAMEA2042103) | human gut metagenome | biome: human gut; feature: human-associated habitat; material: faeces... | reverse complement strand
ACAACTGATGGGGAAAATTACAAAGCAGGAATTTTCTATATTAGAACTGTTGTTAAAGCATCCGAAACAGGTATTCAGCAAGGAAGATATCTTTGAATATGCTTGGGAAGAGCCATATATGGGAGAAACAAAAACTTTAGATGTGCACATCAGCAATATTCGGAAAAAGATAAAAGAAGTTACAAAGGAAGAATATATTGAAACAGTATGGGGAATTGGATATCGCTTACAACAGTAAAGAATTATGCCGCTCATACTTTACTCTTTTTTTACTTTTGATTTGCGATTTTTTAGGATTGAAGAGATATGATAAGAGCAGATAAGGAAAGGAGAGACTGTTATGAGTGAATATTTGTTACAAACCAGAGGTCTGACAAAACAATATGGGCGTCATAAAGCAGTGGAAAATGTGGATATCCACGTGAAAAAGGGTGCAATTTATGGATTTATAGGAAGAAACGGAGCAGGAAAGAGTACTCTTTTGAAGGTAATTGCCGGGGTATTTAAGCCAACGGAGGGAAGCGTAGTCCACAAAGGAAAGATTGTTCCACTTTTGGAACTTGGAGCCGGATTTGACAAAGAATATACCGGTCGTGAAAATATTTATCTTTATGGAGCTGTTCTTGGATATTCCAAAGAATTTATAGACAGTAAATTTGACGAGATTGTAAAATTCTCAGGTTTGAAGAAATTCCTGGATGTTCCCCTGAAAAATTATTCTTCGGGAATGAAAAGCCGGCTGGGATTTTCCATTGCGACCATTGTGGAGCCGGAAATTCTGATTCTGGATGAGGTTTTGTCTGTAGGAGATGCCAAATTCCGGAAAAAGAGTGAGAAGAAGATTCTTTCCATGATGGACAAAGGTGTGACGGTACTTTTTGTATCGCACAGTCTTGAGCAGGTAAAGAGAATCTGCACGAAAGCAATGATTCTGGAAAATGGTTCGATTCGAAGTATTGGAGATATTGATACGGTTTCGGCAGAATACGAAGAAATGATCAGTGGGGATTAGAAAGGATAAAATTATGATTTATGGAGCAATGTTAGCAGGCGGCGTAGGCAGCAGAATGAAAAGTGCGGTGATTCCGAAGCAGTTTCTTGAAGTGGACGGAAAGCCGATCATCATTTACACCCTTCAGAATATGCTGAAGGTAGACCGCTTTGATTATATTTATATCGCCACACACAAGGATTATCTGGCGTATATGAAAGAAATGGTTCAAAAATATACAGATAAGCCGGAAAAAGTCCGGATTATCGAGGGCGGAAAGGAACGTATGGACAGTATCCATAATGTGACCGATGCCATTTTAAAGGACGAAGGGGTACATGAGGATGATGTGATTGTGATCCATGATGCGGTACGTCCCCTTGTGACAGAAAAAATTTTAAATGACAGTATTGATGCGGCAGGAACTTATGGCGCGTGTGTATGTGGGTTACCGGCAGTAGATACTATGCTTTATTCGGAAGATGGCAAAGTAGTGACAACGATTCCGGAGCGCTCTAAACTGTTTAACGGACAGGCTCCGGACAGTTTCTCTTTACCTCGGTTTTTGGAGATGCAGGCAAATCTGACAGAGGAACAGCGGGAAGTGATTACAGGAACTTCCCAGATCTGCACCATGAATAACCAGCCGATTTATATTATAGAGGGAGATCCTCTGAATTTTAAGTTGACAACCGATGGGGATCTGTTGATTTTTAAATCGATCATTGATGATCAGACGGTATAGGTTGAAAGGAGATAGTAATGAAATCATTAATAGAAATTCCAAAGACAATGAAGGCACTGGTTCTGCATGAGATCGGAAAGCTTACACTTGATGAGGTTCCGGTAGAGCCGCTTCGTCCGGGTACGGTTCTGGTAAAGATTAAAGCATGCGGGATCTGTTCTTCGGACGTGGAGCGCGTGTTTATCAACGGAACTTATCATTTCCCGACAATTCCGGGACATGAGTTTTCCGGACAGATCGTTGCCGTTGGAGATGACGTGGATGAGAGTCTGCTGGGAAGAAGAACCTGTGTATTCCCGATGCTCCCATGTTTTGAGTGTCCTTCCTGCAAAAAGCAGCAGTATGCCCAGTGCAGCCATTATGATTATTTTGGTTCACGCAGGGATGGCGGATATGCAGAATATCTGGTTGTTCCGACCTGGAATCTGGTGTTGTTTGACGATGATTTGTCTTATGATGTGGCAGCAATGTGCGAACCGGCCGCGGTAGGAATTCATGCGAACGGACTTGCAAATGTGCAGAAAGGACAGTCGGTTCTTGTAATCGGAACCGGAATGATCGGTTATGTCTGCGCTGCATTTGCTAGTCAGATCACAGATAAAGTTATTATGTGTGGAAATTCTGCTGCAAAGCTTGAGCTGGCAAAGAAATACGGATGGGAAACCATTGCACTGGAAACAGACAATTTTGAAGAACGCATCAACGCACTGACCGATGGAGAAGGCGTGGATGTAGTTATGGAAGTTGTCGGTTCCAATCAGGCAATCTGCAATGCTGTGGCGGCAGCAGGACCGAATTCAACGATCGTTCTGGTTGGAAATCCAAAAGCGGATCTGACCATGGAAAAGAATTTATACTGGAAAATTTTAAGAAAATCCATTACTTTACGTGGGTCCTGGAATTCCAGCTATAATGACAAACAGAATGACTGGAAGACAGCACTTGACCGGCTCAAAGGCGGAGAATTTGATCAACTGATCACACATCGCTTCCCGATGGAAGAATCGGAAGACGCTTTCCGTGTGATGAGAGACAGAAATACATTCTCTACCAAAGTTATGTTTGTTATGGAATAAATACAGAAGTTAGAAATGGAGATACACAATGGAACTCGCGATATCCAAATTGACTGCCCGCAGGGTTATATATTATTTTGAAGGTTATGTAAAGGGAGAGAGACCGAAAGGTTTAAAATTTGTTTTTTATAATTATGATTTGAAGATTACCATAAAACCATCCGTATTTGAGTGGGATGGGGATACCTTCCGTATGATGCTTCATGTGGAGCAGGCAAATGAGAATAATCCGATTTCCAGTGGCGATTATTATCCGATTGCTGTGGATGGGAAGGGAAAGCAGTATCCATTGCAGGTGGCAAAAAGCATTATTGAAGAACGGGAACAGGCGGAGTGGAAAAATGATGTGGTCGTTAACAAGGGAAAAGGACATCATGTAATCTGTAAATCCTTAATGGATCTGGATACGGATGAACTTTTTATTCATGTTGATACCGTGCTCCCGAAACCGCGTAAAAATTATATTCGCAGAAAATGTGGGGAATTATATTATGGAGTGCGTAACGATTTAAAGGATTGGGCCCAGAAGCTTTTTGTGGTTGTTTTTAATATTTTCAACAAGTGCTGTAAAAAGCGTGGCAATAAGATTTTATTCTGTTCCGGATCACGTGCTGAAATTGGTGGAAATGAAGAATTTATTTACAACCGTATGCTTGAGCGTGGACTGGACAAAAAATATAAGTTTGTATTGGATTTCAAACCTACGATCAATAAGACATACGGACCGTTTAAAATGATCCGGTTTATCTATCGTCTGGCGAGCAGTGATGTGATTTTACTGGACGATTATTATCCGGAAATTTATAAACCGACCTACGATAAGAATGTTAAAGTCATTCAGGTATGGCATGCCTGCGGAGCATTTAAGGCACTGGGACTTGAGCGTATGTCAAAGGCAGGAGCTCCGCCGATCAATACGTCGGTGCATAAATGTTATACCCATGTACCGGTCAGCTCCTATCATTCGGCACTGCATCATCAGGAAGCGTTTGGTATCGGTATCGATAAGTTTTATCCGGTCGGAATTCCAAGAACAGATATTTTCTTTGATGAGGATTACAAGAAAAAAACCTGTGAACGTGTATATGCGGAATTTCCGGGGGCAAAAGAAGCGAAGCGTGTGATTCTGTATGCGCCGACATTCCGTGGAAATAGCGCTGTGGATGCACATTTCCCGATGGAAAAACTGGATTTTGAAGAGTGGGGAGAATTATGTAAGAGGACAGATTCTTACCTCATAGTAAAGATGCATCCATTTGTACAGGAGAAAATCAATATTCCGGAAAAGTACAGAGACTGCATTGCGGATGCGGCACAGTATCGTGAAGTCAATGATATTTTATTCATTACAGATTTGCTGATTACCGACTATTCATCCATTATTTATGAATTCTCTCTGCTGAGAAGACCGATGCTGTTTTACGCATTTGATCAGATCATGTATGTTTCTACGAGAGATTTCTATGAGCCATATGAGGATATTGTACCGGGACGTATCATCAAGCGTTTTGATCAGCTGATGGAAGCTCTGGAGAAAGAAGAGTACAATACCGACAAGATTGAATGGTTTATAAAGAAGAATTTCGCATACACAGACGGAAAATCAACGGATCGTGTGATTGATCTGATCGTAGGGGATGACAAAGAGATTAAAAAGTATTCGGCGGCATCCATGCAGGGAGCACTTGCGGCAGTAAGCAATAATTTCGGAATGAATGGAGAACATGTAGACAAGCGGTATCGCGATGATGACCGTTCTGTCGTGCAGAACCGCGGGGAAGCACAGGAAAAAGATTCCGAAAGTCAGAATAACGATAAATATTCAGAGTAAAAAATGGAGGAAAATTTCGTGAGAGAAAAAGGAAAAATTGCAGCATCTATTATGTGTTCGGGATTTGATCAGGTAATGGATTATGTACATGAATTTGAGAGAAATAATATTGAATTTTTACATGTGGATGTCATGGACGGTACGTTTGTCCCAAACCTTGCATATGGTCCGGATTTTGTAAAAAGACTGCGTAAGAAAACAGATATTACACTGGACTGTCATCTGATGGTAGACCGTGCGGAAGATAAGCTGGACTGGTTTGATTTCCAGCCGGGAGAGCATGTGTCCCTGCACTATGAAGGAACCTGTCATATCCAGAAGTGCCTCGATCATCTTGCAAAGAAAGGGGTTAAGCCGGTGATTGCCATTAATCCGGGTACACCGATCCAGGTACTGGAGGAAATTGTAGATTATATTGCGGGAGTTCTGGTGTTGCACGTTAATCCGGGATTTGCCGGACAGAAAATTGTACCGCATACCATTGAAAAAGCAGCACGTATTCGTAAATATCTGGATGATCTGGGACATCCGGAGGTATATATTGAATCCGACGGAAACATTACCTGTGAGAATGCGGCAAAATTATACAAGAATGGTTCGGACATTTTTGTAGCAGGTACAAGCAGTATTTTCCGGGAGGGAGATATCGATGAACTGATTATGAACTTAAGAAAGGCAATTGGGTGGTGAGAAAGGAGACGTAATGTCAAGAATTTATTATAGAGGAGGAATGTCTCCATTTGAGACATTTTCCCCGGGATATATTTTGACGCATAATGTTATTGGAACCAATGTTGGTAATTTTTTATATTTAAATGGGGTATTGCGTTCATTGATGATCGACGACAATACAGTAATTCAGGCAAATTATTATAATACAAATTATTATAAACCTGAATATGTTAATGAAAACTTCGATTGTTTTGTCATTCCATTGGCTGATGCGTTCAGAGAGAATTTTGTGAATGAATTAAATGAATTAACTTCTTTTGTTAAAAAGTTAAAGATTCCATGTTATGTAATTGGCGTTGGGTTAAAGGAATCCTATGAACCGGATTTTTCACAATCCAAACCACAGGATGAAGCTGTAAAGAAATTTGTTACCGCAGTACTTGAAAAATCAAATTGTATTGGGGTAAGAGGTGAATTAACCGGTAAATATTTGGAGACATTAGGTTTTGCAGAAGGACGCGATTTTATGGTGATAGGTTGTCCATCTATGTATATGAAGGGAAAACGATTGCATATACAAAATCCGAAATTAGATGTTAATTCTAAAGTATGTTTTAATTCAAATGTTGCAGCTTCTGTTCCTACTCGTAAGTTTATTAAATTAAAAATGAAGGAATTTGAAAATCATTATTTTATTGGACAAGTTGTAAATGAACTCAGAAGTATTTATTTAGGTGCTCCATATGAATATAAAATCGAATATAATTTTCGTAACGTTACAGATAAAATTTATCAGGATGGTCGATTGAGATTTTTTTGTAATGTACCTAAGTGGATGGAATTCCTGAATGATTCAGATTTGACTTTTGGATCAAGGTTACATGGAAATATTGCAGCCGTTTTAGCAGGGACTCCGGCATTGCTTGTGACGAAGGACTCAAGAACTAGGGAATTGGCAGAGTATCATCATTTAAATGCGATACATGAGAGTAAGCTGAATGAAAAACTGACATTGCAGGATCTTGTGGAACAGCAGGATTTTACGCAGATTGAAAAATACCAGAAACAGAATCTTGACCGATATGTTGCATTTTTGAAAAAGAATGATATCCCGAACATTTTTATGGATGGAGAAGATCCACAGGAAACTGCATTTGACAGAAAAATAAAGCAGACGGATTTGCTGGAGGGAATAGTTCCGGTTTCCCAATGTTCTCTGGAAGAAATTGCAGAAAGAAATAGAGATTACTATACAAATTTGGATGAAAAACTGGATAGATTATCGAAAAAATTAAATTTTACTTCGGATTTATTACAAAAAGAGAGAATTAAAAATCAGAAAATTGCAACAGAACCCCTTAGCAAAAAAGTCGTAAATAAGGTAAAAGGATTTTTGAAATGATGCAAGTATATATAATTAGGTGTTTGGTTTTATGAAAAGGTTATTGTGAAAGACTGATTTCCAGAGATTATTGACTGGCATTGATAAAAAATATAATTCATAAATGTAAAGCATACGGAATCACATTTGGAATGCAATCCAAAGGTAATGAAATCAGCAAAAATAAAATAAGCGGTTGCAAGAGTGGGAAGATAGGCATTGCAAAAGACAGTAATGTTACGTATGTGAAGTAATAAAAGAGAGAATAGATGATGGTTCATTTGTTCTCTTTTAATATGTAAAATTTACAGTGATCTTTTTTAGTAAATATGGTATATTAAAAATGTTTTACTTGGATTTCACATAAATGAAAGGACGTATATTATGCGAAAGAAAGGAATTTGTTTTGGATTGATTCTGGCTTTATTACTTCCGTTTGTATTCACAACTGAAGTAAAGGCATCAGATAATACAGAACTTAATATTTATGCATTTTATCTTAATTCAGAAAAAAAGGGGGATTCTACACTGTTAGAATCGAAAGGACATTATTTGTTGATTGATATTGGCGCAGACAATCACGCACCTGCAATCATTAAACAGCTACAGACATTGGGAGTTACTCATGTAGATGTGATGTTTAGCCATTTGCACACAGATCATACTGGAGGATGTTCTACGGATTTACAGGCTGGATTGAAGCAGTTTGCACTTTCCGGGATTACGATTGATACGTTATATCTGCCAGACCCTTCGCTGGCGGTTTTATCAAGAAGTTATCCATCCCGCTATGCAGCATTTCAAGCATTTATGAGCACACAGGGAACAGGAAGAATTGTATATCTGAATGTTGGGGATCAGGTCAATGTTGGTGATGCGACTGGAAAAGTTATTGGGCCAGTAAACACGAATGAGATTTCCCCATATGCTTATACCAGTATTACAAAAGAAAAAGAACGTTTTATACGTTATGAAAATAATTGTTCACTTGCAGTTATTTTTACCTGTGGAAATACACGTTATTTTACAGCGGGAGATAGTTATTCTGATGAATCGGATCGGTTAGTCTCACGTTATGGTACGTCTTTAAAATGTGATATTATGAAAATGAATCATCATGGAATTGGAAGTGGAAATTCAGTGTCATTATTGGAGGCGGTACAGCCATCTTATGCTTTTATTCCGAACACTGGAGTTTCCGAGACAGATGCGAAGACGAATAAATGGCGTACAGGAACAGCGATTAAGCGCATGACATCTTATGGTCTTTGTTATTTGGTGGGAAATGAAGAGAAAACATTGATTTTCCATATTGAGAATGATAAGATTACACTATATCGCGGAGATACTGTAGAAACAGGTAAAAAAATGACAGGATGGCAGTCATTATATGGAGCTGATGGTCTCTACCGTGACCACGATATGTATTATTTTGATAAAAATGGTTCATTGTCTACCGGGGTTAAAATGATAGGGAAACACTACTATTATTTTCGCAAAGGTGGACAGATGGATTATGGAACCTATAATTCAGAGGGAAATTACTCGGGATGGCATAGTTACAACGGAAAGAAACGTTATTTCAGATTGTCTGATGATGAAAATTATGCATATATGGATGTCGGCAGAAAGAAAATTGGAAGTGAAACCTATTATTTTGATAAAAATGGGTATAAATTAATTCCGGATATTGTTGGTGATGATGAAAATGTTGAGGATGATATCTATCCGACACAGATAGGATCTGATTATTATTATTTAAATGAAGATGGAGCAATGACAGAGGATGACTGGATTAATATAGACGGGGAAGATTATTTCTTTGGGAAAAATGGAAAAATGTACCGTAACGGAGTGTATGCAATTGCAGGAGATAATTATCTGTTTGAAAGCGATGGAACTCTTGCTGTAGGGGATTCTCATACGGAACTTTATGATTTTAAGAATAGTACATATGCTGTTCGGGCAGATGGAACATTAGTGTCGGGAAAAATTGCAAAGATTGACGGGTATCAATATTATTTTAACTCAAAAGGAAAATTACAAAGCAATAAGATTATTCATGTGGGAAAACATAATTATTACTTTGGTAAAAATGGAGTACTAATTAAAAATAAGAAGATTAAACGAAATGGAAAAATTTACTATAGCAATAAAAACGGTGTTTTGTCGAACAAGAAATAATTGGGGATGACATATGAAAACCAAAGAGAAAAAGAAAAGCAAATGGAAAATGATCGCAGGGATTATGCTTGTGATCCAATTGTTACTGAGCCTGGCAACGGTCGGAGTTGTTTTGTGGCTGAATATTGTTCCAACGCTGTATGTGATCCTGCTTGGATTAATTCTGCTGCTGTTACTCATCATAGAATATTGTCTGTTTTATTTTGGTAAAAAGAAAAAGGGAAAGAAAAAGACCGGATGCTATGTCAGGCGTACGCTTGGTGTAATTCTTTTCCTTGCATGTGTGATTGTGTGTGGGGGTGGTTCCTATATGCTTGTAAAGGCCGGAAATACGCTCGATAATATTGCCGGAAATGTAAAGACCACCGATACCGTATCCGCCTATGTGATGACGGATGATCCGGCACAGACACTGATGGATGCGAAAGACTATGTGTTTGCGATTACCGAAAAATACGATTACGAACATACCCAAAAGGCAATCGAAAAGATCAATGAAACTGTCGGGACACAGATCCGTACACAGGTGTATGACAACATTCCTGATATGGTACAGGCATTGTATGAGGGAAGTGCTGATGCAATGCTGATGAATGTGGCATATGTGGATGTGGTAGAGGCACAGGATGGATATGAAACATTTTCTTCAAGAACAAGAACACTGTATGACCATGAAGAAGAAAATGTGGTTACGGAAGATTCACAGACTGCAGAAAAATCAATTACAACAGATCCGTTTGTGGTTTATATCAGTGGTTCGGATACTAGAAACCTTACACTTACTACCAGCCGCAGTGATGTCAATATTCTTGCGGTTGTCAATCCGTCCACGAAGCAGGTGCTTCTTATTAATACACCGAGAGATTACTATGTGGATACGGCAGCGTCAGCAGGAGCAAAAGATAAACTGACCCATTGCGGAATGTATGGAATTGACTGTTCCATGGCAACACTTGGAAATCTGTATGATGAACATGTAGATTATTATGTGCAGATCAATTTTAACGGATTTAAGACACTTGTGGATGCGGTGGGGGGAATTACCGTAGAATCGGAAAAGGCTTTCCGCACCAGTGAGGGTGGATTTTATATTAACCGCGGAACCAATCAGTTAAACGGCACAGTGGCACTTTCCTATGTACGGGAGAGAAAGTCTTTTGCGGATGGGGACAATTCCAGAGGAAGACATCAGATGCAGGCAATCGAGGCACTGATTAAAAAGATTTCTTCCGGAACAACGGTGCTTAGCAACTATTCAGCAATTATGGATAGTATGTCCGGGATGTTTACGACGAGTATGAGTTCAGAGGATATTTCTGCATTGGTAAAAATGCAGTTGTCAGATCTGGCTTCCTGGAATGTAAAGTCTTATGCAGTTACAGGAAAAGGCGGATCATCGACGACCTACTCCATGCCTACGAAACGAAGCTATGTCATGTATCCGGATGAGGTGCAGGTAAAATATGCAGAGCAGCTTGTCAATAAAGTCGTTGAGGGACAGATCCTGACAGATGCTGATCTGGAGATTCCGGATAATATCGTACAGTAGTGGAAATTTACAGTGAGGAAAAGATATGAAGTTCCGAGAACAAACAGCTAAGAAAAAGAGTATCCGGCAGATCGCGGGGATGTTCCTGGCAGTTACCGTGCTGCTGGCGGGGAGTCCATATATCGCAGAGGCTGCAGAGATTGTCAAAGATATGGATGGAACTGCATATGCGCAGGATGCGGCAGGATTTGTCTATCAGATTCCAAAAGGTGCAACAACGAAAAAAGGCTGTTCCATTTATATGTATACGGGAGAAAAAAGCACAGTTACCTTTCCTGCAAAATGTAATTCCTACGTAGTTACTAACATCGGAACGAATCTTGGTCAGCTGATTCTGACAAATTTGCAGACGGTAAAGATTCCATCAGGATATACCACGATTGAAACACAGGCGTTTCAGAATCAGACGGATTTGTACCAAATTGAGATTCCGGCCAGCGTAAAAACGATTGGAATAGATGCATTTGCAGGATGTAACAAGGCAAGGCTTACGATAGTTACTCCGTATGGTTCTGCGGCGGAAACGTATGCGAAAGCAAACGAAATTCATTATAGCAGTCAGACATCTTTACAAATACAGGCAGGGTATAGTAAACTGTATGTGGGAGAGAGCCGATCCATTGTCGTATTGAATGCTTCTGTGGCACCCGTCTGGAAAAGTTCAAATAGCAGTGTGGTATCGGTAGATGCGGATGGAAGGCTGACGGCGAAAAAAGCCGGAACTGTAAAAATAACGGCAACCATTGGCAAAAAAACTTATACATATCCCTATACGGTGATTGCGCGTTCCCAGAAAAACGTGCTTGATATTATCTGGAATCAGTATGTGACCTCCGGGATGAGCGATTATGAAAAGGCAGTTGCCGCCCAGCAGTGGATGCAGCAGAATGTTTCCCCGAATGGAACATCGGTTCTGGCACAGAAAGCACTCGAGCAGGGCAAGGCAAATTATAAGGGGTTTTGTGAAGCTTATCAGTTGATTATGAAGCACTATGGCATATCCGCAAAAGTGGTCAACGGCAAAAAACACATGGAAAATTCTGTCGTGATCGCCGGTAAAAAATATACAGCATCAACGCTGGAAACTTCAGCGAATGCAGATAAAACATATACTACAACAACCATCCCGGGACTTGCGGTGAACCGGGTAACCATGGTTCTTTCCAAAGGCAGGACCGGCACGTTTAAAGTGACCGGACAAAGCAAAGGAATTACCTGGTCCAGCAGCAACACGAAGGTTGCGGTAGTAAATGCCAGTGGCAAAGTGACGGCAAAGGGTACCGGCACAGCCAAAGTA
>ENA-OPXH01002095-OPXH01002095.1-human-gut-metagenome-genome-assembly--contig:-NODE-2095-length-11731-cov-2.653049_pt1 | contig 11731 bp, 7 predicted proteins | sample MGYA00241521_ERZ502034 | MGnify/ENA primary metagenome ERZ502034 (study PRJEB25962, sample SAMEA2042103) | human gut metagenome | biome: human gut; feature: human-associated habitat; material: faeces... | reverse complement strand
CTATGGCCTGCATCTCTGCGGCATGGTTCGGGCACCCGGCCGAGAAGCTTAAAGTCATCGGCATCACAGGAACAAAGGGAAAGACCACAACCACCTACCTTGTAAAATCCATTCTGGAAAAGGATGATCTTTCTATTGTGAATTTTGAAGGAACACTGACTACAGAGACAACGAGAGAAAATAAAAGTTACGCCTTCAAGGCGCCACCGGAATATGCACAGATTCTGTCAAACAATTCGGTAGAAGCTGCCAATACAGCGAACAATCACAGCTCTGATTACGGCGAACAGAGTTATACCGATACAATCAAAAACCTGACCGATGCCGGTATCGCTCCATTCGGATACGATACTGTTGATATCATTAAAATCGGCAAGATCAAGGTCGGACTTACCGGTATTTATGAACTGAATGATCATCTGGATCGCGAAGAACAGGTAAAACAGAATATCCAGGCTTTAAAAGAACACGGCGCAAATCTGATCATTGCAAATTTCCACTGGGGAACGGAAAAAGAAACCAGTCCGGACACGAACCAGCAGACACTTGCACACCTGGCAGTAGATCAGGGTGCTGACCTCGTTATCGGACATCACCCACATGTTTTGCAGGGTATTGAATACTACAAAGGCAAATCCATTGTCTACAGTCTTGGAAACTTTTGTTTTGGCGGAAACTCCAACCCAGCTGATAAGAATACGATGATCTATCAGCAGACATTCTCTTTCAAAAAGGGAAAAGTTCAGAAAAATGCGAAAGAAAATATCATTCCTTGCTCAATCTCTTCCACATCAGTACGCAACGATTATTGCCCGACACCACTAGAAGGAGATCAGAATCAGGCACTTCTGGATCTGATTAAAAACTATAACGAAGCGATTGCAAACGGAGAATTTAAAACACCTGCAAGCGACAGTTCCGATTCTACTTCCGGAACGACAGATACCACATCTGACACTTCATCAGATGCCGGCTCAGACAGTTCCACGGATAGTTCGCCGGACAGCGCATCGGATTCTTCCGGCAGCGGCACAACAGACTCGACAGGTACAACGGATTCCTCTACTGATACTGTAGATGGATTGTAGAATCCTAAATTTTTATAAGAACACTTACCGATGTCCCAAGTATTGAAGACTGTCTTCATTTGGACTGTAATGGCACAAAAGAACCGGCACACACGCGCCGGTTCTTTTTCTACCACTTTTTGTGTCAATCTCTAAGTCAGTTTTAATCTTCTTTTATTTGTCATCTGCCTGAGCATCTGTCTGGGAAGGCTTTTCTGTTTTCACAGTCTTTTCTGCTTTTTTTGTGCTCTGTGCTGCCTGCTTCTCTGTGACAGTTACAGTGTAAGATGTATTTCTTCCTGAGAAATCTGTTGCAATCATCTTAATATTCACTGTACCTACGCCAACAGCTGTTACATTTCCATCTGCATCTACAGTTGCAACATTGGTATTGTTAGATTTGAAACGTACAGTTGGAAGTGTTCCACTTGCAGGGAAGATATGAATATCACTATTCTTATAAGTATCTCCTACCTGAAGTTTTACATCCATATTTGTATACTCAAAACTGCTGCATGTTCTTGCCTGTTCCGGTGTCAGCATCTGGATCGCATTGTGCTCCAGATCTCTGGTCCACTGCCACCAACCTCCATCATACAGACTTACTTTCCAGCCTTTTTCATATGCCATCAGAAGAGGCATTGTTGCTCTCCATCCTGTTCCACAGAAGAAGCACACCTCATTTGTCGGATATACATAGCTATCTGCCATAAAACCTTTGAATCTCTCATAAGAAATCAAAGTTCCGTCCGCATTCATATATTCTTCCATTGTGTTCGCATCATTCCCTGCACGTCCGAATACTGCTCCGGCAATCTCACCTTTTTCCTGAAGCATCGGATAGTTTCCATCCGATAATCCCTTGAACTCATCCAGGCTTCGGATACTTACAAGACGGAAATTCTTATCGTTTGCAAGTTTATCTTTCAGTTCTTCTTTGGAAACAATATATTCCGGATGTGCCGGAACTGTTGTTCCGAAATCATAATTTGCATCTGTTACAGGTGTATTAACTTTTGTCTCTACTTCATATCCTGCATTTTTCCAGTTTGTAAGCGAACCATTTAACACTTTTACATTTTCAACTCCACAATACAGGAAACAGAATGCTACACGCTCTGTTGCCGGATGTGCACCATATAAGATTACCATGGTATCTTTTGTAATATTATATTTTTTCAATAATGCAGCCAATTCTGCAGGCTCATGCAGATTTCCAAGATTCTCATCTGTATAGTCAATTGTATTATTTGCATATGCCGCATAAGTACTTGACTCTACCTGACGCACAGAGCAGTGATAAGCTCCTGGAATATGTCCTTCATTATATGGCGCAGCCTCTGTAGATGTATCAAGAATCACATAATTCTTGGATTCTTCCTGTTTTCCATCCATAACGCTCTTAATGTATGCAGGTGATACAAATACATCTGTTTTCTTTGCGCTTGGAACTTCTTCCGGTTTTGTCTCTGCTTTCTTTACTGTTACAGTTGTTTTTGCTGTCAGATATTTACCCTTGCTGTTTTTCTGAGTCAGCTTTGCTGTAATTACCGCTTTACCAGCACTTTTTGCTGTTACCGTTCCTGTGGAAGATACAGTTGCAACTTTTGTATTGCTGCTACCGAATTTTACAGGTGCATATACTCCCGCCGGACTTACTGTTGCCTTAACAATTGCTTTCTTTCCATTTGTAAGACTGAGAGTTGCCGGAATGGATACCTTACTTGGTTTCAGATCTTTTACTTTCAGTTTTACAGAAGCTTTTACTTTCTTGTTTACTTTGGATGTTGCTGTGATCGTTACACTTCCGGTTTTCTTTCCTTTTACTGTACCTTTGCTGGATACAGAAGCAATTTTCGTATTACTTGACTTGTATGTAACGCTTCTGCTTGCATTCTTCGGGCTGACACTTTTTACAGAAATCTTTGTTGTCCCCTTCACATCAATAACTTTGCTGGAAACCGACGATGTTACGGTCAGTTTTTTCGGTTTCACAGTTGCTGCCTGTGCATCCACAGATGCAACTCCTGTGGATGTTACCGTTACTGCCACAGCAGCCATAACGGCAAGTGCTTTCTGGATTCTTCCTCTCATAATCCTTCCTCCTTTTTTCGTACAAGTGGTATTCTTTCATTATAGTGGTTTGTTGATTTTTTAACCAATCGGTATTATTGATAATCAGCTCTATATATTCGTGTTTTCTATAATTGTTTTTCCATATAATTCTTCAATCCAAATCCATTCTCTGATTTTACTTCGAAATCGTCTTGTAAAAATACCCCCTTACTGGTTCGTCCAGCAAAGGGGGTACATATCATTTTCAACGGCTCTTCCTTCTTTGTTATTTTATTAAACTATTTTTACTGCAAAATCTGCCACTGGCAGCCTCCACTAAATGTTATAGATTTAAAAGAAACTCTCGTACAGCATCACCATACATGGCATTGTGATAATACAGAATATCACTGACATCACATTGATGACACTTGCGTATTTGACATCCTGGTCGTAAATCTGTGCAAGCTGCGTTACCATTGCTGCAACTGGTGCGGCTGTTGCGAGAAATACGATCATAAGAATATATTCTGCATCCGGGTGTATTTCCATACTGCCAAGAACTCCAAATGCGACTGCACCGATCACCGGATAAAAGATTAACCGGATAAAACAGATCAGATACGGCCGCTTCTGACGGAACACCCACTTAAAATCAACATTTCCAATCACCATTCCGATTACCAGCATACTTGCCGAACTGATCATATCTCCGAAACTGCTTACACATGTTCCGATCACTTGTGGAAGCCGAATCCTGGATATGAACATAAGCATTCCAAGAAACATAGCAATCATATTCGGATTCAGGAATATCTCTTTATAATTCTTTTCGTCTTTTTTGCTGATGATTCCGACTGCATGCGTCCAGAGTAGTACAGTCTGTACCAGATTATAAGCGGTTGTATAAAATACCCACTCTTTTCCAAGAACATTCCCTACCAACGGGATGAGCAGATAACCTGAATTGGAATAAATGACAGATGCCTTCTCAATCCGGTTAAAATGCAGTGGTTTTTCCATTAGCTTCGTCCCACCAATCATAACAATATGAACACAAATTGCTGCCACAACAGCAATCAATAATCCTTGTAATTTATCATCGGTTAACTCAATCTGAAACGCATCAATAATTACGCAGGGAGAACAGATGTAAACTACCATATTGGAAATGATCTTGCTGTCTGTCTCCTTGAATAATCCAATCTTGACAATGATATATCCAACAATCATTGTCAGAAACATGGATAAAATTTGTTCTGCCAGTAAGATGCTTAGTTCCATTCTGTTCTCCCTTTTTATCTATTTGTTTATATTCTCTGTATCCTTATCCTGTGTATTGCTTTCTTTGTCAGTCTCCGTTTTAAGAGACATTACTGTATTCGCCTTATCGCCTTCTTTGTACTCCAGTGAAATCGTCTGTCCGACTTCGCATTTTACGATATCGATAAAATCTACAACCGATGTATCAAAAATGTCATCGGATCCTTCCAACATAACATAGTAATGTGATGTTCCATCTATGACTGCCTGTGCAATCTTCGTGATCTTACCGGTAATCTTCTTCACATCCCGTGTGTCTTTTTCTGCTTTTTTGATACCATTCTCACCAAGCAGATTCCGGTAATTCTCTTCACACTGACTGACACTATCACCAATCGCTACAATCTGGTATTTATGGACATTTACCATAGCATACTTTTTCACCAAGCCGGCATCATCTTTTAATGCAATAAAGTAAGTCGGTTCCTTGGAAATGTTAAGCAGCAGCGGAAAGGTTGCCTCGTACTTTAAGTTCTGCACCTGACCTTCCGCTGAAGACATCGCTGACGCTTCGGTTGCGCCTTCTACCGTATAGTACTTCGTCTCCATCGTTCGCTGGTTGGCTAATACAAAGCCGACATTAGACTGGTCGCCATTGACAGACGTCACACCTGTATACATCCAGACATCATCATCCAGTGCAAGATAATTATATCCATCCGTTGTCTCCAGACAGTCCTTCTGACTCAGCACACTGTTCAAAAATCCATGTTTCAATGTGCCATAATAGTCAAAGAGCTGTACAAGAATATCTGCCGAATACGCACGGTCTACCCATGACGGTACATCCTTGATGTCATATGTCTTCGTTTCACCGGTTACTGCGTTACAGAGTACGACTTTCCCGACTGTTTCACCGCCGAACAGACCGATGTTATATTTCTTCACCGGTGCAATCCAGTATGGTACTCCGGCTTCATCAATCTCAAAACTTAACTCTCCGTATATATAAGTCGGATGTGCAAATCTTAAGTGACGGTAAATATTACGGTTCAGATGTTCACTGGTCGTATACTTGATTCCTTCTTTTAATTTCACAAGTTCTGTTGTCTGTGTAGCCATATTGATCCGGATATATGCCGGAATTCCTTCTCTGCGGTTTGTAAACCACTTGATCAGATTCGCATATTTCAGTGGCGTTACACGGACCGGATTATTCTTGTAATTGATCTGGCTGTAAATGTCATCTGCCTCAAACTGAGATACCATATCTACCATACTTCCCATCTTACGATCTCCGAGAAGTGCTGCAGTATCTTTATCCAGAAGCGGAATTCTGTCATAAGACAATTCTTTTACATCTTTACTGAACTCTCCAGTCTCCACTTTCATCAATTTCTGATATTTTTTCGCATTGATGATCGGGGATGACAGTACAGAACCTGCCAGATACACAATTCCAAACACAACCAACAGTCCAATCATGGAACGTAAAATCTTATTCGTCCCAAGTTCCACCCGTGTTACACGCTTTCTGACCGCATAGTAAATGATCAGGACAACAAACAGTGTCATCACGAAAAACCATGTCTGCGCCGAATGAATATTGACTGCCGGAATTGACACATAATAATAAATCGCCGCAATCGCCAGCAAAATAACAACAATCGCAAATTTACTTCTCTTTTTCATAACACCCTCCCATTCTAAAATTTCTTTCTCCAAGATATTGATGTAAAGAGCATCAGGAATGGAAAGATTTCCAGACGTCCAATCAACATATCCATACAAAATACCAGTTTTGAAAATGGAGAAAACTGTGCAAAGTTTCCTGCCGGACCAGATACACCAAGTCCCGGGACGATATTATTCAAAGTTCCCATTACAGATCCGAGGTTTGTGGCAAAATCAAAATCATCTATAGAAACCAATAATACGGATAACCCGGCAATTCCCGCATATGCAACCAGATATACGAATACATTCTGTACAATGTCCGGATTCATCTTCTTGCCATTTATACGGATCAGGTTGACAGATTTCGGATGGACCATCTGTTTCAGTTCTTTCTTAATACTCTTAACAACAATCAAGAATCTTGAAACTTTGATACCACCGCCTGTGGATGAAGCACACGCACCAATGATCATTAGTATGATGATGATCGTCTGTGACATCGTCGGCCATTTCATATAATCGGCCGTCGAGAATCCGGTTGTCGTAATAATGGATGCGACCTGAAATGCCGCATACCGGAATGCCTTTAACGGATTGCCATATATCGATGTAATATTCCATGTGATCAAGGCAATCGCTGTTGCTATGATCGCCAGATACGTCCGCAGTTCTTCATTTTTCCATACCGGTTTGAACTGTCTTAACAACAACAGATAAAACAGGTTAAAATTGATACCGAACAGGATCATAAATACCGTGATCACACCGTCAATATATGCACTGTCAAGCTGTCCGATACTATTAGCATAGTTCGAAAATCCTCCGGTTCCTGCAGTACTGAATGCATGGATAATACTGTCAAATGGGGACATACCACCAAAAAGCAGCAATACAATTTCTACTGCTGTCAGTGCAAAATACATTCCATATAAAATTCTCGCTGTTGCCATCGCTTTCGGCACAAGCTTATCTTTCTCTGGTCCCGGTACTTCCGCACGCATCAAATACATCGTATTCTTCTTATCAAGAGAAGTCAGAACCAGTACAAATACAAGCACGCCCATACCACCGATCCAGTGTGTGAAGCATCTCCAGAAATGCATACAGTGTGACAGCGATTCAATATCATTTAAAATTGTAGAACCTGTTGTCGTAAATCCGGATACTGTCTCAAAAAACGCATCCAGATAGTTCGGGATATATCCTCCCAGCGTAAACGGAATTGCTCCAAACATCGACCATAAAATCCATGCACTGGCAACGATGATCATACCTTCTTTTGCATAAATCTTCGTTTTATTCGGCTTTCTGATTCCGAATATAATATAAATCAATGCCAATATTGTTGCCGGAAATAAAAAGCAGGCTCCGCTTTTTTCTCCATATAAAAGTCCGACAAAAGCAGGAAGGAGCAAAAGCACACCTTCTACTCCCATCATTTTTGCCAGAATATATAAAATCATTCTTCTATTCATATTTCCACCGGCTCCTATAAAAGTATCTCATTCAGATTGCGGATCACATGATTCTTCGTAACGACAATAACGCTGTCACCAACTTTCATCGTTGTATCACCATTCGGGATGATAACCTGGCGATGTCTGCCGATACATGCAATCAGTGTATTTTTCTTTGTTCTTAGCTCTTTCAGTGGGACGGATGTATATTCACATTCCTTTCGAATGATAAATTCCTGCGCTTCTACTTTTCCGTTCACAAGACGATACATCGTCTCTACATTGGCATTACTGTAAGAATTCTTACGAGCACGAACATATCGCATGATCGCATCCGCCGTTGCACTCTTCGCCGAAATAATACTGTCAATGCCGAGTCCTTCCACCATCTGTGCCCTGGAATCTTCATTTACTTTTGCAATAATCTTATTCACGCCCTGCGTCTTTGCGAATAGAGATAAAATAATATTCTCTTCATCAAGACCAGTCAGTGAAACCATCGCATCTGCTTCGGCAATTCCTTCTTCCAGCAGCAGATCATGATCTGTTGCATCACCATGAATGATCGTTGCCTTTGGAAGTAATTCACAGAGATTCTCACATTTTTTTTCTTTGATCTCAATGATCTTCACCTGCATTCCTGCCTGCAGAAGCTGATTTGCAAGATAGAAGCATAAATGCCCTCCTCCGCAGATCAGAACATTCTTCACACGAGTACGCTTTCTTCCTAATGATTTGAAAAATGATTTCAGATCCTGATGTGCGGCCGCGATATGTAACTTGTCTCCTTCTCTTAAGACAAAATCACCATCCGGAATGTAAACTTCTCCTTTGCGCTTTACTGCACATACCAGTACTTTGATCTGGAATTTCCGGTACAGCTCTGAAAGTGCGATATCCACCAGTGGACTGTTCTCACGTACCGGATATTCAACAAGTTCTACTTTTCCCTTCATAAAAGTCTCAACTTTACTCGTCTCCGGAAACAAAAGCACACGGGCAATCTCATTCGCCGCAGTCAGCTCCGGATTAACCGCCATACTCAGATGCAGGTCTTCCTTCAGAAGATCCATCTGTCTGTAGTAAATTGGGTTGCGTACTCTGGCTATCGTATGTTTTGCTCCCAGCCTTTTTGCCAGAAGACAACTCAGCATATTCATCTCGTCCGTTGATGCGCATGCAATTACCAGATCTGCATGTGGTACGTCCGCCTGTTTCTGAACCTCTGCATCTGCACCGTTACCGGTAATGCAGAAAATATCAAGCTGGTTCAACGCGGCTTTTAACTTGCCTTCGTTCTGGTCAATCAGCACAATATCGTAATCTTCTTCCGATAATTGGACTGCCAGCTTATGGCCAACCTTGCCATCACCAATGATTACTATTTTCATTTTTCTTTCCTCACATATATTCCTTTGACAAAATTTCTTTCCTAATATAAATAGCAACCACGATTATAGCACTTTTAATATAAGAAAAAAAGCCCTTCCCAGAGCTTTTTTTCTTATTTCATAATCTAATTTTTATCAAAGATTTATTCTTCTGCTGTTCTCTTTGCAATCTCTGCTTCCTGAATGTCTGAAGGAGCCTGCTCATAACGTGCAAATTCATAAGAATAATTGCCACGTCCACCGGTCATGGAACGAAGTGTTGTGCAGTATCCGAACATACCTGTCATCGGAACATCAGCGATAATCTCCTGATATCCGCCGCTTAATGGATTCATACCAAGCACACGACCTCTTCTCTTATTCAGATCACCCATAATATCTCCGGTATAATCATCCGGAACTGTAACTTTCACAGAAGCGATTGGCTCTAAAAGAACCGGTCCGGCTTCCATGAAGCCTTTCTTAAATGCCTGGATCGTTGCTGTCTTGAATGCCATCTCAGAAGAATCTACCGGATGGTAAGATCCATCATACAGAACTGCTTTCACACCTACAACCGGATATCCTGCCAGAGGCCCTTTAAGTACAGATTCCTGAAGACCTTTTTCAACTGCTGGGAAGTAGTTCTTCGGAACAGCTCCGCCCACAACTTCTTCTTCGAATACATAAGGTGTCTCCTGATCTCCGGATGGTTCGAATCTCATCTTGACATGTCCATACTGTCCATGTCCGCCGGACTGTTTTTTATACTTCGTATCTACGTCTGATTTCTTCTTAATTGTCTCACGGAATGCCACTTTCGGTGTCTCCAGTGTGATCTCACATTTGTATCTTGCAGCAAGTTTGCTTGCCGTCACTTCCAGATGCTGGTCACCCATACCATAGATCAGTGTCTGACGGTTCTCACTGTCGTTAACACTCTTAAGTGTCACATCTTCTGCCATCATCTTCTGCAGCGCCTGGGATACTTTATCCTCATCGCCTTTGTTCTTAACAACATATTTCATATATGTATATGGTTTGGAATATTCTGTTTTTCCAAACATCAGCGGCGTTGTCTTTGCTGAAAGTGTATCACCGGTCTTTGTATTGGCAAGTTTGGCGATCGCACCGATATCACCTGCAAATAATTCGCTGACTTCTACCGGTTTGTTGCCTGACATTGTATAAATCTTGCCAAGTTTGGCTTCTGCTTCGGACTCTGCATTGTAGAGCACATCATCCCCCTTTAATACACCGGAGCATACTTTTACGAAAGAATATTTTCCGATAAACGGATCTACCATAGTTTTGAAGACATATGCGGATTTTGCTTTTGCGAAATCATAATCTGCTTCATAGATCTCGTTCGTCTTACGGTTAATGCCGGCGCATTTTCTGCTGTCCGGGCTTGGGAAGAATCTTACAATATCTGAAAGGAGGTTTGCAACTCCCTGTGCCTGGATATTCGATCCCATAGCAACCGGAACGATATCTCCGTCCATAACTTCTGTTCTCATTGCAGAACGAATCTCCTCTACAGAAAACTCTTCTCCTGCAAAATAACGCTCCATAAACTCATCACTTGTCTCCGCAACTGCTTCTAACAGTTTCTCACGGTAGATCTCCAGGTTTGGTTTACAGTAATCCGGGATCTCGCACTCTTCTCTCTCTCCGATACCAGTATAACGTCTTCCTGCATTCTTAATAATATTAACGTAACCAACTAACTTCTCATTCTCACGGATTGGTTGGAAATGCGGTGCAATCACTTTACCATACTTATCTGTCAGATCCTGTACTACCTGACGGAAACTTGCATCATCCACGTCCATCTCTGTAACATATACCATACGAGGCAGATTATATTTGTCACATAATTCCCATGCTTTCTCTGTTCCAACCTCAACACCTGCTTTTCCAGAAACAACGATAACTGCTGCATCTGCTGCACTGACTGCTTCTTCTACTTCTCCGACAAAGTCAAAATATCCCGGTGTATCGAGAACATTGATCTTCGCTTTCTCCCATTCGATCGGTACCAGTGATGTGCTGATTGAGAACTGTCTCTTCTGTTCCTCTTTATCAAAATCACTGATCATATTACCGTCTGCAACTTTTCCCATACGAGTAGTTGCCCCTGATACATAGGCCATGGCTTCCACAAGACTTGTCTTACCGCTTCCTCCATGTCCTAATAGAACAACATTTCTAATCTCATCCGTCCTGTATACTTTCATATTAAGCTGCCTCCTTACTATAGTAAATTATCATGGGTATATTGTACTAAATTTTCTGACTAATTACAACTCTTTTATACATTTTTTACAATTTTCTTTCTTTACTTTTTCGCTTTAAAGCATCATAGCATTGACAAACACAAAAAAAGAAAATATAATAAATTTCAGAAGTTTCAAAGCCTGTTTTTTCAATCCAATAACAGGCTTTATCTATGGAAGGAGTTACTATGGACAAACAGAAAATCGGATTCATCGGTCTTGGTCTGATCGGTGGTTCTATTGCGAAAGCGATACGCCAGTATTTCCCGGATTACGAGATCGTTGCATTCGACAAAAATAAAGAAGCGCTGGCACTCGCTACACAGGAATCTGTGATCGACGTTGCAGCGACTACGATTGATGATAATTTCTATCACTGTTCTTACATATTTTTATGTGCACCGGTTTCTTTTAACAGTGCATATCTGAAGCAGCTTACCTGCTATATGCATGAGGACTGTATTCTTACAGATGTTGGAAGTGTGAAAACAAACATCCACGAAGAGGCAGAAACTCTGGGGCTTGGTAAATATTTTATCGGAGGACATCCTATGGCAGGTTCC
>ENA-OPXH01002093-OPXH01002093.1-human-gut-metagenome-genome-assembly--contig:-NODE-2093-length-11765-cov-2.789838_pt1 | contig 11765 bp, 6 predicted proteins | sample MGYA00241521_ERZ502034 | MGnify/ENA primary metagenome ERZ502034 (study PRJEB25962, sample SAMEA2042103) | human gut metagenome | biome: human gut; feature: human-associated habitat; material: faeces... | reverse complement strand
TAATGCAGCTTTAATAGAAGAAAAAATAGCAGATCAAACAAAAGCAATTATAGCTGTTCACTTACAAGGAAGACCTGCAGATATGGATGCAGTTAATGAAATTGCTAAAAAACACAATTTATATGTTATTGAAGATGCAGCTCAAGCACATGGAACAGAATATAAAGGTCAAAAAGTAGGTACTTTATCAGATGCAGCAGGGTTTAGTTTTTATCCAGGTAAGAACCTAGGCGCTTTAGGTGATGGAGGAGCAGTTGTTACAAACAATAAAGAAATCGCTGATAAAGTTAGAGCTTTAGGTAATTATGGTTCAGATTACAAATATCATCATATTTATAAAGGAACTAATAGTCGTTTAGATGAAATTCAATCAGCATTTTTACGTTGTAAATTACCACATTTAGATAAATGGAATGAATATAGAAGAAATGTAGCAAATAAATATTTTGAAGGAATAAAAAATCCATTAATTAAATTACCATTAAAAGATAGTGAAGATTATAGACATATTTATCATGTATTTGTCATTAGATGTGCTAAAAGAGATGAATTAGAAAAATATTTAAATGAAAACGGGATTGGGACTGTAAAACACTATCCTATACCAATGCATTTACAAGAAGCATATAAAGATTTAAATATCAAAGAAGGAAGTTTACCAATTGCAGAAGAAATTAGTAAAACTGTTTTAAGTATTCCAATGTACTATGGAATGACAGATGAAGAAGTGAATTATGTTATTGATAAACTAAATGCGTTTAAATAATGAGAGGATAATTATGATTACATTAAGAAAACTTCAATTAAAAGATGTTCCATTAATGCTAGAATGGATGCATGATGAAGAAGCAAAACATATTTTTCAAAATAATTTTGCTGAAATAGATGATGTTGCAGCAAAAAAGTTCGTAGAAGATTCTTTTAGAGAAGATCAGCAACATTTTGCAATTGTTGATGATCAAGATGATGAATATTTAGGTACAATTTCTCTAAAAAATATTGATTTAAAAAATAAAAATGCTGAATATGCAATTAGCACAAGAAAAAAAGCAAGAGGAACAGGTGCCAATCAAAAAGCAACGGAATCATTATTAAAATATGGTTTTGATAAGTTACAATTGCATAGAATTTATTTAAATGTATTATCATCTAATAAAAGAGCAATTTCTTTTTATAAAAAATGCGGATTTATTTATGAAGGAAAATTTAAAGATCATTTATTTATTGATGATAGATATCAAGATTTAGAATGGTATGCTATATGTAAAAAATAAGAGTATGATATGTATGAAAAAGTTGATTCATAATGTCTACGCATATCTAAAAGAAGAAAATATATAATAAAGTATTGAAATTATTAAAAAATTAAGATTGTTCAAACATTATATTGTATGTTTATGATGATTGTGTAATTGAAAAATAAGTATAGATATCATAAAAATATATTACTCATATTGATTTGTGCAGGTATTGAAGGAGATTTTTTGTTAGCTTATTAAAGAAAATAGCATAAAAATACACAAGCAGTGAAATAAAAATAAGGGATTATTTGCTTTCACTGCTTTCTTTATATATAATTGCTTTGAAAAAAGGAGAGTTTAAATGGTTAAATCAATAATATCGAAATATAAAAATGTTCCTGTTGAAGTGAAAGCTTCTATTTATTATACAATTTGTAGTATTGTACAAAAGTGTATTGTTTTAATAACGTTACCCATTTTTACAAGATTAATGACAACTCAGCAATATGGGCAGTATAGTATCTATCAATCATGGATGAATATCGTAGCTATTTTTGCTACTTTGAACTTACAATATGGGTCATTTGATACAGCTATGATTAAATTTGAAAATGATCGAGATAGATACATATCTTCTATCCAAGGGATTGTTTCAGTTTTAACATTAATAACTTTAATTATATACATCATAGCTCCAGTATTTTGGAATGATTTATTGGAATTACCATCAATACTTGTTCTTGCAATGATTGTTGAAATATTGATGAGTACAGTCTTAACTTTTTGGACAAATAAACAACGTTTTATGTATAAATATAAACCAATGATTATTGTAACTCTTATCATATCAGTCGCATCTCCTTTAATAGGGTTGGTTGGTGTACTTTTATTTGAAGAAAAGGGAATAGCACGTATTTTAGGAAATACTGCAGTATATCTATGTATTGGTTTAATTATATACATTTATCAATTATATAAAGGGAAGGCTTTATATGATAAAAAATACTGGACATATGCTTTAAAATTTAATATACCTCTTATACCATATTATTTATCACAAATGATATTTAATCAATCTGATCGAATAATGATTAGTAGAATGTCTGGCCAAACAAATGCAGCATTATATAGTGTTGCTTATCAATTCGCTGTTGTCTTAGTTTTTGTTATTAACTCTATCAATAGTTCATTTGTTCCTTGGACATACAGAAGTATTAAAGATAAAAAATATAATATGATAAAAAAAGTAACAAATATTATTATAATATTTATTGCTACAATGTTGATTGTACTTATTTTATTTGGTCCTGAAGCTATTGCTATCTTAGGGGGAAGTAAATATAAAGATGCTATTTGGGTCGTTCCTCCAGTAGCAGGAAGTTTATTATTCTTATTTTTATCACAATTATGTATAAATGTAATGTTCTATTTTGAAGAAAATAGTTATCTTGTTAAAGGATCTATATTAAGTGCTGTTTTAAATATTGTTTTGAATTTCTTACTTATTCCTATTTTTGGATACGTTGTAGCTGGGTATACAACTTTATTTTCCTATATTGTTTTTTGGTTGAGTAATCTATATTATATGAATAAATCATGTAAAGATAAAATAGAAGATTATAAATATGATACATTGTTTGATTGGAAAAAAATATTTATTATTGCTACTGCTTTCACGATTTTAATTATTTTATTGACATTTACATATTATACAATTTGGTTAAGAATTATATTTGTAGGTATAATAGGAATTATTGTTTTATTAAATAGAAATAAAATAATAGAATATTTTAAATTAATAAAAGGATAAGATAAATATGGATAAGACAAAGTTAACGTATAAAGTTGCTAGAAAAATATATGATTCATACCGCTTTTTAGTAGCTGATTTTAAAATAAAAAATTTAAAAAAAGTAACAAACACTAAAAAAAAGATAGTATTTATTTCACAAATGTCTAATTTGTGGATCAATGTAGATGATTTATATAATCAATTATCTAATGATGATCAGTTTGAAACATATGTTTTAATGATTCCAGAGTTTGATTATTCAAAAAAAGAATTTGATATCCAAACAATGAATACAAAGATTTATGATTTTCATAAAAATCATAATCATCAAAATACAATTAAAGCTTTTGATCAAGGAAAATGGTTTGATTTAAAAAATATTAATCCAGACTATGTTTTTTATGAAAGACCTTATAGTTCTTACTTACCAATGGAATATAAAATATCTACAGTTTCAAAATATGCAAAAACATGTTATTTACCTTATGGATATGAAATGATGAACTATATTTTTGATACTTCACTTAATGTGGATTTCTTTAGATATTTGCATATCTTTTTTGCGGATAGTTATGTTACAGAATCTTTTAATAAAAAAAGAGCACCTTTATCTCATCGATTAGGATTAAGAAAAACGATATTAACAGGACATCCTATATTTAATGCTTTTAATAAAGCACAAAGTGAAGATAATCTATTTTGGGATAATGATGATCAACATTTCAAGATTATATGGGCTCCTAGATGGACAATAGATACGCAATTAGGAGGAAGTAATTTTTTAACTTATAAAGATAACATAGTTGATTATGTTGAAAAAGATAAGAAAAGAAGTCTTGTTTTTAGACCTCATCCACTTACATTTAAAAATTTTATATCTTTAGGTTTGATTACATCTGATGAAGTAGATGAATATTTAAGTAAGTTCCAAAATAATGAACAGTTATATTATGATCAAACATCAGAATATTTTACAACATTTTGGCATTCAGATGTTTTTGTAGGAGATATTTCATCAATTATACCTTGTTATTTTTTAACGGGTAAACCTATTATTTATTGTCATACTGATGCTGTGGATGATAATGATATTATGAAAAAAATATTTAGTGTATCTTATAATGCTTATAGTTTTGAAGATGTAGAAAAAATTCTTTTAGACTTACAAAATGGAATAGATCCATTAAAAGAAAAAAGATTAAAATTAAAAGATGAATTATTTGAAGATAAATATGTAAAATATGTAACTCAAAATATAATTAAAGTTTTAAAAGATAATTAAGAAAGGAAAAATACATGAATATAGAAGCAACAATCATTGTAATGGTCTATAAAAATTTAGATCAAGTAAGACAAACATTAGATTCTATAAAAAAGCAAACATATTCAAATTATGAAGTTATTGTAAGTGATGATGGTTCACCTAATTATACGCAAGAAGACTTTGATAAAATCACTGAACAGTATAAAAATGAATTTACGTACTTTAAACTTATAAATAACGGAATTAATAGAGGAACTGTCAAACATTTTAACAGTTTGATTAAACAGGCAAAAGGAACAATCATTTGTCCTTTATCAAGTGGAGATCAATTTTATAATGAAAATTCTCTACAAGAAATTATGAATGCTTTTGATCAAGAAGATAAACTTATATATACTTCGAAAAGAATGATCAAAAAAGAAAATAATATAGAATATTATCCAAGTTTATATCAAGTTTCTTTATTAGATCAATCAAATCATTTTTTTGAATATATTATGAAATACGGTAATTTTGTATCGGGGGCTTCTACTTATTATAAAAAAGAAATTTTTGATAAATATGGATTGTTTGATGAAAAATATAAGTTATTAGAAGATTATCCATTCTATGTTAATCTTGCATTTAATAACGAAAAAATTGGATATATTGATTATCCAACAATTCAATATGAATTAGGAGGTATTTCTACAGCAAGTAATAGAAATCCTTTATTAGATCAAGATTATGTAACTTTATTTAAAGATGTTTTATCTCAAAAAGATATACATTTATCACATATGACAAAAAGAGCTTTAAACTATAGAATAGACAAGATTACAAAAAAATATAATTCTTTTTTAGTTCAACTATTGTATATAGATGTTGTTATAATGCTTTGTTTAAATAAAGCAGGAATTATTAAGGGGTAAATGGGGAAAATTATGAGTAAATAAAAAAACAATTTATATCTAATATACCATATTATGTATTATTCTTTATTTTATTATTTATACATATTCAATTGAATGTAAGTACAGGTGATGATGTAAATTTTGCAATTCGAGCAAAATCAATGACTTTTACAGGTTTTAATATATATAAATACTATAATTGGTCTTCTAGGCAATTGATAGAAAGTGTGCTTTATTTTATTTCAGTTCATAGTCATGTTTGGATGCTTTTAAACTCATTAGTTATTACAATTATAGCTAAATTAATAGAAGCAATATTTTGTAATCATACAATAAAAATGAAAATACTTTGTTGTATTGGAACACTTATCTATCCCTTGATTGATATGTCTTCTGCTGGTTGGATGGTCACAACAATTAATTATTATTGGCCATTAGGCGCTATTTTAATAAATTTATATTATTTAAAAAAAGCAAATAATCTTATTAAATTGAAATGGTATGAATATATTATTAGTTCTATAGCCTTATTATTTGCCGCAAATCAAGAACAAGGTTTTGCAATTTTGTTAGGAACTTATTTCTTCTATATAATTTACTGCTTTATCCATAAAAGGAAAATTAGTTTTTTGTAATTTTAAATATTGTTTTAATCATTGCATCAGGAACATATATCTTTACATGTCCTGAAAATTGGGTGAGAAAGAAACAAGAAGTTAAAAATTGGTTCCCAGATTTTGGAACATTATCCTTTTTTAGAAATATTGAAATAGGAATTTCTTCAACTGTTTATCCTATTTTATTTAAAAATAATGTACCAATGTTATTTTTATCATCAACACTTTTAATAATTATTAATACTTTTAAAAATAGTTTAGTGAAAGCAAGTACAATGATTATTTTTGTAATGACATTAGTTTTTGGTGTTTTAGGAAAATATTTAGTAGACTTATATCCAAATATTTCTTTTCTATATTCTATATTAGGAAAATACGGTATTTTAAGTTTAAGTAATTTAAAATCATTTGTTCCATATATTATGTTTTTAATAGAATTTATTGCATTATTAATCACCATTTTATTTTTAATTAAAGATAATAGAAAAAATATAGATATTTTTATTATCTTATTAATTGGCTTTGGATCAAGATTTATGCTTTGCTTTTCGCTAACTGTTTGAGCTTCAGGAAATAGAACCGCTCTATTTTTCAATGATTATAGCAAGCTGTTTATTAATTTCTAGATATCATCATAGAATAAAAAATTTAGATTATTTTATGGCTATATTTGGAGTTTTTGCTTTTTGTAATATTATTAATTGTTTAGTTTAGTAAAGCTAGAAGTAATTTGAGAATATCAAATTATTTCTAGCTTTTATTTATTAGTTATATTGTTTAGAGTTTTTTTTGATGATAAAATGAATACAAGGGAGGTTTGAGCAATGAAAGGTTATTTGAAGAAAGGAATAGCATGTTTCATTTTTCTATTTTCTATTTCAATGAGTCTATCATTTGTTTCGGCATTAGAGAGAAATGATGAAGTAAAGATGAATGATGTTGTTGAAGTAAAAAATGGACTTTATAAAGAAAACGGGAAAGTTTATTTTTATGAAAATGATGTAGCAATTACAGGTATTGTTAATGATAATGGAACTTTTTACTATGTAAATGCAGATGGAAATGTTAAAACAGGATGGGTAAATGATCAAAATCACTGGTATTTTGTAAATAATGATGCTACTTGTAAACAAGGATGGTATAAATATTACGGTAAATGGTATTATCTAGATGCTAATGATGAAACATATCCATCATCAGCAATAACAAATCAAGTAAAAGAAATTGATGGAATAAAATATCATTTTGATGAAAATGGTGCTATTAAAACAGGTTGGATAAATGATGATAATCATTGGTATTTCTATGATGGAAATGCAAGTTTAGTAAGTGGATGGTATAAATACTATGGTAAATGGTATTATTTAGATGCTAATGATGAAGCAAATCCGTATGCTGCCATTACTAATCAAGTAAGAGAAATCAATGGTGTTAAATATACTTTTGATGAAAATGGTGCTATTAAAACAGGCTGGATGTTAGATGGTAATGATTGGCATTACTATGATCAAAATGGAAATAAATGCACAGGTTGGGTTTATGTTAAAAATCAATGGTATTTATTAAACGATGCAGGTGTCATGCAAACCGGATGGCAAAGAGTTTCTGGTAAATGGTATTATTTAGATGAATCAGGTCAAGGGTATATGTACACGGGTTGGCTTGATTTGAATGGTCAATGGTATTACCTAAATGCGTATGGTAGTATGTTAACAGGCTGGATAAATGTTAAAGGAACTTGGTATTATATGGATGCAAGTGGGGTAATGTGCACAGGTTGGAAGCAAATTGCTGGAACTTGGTATTATTTACATTCAGGTGGAAATATGGCTATTGGATGGTTAAAAGATAATAATCAATGGTATTACTTAGATTCATCTGGAGCAATGTTACATGATACGTATTTTGAAGCATTTTATTTTACTTCTAGTGGTGCTTTAAGAAGCGATAGTGTTTATGATTCAATGACAAGTAGAGCAAGCGGATATAGTAGTGCTACTAATTATTTGATTTTAGTTGATACAGCTAATTGTCGAGTAGCTATTTATCAAGGTTCTGTAAATAATTGGAACAATATTCATTATTATAGTTGTGCCCCAGGTAAAGCTTCAACACCTACAGTTAAAGGTGAATTTACAGTTGGAATAAGAGGATATTATTTTGACTCAGGATCATCTAGATGTTTCTGGTATACACAATTTAAAGGAAACTATTTATTCCATAGTACTCTTTATAATAAAAATGGTACAATTCAAGATAATAGAACAGGAATTCCATTATCACATGGTTGTGTAAGACTTGAAATACAATATGCTAAATGGATTTATGATAATATTCCTTCAGGAACAAAAGTAGTAGTATTTTAATGTGAATTTGATGAGGATACTTAGAGTATCCTCGTTTTTTTTATATATTCTTGAAAAGAAATGGCTTACATGGTTAAATGAATATAAGGAGGGAAATCATGAAAAAGAAATTATTTATTGTATCACTTGTTCTTTCAATGTGTTTTTCTATGTTAAGTATAGTCAATGTACAAGCAAAAGAAACAATTAGAGAAGATCATTATGTAAATCCTATTTATAAAGATGTAAAAAGTAGTGTTGTTCATCATGATATTCAAACATATAGTTTAGAAGATGTTGAATATACAAGTGATCAAGAAAAACTTGTAAAGATATTTAGAGAAAAATTAATTAATAGAGAAAGTAATATTGTTCTTTATTATCATTGTGATGAAGAAATTACACAAGAATTTTTTTCTAATTTAGTACATCAGTTGTTCCAAAAGGCCATCAAACATACTGGTAATGGAAAAGAAGGAGACTATCTTAAATGGCACTGTCAAGGGTGGACAGTAAAAGCATCCATATCTGGAAATTCTAATGAGGGATATGATTTAAATATTTTTTATGATGTATCTTATTTATCTAGTTTAGAACAGGAAGAAAAAGTAGATGAAGAAGTCTCTAATTTATTGAAGTCATTAGATTTATCAAATAAGACAGACTATCAAAAAGTAAAAGCAATCTATGATTATATATGTTCAAATGTTACATATGATCATGATAACTTAAATGATGAATCCTATTCATTAAAATATACAGCTTATGCAGCTTTGATCAATAAAACAGCAGTATGCCAAGGATATGCATCGTTATTTTATCGCTTAGCATTAGATGCAGGTGTAGATACAAGAGTTATTTCAGGTGAAGCAGGGGGACCACATGCTTGGAATATCGTTAAATTAAATGGTAAATATTATAATCTTGATAGTACATGGGATGCAGGAAGAAGTACATATGCTTATTTCTTAAAAAATACAAATGATTTTGATGATCATGTAAGAGATAATGACTATCAATCAAATGAGTTTATTGAAGAATATCCAATGTGGGATGAATCTTATACAGAAATTGATTGTAATAAGTATGGTCATAATTATAGTGAACCTATATATAAGTGGTCTGTAGATAATATGACAGTAACCGCAAAAAGAATTTGTTTAAATAATGATTCACATGTTGAAGAAGAAACCGTTACAGCTCAAAAAAATGTTAAAGATCCAACATGTACAGAAAATGGAATAATTACTTATATAGCTAATTTCAAAAATAATGCATTTAAGCCACAAATAAAAATAGTAGATGACAAAAAAGCAACAGGGCATAAAGTAGTTGTTGATCAAGCTAAGGAAGCAACATGTACAGAAGATGGATTAACAGAAGGAAAACATTGTTCTGTATGTAAAGAAGTCATCAAAAAACAAGAAGTGATTCCAGCAACAGGGCATAAAGTAGTTGTTGATCAAGCTAAGGAAGCGACATGTACAGAAAATGGACTTACAGAAGGAAGTCATTGTTCAGTATGTAACGAAGTTATCAAAAAACAAGAAGTAATACCATCAACAGGACATAAAGAAGTTCTTGATTCGGCAAAAGAAGCAACATGTACAAATACAGGTTTAACAGAAGGAATACATTGTTCAATATGTAATAAGATTATTAAAAAACAAGAAATCATTCCAGCTTTAGGACATGATTTTAAAGATGGAGTATGTACAAGATGTCATAATCAATTAAAAGGACAATGGAAACAATCAGGAAATAAATGGTGGTATCAATATGAAGATGGAACATATCCAAAAAATGAATTTATTGCAATAGATAATAAACTCTATAGATTTGATCAATATGGATATATGCAAACAGGATGGTTCAAGTTCAATAATGAAGATTACTATGCAACATCTAGTGGAGAAATCAAAGCCCAATGGGTAGGATCAGGAAATACTTGGTACTATGTAGACGCAGATGGAAAAATGGTCACAGGGTTCCAAACAATCTCAGGATCAAAATATTACTTTGAAACAAACGGACTTATGAAAAAAGGATGGTTCAAAGTCAATGGAACAGATTACTACGCATCAACAAGTGGAGAAATCAAAGCCCAATGGGTAGGATCAGGAAATACTTGGTATTATGTAGATGCAGATGGAAAAATGGTAACAGGATTCCAAACAATTGCAGGAGCTAAATACTACTTTGCAAGTAGTGGATTAATGCAAAAAGGATGGTTCAAGATCAATGGAGCAGATTACTATGCAACATCTAGTGGAGCTATCAATGCACAATGGGTAGGATCAGGAAATAACTGGTACTATGTAGACGCTGATGGAAAGATGGTAACTGGATTCCAAACAATTGCAGGAGCTAAATATTACTTTGCAGAAAGCGGATTAATGCAAACAGGATGGTTCAAAATCAATGGTGAAGATTACTATGCAGCTTCAAGTGGTGTAATTAGTGCCCAATGGGTAAAATCAGGAAATAACTGGTATTATGTTGACGCTAATGGAAAGATGGTTACAGGAGATTATAAAATCAATACAGTAGTTTATCGCTTTGATGCTAATGGTGTTTTGCTAGGATAATTTAATTCATTACAATTTAGTAGAAAGCAGCTCAGAAATATTTATTATATTATTTTTGAGCTGTTATATTTATAATTCAAGATATGAATGATTTATTGTTGTAAAGGTTAATTTAATATATACTTATTATGTATATATTTAATAGAAAGGAAATTTTTATACAAAAAGATTTGTGTAAAAAAGTAGTAGAAATTTAAATGGTAGAAACAAGTGTTATTATGGCAACTTATAAAGAAAGCATAGAATGTTTAAAACAGTCCATAGAATCAATTATTAATCAAACATATAATGATTTTGAATTTATTATTATTTTAGATAATCCAGATAATAAAGAACATATAGCATTTATAAATGATTATGTATGTAAGGATGAACGTATTAAATTCTATATAAATGATAAAAATATGGGGCTAACAAATACTTTAAATAGAGGACTTGAACTTGCTGAAGGAAAATATATTTGTAGAATGGATGCAGATGATATTTCTGAATTATATAGAATGGAACATCAAAAGAAGTATTTAGAAGAAAATGATTTTGATTTAATAGGTGGAATTTCACAAATGATCGATGAGGATGGAAATACTATTTATTCAATAAAAAAAGTTCCAACTGATTTTAAAAAGATAAAAAAATGTATTAAATATAATCAAGTTATTTCTCATCCAACATGGTTTGGTAAAAAAGAAGTATTTGATAAGTTAAATGGCTATAGAAATATGCCACTTTGTGAAGACTATGACTTTACATTAAGAGCAATACTTCAAGGATTTAAAATTTCTAATGTGAATGAATGTGTTTTAAAATATAGAATGACAAAGGATAGTATATCAAGATCAAATTTATTTGAACAATATTTATTTGCTAGATACATTACTAAACAATATAGTGAAGGAAAAGTAAGTGAAGTAGAAGAAGCTAAGGTGTATGTAAAGAAGAATTTAAGAAATCTTCATAAGCTCCGACATAATACAGGCCCCTCTTGCTCCTGCCTTCTGAATTTCAGCAATCTGCTGTTTCTCCAG
>ENA-OPXH01002089-OPXH01002089.1-human-gut-metagenome-genome-assembly--contig:-NODE-2089-length-11794-cov-2.284948_pt1 | contig 11794 bp, 10 predicted proteins | sample MGYA00241521_ERZ502034 | MGnify/ENA primary metagenome ERZ502034 (study PRJEB25962, sample SAMEA2042103) | human gut metagenome | biome: human gut; feature: human-associated habitat; material: faeces... | reverse complement strand
TTGAGGACGGTATCAGGATATACAGTAAGTATAATATCGGAACGGTTGTTGAACTCAGACTGCCGAAGATAACAAAGGCTGAGGCGGAAGAAAGAAACAAGAATAAAAATTTATAATGATTATAAATCCATCAAAATTTTACTTTTGGTGGATTTTTTTTAGAATTATAAAATTTAGACTATTAATTAAAAAATCTCCCTATAGAAATTTTTGAACAAAATGTGTACAATATAATTACAGAAAAACAGAAAAAATCAACAATAAGGAGGCAAATAAAATGAAAATACTAAAAAAGGGATTAGCGTTATCACTTGCGGCAATACTTAGCTGTACAATGATGGCAGGCTGTGGCGGCAATGAATCAGTTGAGCCGACACAGACAAACAAAAACGGTGATAAGCCATATGAGGGTGTAACACTACACTATGCAGTTTCAGAATCAGCTACACAGGGAGGAGAAACTGTTGAACTTGTAAATCTTGTAAAGGAAAAGACAGGTATCAATATTGAGTTCACAATCGTACCAAACACAAATGCCGGTGAAGTAGATAAGGCATTGGTAAGTCTTATGGCAGGTGACGAGCTTGATATTCTTTACGGAACAGACGCAAAGTTAAAAACATATTACAATGCAGGTGTTCTTTCGCCGCTTGACGATCTTGCGGAAAACTCAAATTACGAAATGGATAAGGTATTCGGTGAAAACCTTGTTTCATTCAGTGACAGTCATGTATACGGTTTGCCGGCCTACAAAGATATTTGGCTGACATTCTACAACAAGAAGTTGTTTGATGAGGCCGGTGTTGAATATCCTTCGGCAGATGGTTGGACTTGGGAAAAGTATGTTGAAACAGCTAAGAAGTTGACAGATGCAAGCAAGGGTCAATTCGGTTCATTTATGCTTGACTATGATAACTACAATTATATGTATGCATTGCAAAACGGTTGGGAACCTTACAATGCAGACCAAACAGAATCAAACTTTAAAGATCAGAAGTTTAAAGACAGCTTAAAGTGGTTCTACGGATTGGGCAATGATGAAAAGATTCAGCCTGACAGTATCACTTATGCGGCAGGAACATATCCTTGGAACACATTTGTTGCGTCAGATAAGATGGCAATGTTCGTCTGCGGCGGTTGGGTTGCATCAATGCTGCCAAACAAGGAAAAGTATCCGAGAGATTGGCAGTGTGGTATTCTTCCGATGCCATATCCTGAAGGACAAGAACCTTCAACACTTGCTGTAACAGGTTGCTACGCAGTTCCGACAACAAGTAAGAATAAGGACGCAGCTTTCGCGGCTATCAAGTGTATGGCAGAAGAACAGTACACACTTGGTTACGGACGTATTCCGGCAAGAGTTGACCTAACAGACGAAGAAACAACATCATATATTACAGATAAACTTGTACCGACATTTGCAGACGACAACATCACTGTTGAAGATTTCAGAAAAGCATGGTTTGATAAGGACAGAAAAGTGCTTTCAGAAAAGATTATAGGTCCTGCAGACGCAACAATCAGCCAAATCGTAATAGAAGAATCACAGCTTTACGGCTCGGGTTCAAAGAGCCTTGACGACGCAGTTAATTCAATCCAAACTCGTGCGGACGCGGCGATTAAAGAAGATGTAAATCAATAATAGGAGGGATATATATGGCAAAGCAGCGTAATATCGCACAGCGAAAAGAGAATATTACAGGATATGCTTTCATTACACCATATGTATTATTGTTCCTTGTATTTACCGGCATACCGTTTATATGTTCGATAGTGTTTTCATTCACTAATATGACATATATTTCAAAGCTTGCTAACTTGAAGTTTATCGGATTTGCGAATTTTATAAAGATGTTCCAGAGCCCCGAAGTTATGGCGGCTCTGGGCAGAACTTTTATCTATTCTCTTGTATATGTACCTGCAATTATGGTAGCGGGTTTTGTGCTTGCCATGATTGTCAACAAGGGCATACACTGGAAGGGTGCAATAAGAGGTATGGTATTCTTACCGTACGTTTCAAATATGGTTGCGGTTGCAGTTGTATTTAAAATATTACTTGGACAAAGCGGTCCGTTTTATCAGATAATGCAGTTTTTAGGTGTGGAAAACCCGCCTCTGCTGCTTCTTTCGGATAAATTTGCACTACCGACTGTTGCTTTGATAGCAGTATGGAAAGGCGTCGGACTTAATATGATAACATATCTTGGAGCATTACAGAATGTTCCGACAGAACTTGATGAGGCGGCACAAATTGACGGTGCTAACAAATGGCAGAGAATTAAAAATGTTGTTATACCGATGATTTCGCCAACAACATTCTTTTTGATTATAAGTTCAATTATAACATCATTACAGAACTTTACCGTAATTCAGTCTTTGACAGAAGGCGGACCGGGTCAATCAACAACGGTTATGGCACTAAGCATTGTTCGTACTGCATTCGTACAGAATAACACTGCATTTGCAAGTGCTCAGGCTATGGTAATCTTCTTGATTGTAATGATTATTACACTTATTCAATGGCGTGGACAGAAAAAATGGGTTAATTATTAAAGGAGGGAAAGACCATGCGGAAGAAAAATAAAATTTTCGGATGGGTTATAACCATCGTAATGCTGATAGTCGGACTGCTTTGTATTTATCCATTTATATTCATGGTTTCATCGTCATTTAAAGTAAGCGGAGATGTATTGCAGAAACCGTTTCAGATAATTCCGGACCCTGCAACTTTGGAAAATATTAAGGGACTTTTCCACAGTGATTATTATAATTTCCCTAAATGGTACTTGAACACTGTACTTATGACAGGCATTACAATTATCATCAAATTGTTCCTTATTACATATACGGCATATGGTTTTTCAAAGATAAAATTCAAGGGCAGAGATGCTATATTCCTTGTTTTGCTTGCGGCAATGATGATACCGGCAGATATTATGATTTTACCGAGATATATGATTTTTAAGAACTTAAAGCTTCTAAATACTATGTGGGCAATCATAATTCCGAGCTGTGTTGACGTATACTTCGTATTCCTGTTGCGTCAGGCATTTATAAGTATTCCGGAATCAATCAGTGAGGCGGCAAAGATTGACGGTTGTAATCACTTTACAATTTACGCAAGAATTATAACTCCTCTTGCTAAACCGTCTATCGCAACAATGATATTGTTCTCATTCGTATGGACATGGAACGACTATATGAGTCCGTACTTGTACATATCGGATATAAACAAACAAATGCTTTCTGTAGGTATTCAGTTGTTTTCAGCCGGACAAGTTCAGGATTACGGTTCACAAATGGCGGCGGCTACACTTGTATTGCTGCCGATAATCGTAGTATTCCTGTTCTGTCAGAGATTCTTTATTGAAAACGCTACATCTTCGGGAGTTAAAGGATAATTAAAGAGGTAGACTGAATAGGCAAGCCTATATTTTCGGCTTGCCTATTGTTATACATTCAATTTATTGACATTAAATTATTGCTATTGAAATAACTTGGCCGTGTTGGTATAATTATTATATAAGGAGTGTGATTTTAAGTATGATAACTATGGAAGAATTACAAGGCTATCCGGTGGCTGATGATAAAGAAATTCGTGACGCACACAATAAGGCGGTTTCGCTTATTGAACATAATGTTGACGAGTTTTTTGACTGTTTTCCGGGTGCAAACAGTGAAAATAATTTTTACAGGCAAACAGAAAATACAGACTGGACAGAGGGTTTTTGGACCGGTGAATTGTGGCTTGCTTATGAGAGTAACAAAGACGATAAATTAAAGGAAGCGGCACTTTATCAAGTGGACAACTTCCTTTACAGAATAGAACATCATATTAATACCGACCATCACGATATGGGCTTTTTGTACAGCCCGTCTTGCGTTGCGGCATATAAGCTTACAGGCAGTGAAGTGGGTAAACGTGCGGCACTTTTGGCGGCGGATAATTTGATGAAACGTTTTCACGAAAAAGGTCAGTTCTTTCAGGCGTGGGGCAAAATAGGCGATAAGGACAATTACAGACTTATAATAGATTGCCTTATGAATATGCCGTTGCTTTTCTGGGCAAGCAAGGTGACAGGTGATAAAAAGTATGAAGAAAAAGCACAGGCGCATATAAAAACAGCGATGGAAAATATCGTGCGTGACGATAATTCGACATATCATACATATTTCTTTGATATGGAAACAGGTAAACCTACAAAGGGTGTTACTTGTCAGGGTAATCGTGACGGCTCGGCTTGGGCGAGAGGTCAGGCTTGGGGGATATACGGCAGTGCGGTTGCGTATTCTAAAACAGGAAATAAAGAATATTTGGATATATTTAAACGTGTAACAAAATATTTTATGGAACATTTGCCGAAGGATTTAGTGCCTTATTGGGACTTTGATTTTGATACCGGCAGTGATGAACCACGTGATTCTTCAGCAGGTGTTATAGCGGTATGCGGTATGCTTGAAATGGCTAAATATCTTGATAAAGATGAGGCTGAATATTATACGCAGACGGCTAAAAGATTGCTTAAAGCAATTATTGATAATTGTGCCGTTAAAGACAGTAAAGAGTCTAACGGACTTTTACTTCACGGTACATACGCAAAGAAAACACCGCATAATACATGTAATAACGGCGGTGTTGATGAGTGTAATACATGGGGAGATTATTTCTATATGGAGGCACTTACACGTCTGACAAGCGACTGGGATCCGTATTGGTTTTAGTATATAGACAATAAAAAAATACCGTAGTCGTAAGACTGCGGTATTTTTGATATGTCGTAAAACTTATCTCTTTGATAACGTTTTGATATCTTGAAAAGCCTTGAAACAAGGAATTTCTCACACCAAATGTTGCATATGTGTTATACACGGTAGGCTGCTCAAGGGGTTCCGTAACTTTTCAGAACTTACAAATTCGCATATGACGTTTATCGAAAGGAGTTTACTCTCTTAAAATATAACACATTAGTATTTATGAAAAAAAGAAAGCAGTGGTTAAGAGAGTGACTCCTAAATGAGTATAGCATGTAAGTTAAAAATACAATTTTTAATTATTGGATTTATTTTATTAATATTATGTGATATAATGTTAATAAATAGATGTATATTATATCTATAATATTTTATGGTGATGTTATGGGAGATTTTGAAGATACTTAATTATAAAAAATAATATCAGAAAATTCGTTTATGCAGAGTAAAATTATGAGATGATAGATAATAGTAGTTATAGTATTTGTTATTATGATAAGAGCTATGTACCACCAAGACAAAAATATAAAACGTAATTTTTTTGAATAGAAACAATCGACGAATGTTTTAGGTTAATTTACGATGCAATCTTGAATTAACATTGACAATGATGCGTGATTGATATATAATATAATAGGATTAAAATATGAGAGGAGAATATCCATGACATATATAAATCGTGACTTAGAGGAAAAAATTAAATCCGCTTCTAAAGAATATGCTTGTATTTTGATAACAGGTGCAAGGCAAGTTGGTAAATCCACTGTACTAAAGCGATTAATGGATGATAATCGTGAAGAAGTTTTGTTGGATGATATAGAAGAAAGAAAATTAGCATCAAAGGATCCGGCACTTTTTTTGCAAATGCACTCATTACCAATTTTGATAGATGAAGTTCAATATGCACCTGAACTATTTTCTTATATAAAAATGGCAATAGATAAAGGTGCTGCTCCCGGTTCATTTTGGCTCACAGGTTCTCAACCATTTAAGCTCATGGAACTTGCGCAAGAATCTCTGGCTGGAAGAATTGCTATTATTCACATGCCTTCACTTTCACAACATGAAATCTATGGAAATGATAAAACCGAACCATTTTCTATTGATTTAGATAAATTAAAGAAACGTGGTAAAATAAATAAACCGGCTGATCTTAATGAAATATACAGACGTATATGGAGTGGCTCTTTGCCTGGACATATAAGTGGAAAATACACAGACAGAGATCTGTTTTATAGCAGTTATCTTCAAACTTATATAGAGAGAGATGTAAAAGAGATAGCTGATATTGATGATACAATGATATTTAGCGATTTTATTCGTTCTGCTGCTTGTAGAGCAGGTCAAATGCTCAATGTCTCGGATATTGCCAGAGATGTTGGGATTTCTAACGATACGGCAAAGCGTTGGCTAAAGATTCTTGAAAAATCTGATATTGTATTTTTTTTACGTCCTTATTCAAATAACTTGCTAAAGAGAACGATAAAAACTCCTAAAATGTATTTCTTTGACACCGGACTTGTTGCATATCTTACAAGATATTCGTCCCCGGAGATTTTAGCAAACGGTGCAATTAATGGTGCAATACTTGAAAATTACGTTGTGTCTGAGATTATCAAAACGTATCACAACAATGCAAAAGAATGCCTTATATGGTATTACCGTGATACAAATAGTAATGAAATTGACCTTGTAATTGAAAGTGACGGTATGCTTCATCCTATTGAAATAAAAAGAACTGCCAGTCCCGGAACCGAACTTATAAAACCGTTTAAATTATTAGATAAAGCATCTGTTCCAAGAGGTAAAGGTGCAATTATTTGTATGAAAGAAACTCTTTCCGCAGTTGATAGCGACAATTATATTGTACCTATTTGGATGATTTAATTTATATTGTATTTATAAGAAACAAAATCAAGGTGGTATCATGAATCTGGTTGAAAAAATATGCTAAGAGCAAGAATTATACAAATTACTCTTGTTTAAAATGATATATTACTGATTACCACAATTATTTGTGGCAAAATTGCGGTAAAAGACAAAAAATAAATCCCACAATCGGCATGATTGTGGGATTTGTTTGATAAAAAACTTATCTTTTTGAGAACTGTGGAGCACGACGAGCGGCTTTTAGACCGTACTTCTTTCTTTCCTTCATTCTTGAGTCTCTTGTAAGGAAGCCTGCTGACTTAAGGTCTGCTCTGTAAGCTTCTGTATCAACTTCAAGAAGTGCTCTTGAGATACCGTGACGGATTGCACCGGCTTGACCTGTGAAACCACCGCCTTCAACTTTTGCGATTACGTCGAACTTATCTGTTGTCTTTGTAAGTTCAAGTGGCTGACGAACGATAAGCTTTAGTGTATCAAGACCAAAGTATTCATCGATTGTTCTGCCGTTTATTGTGATTTTTCCGTTGCCCGGAACAAGACGAACTCTTGCAACAGAAGATTTTCTTCTACCTGTACCGTAGTATTGTTCTTTAGCCATTTATATTGTCCTCCTTACTTTATTTCGCCTGTCCAAGCGATTGGATTTTGTGCTTGATGATCATGTTCTGTACCCTTGTAAACACGAAGTCTTGTAAGAGCTTTTCTTCCGATTGTGTTGTTTGGAAGCATACCGTTTACAGCGTACATAACAGCCTTTTCAGGTTCTTCTGCCATAAGCTTGTTGTAGTGGATTTCCTTAATTCCGCCTACCCAGCCTGTGTGGTAGTAACGAACCTTTTGGTTAAGCTTATTACCTGTAAGGATAATCTTATCAGCATTGATAACGATAACGTGGTCACCGCAATCTACGTTTGGTGTAAATGTAGGTAAGTGCTTACCTCTTAAAATGCTTGCAACTGTTGCAGCAACACGACCAAGTGGCTTGTCAGCTGCATCAACAACATACCACTTTCTTTCTACGTCTTGTGGCTTTTGCAAATAGCTTGAATTCATAGTTGTGTCCTCCTATACTTAATCTATTCATGTTAAAGCTTACTTCTTTAACTCACAACGGCTATTTTACTATGTTTTTTGCTCATTGTCAACACTTTTTGAAAAATTTTTAATAAATCAAATAACAATCTCTTATTTTCTCTTTATTTCTCATTAATACTCTTTAAATCACAACTTTCATTTTAAAAATTGCTGTATTATTTTGTTCACTTGACTAATAATATTTTATGACATATAATAAGAATATACGACAAAAAGTATTGGGGTGAAGTGATGAACAAGGTAAAAGAACAGATTAAATTTGATTTTGCGAACAACTGTTTTGATGTGCTTAGACTGTACAGTGCGTTTTACGTTATGACTCTGCACATATTCAGACATATAAGATTGCAGGAAGTGTCGCCTGTATTCGATTGGTGGAACGGTGTCGTTGTGCTGTTTTGCATAAGCGGTTTTTTGGTTCCGGCGTCTATGGAGAGAAGTAAAAACACGTGGGAGTTTTTAAAAAAACGTGTGCTTAGAATAATTCCGTCGCTGTGGGTGTGTATAATTGTCGGAGTGATTGTGGCGGCGGCTTTTTGCGGATTTGTGCTGAACAAGACTTTTGTGACGTGGTTTCTTGGACAGCTTGTTTTTATACGGGATTTGCCGCAACCGGATTTTATAAGTAATTTCGGAATAGGAAATTTTCAAGCAAATCTTTGGACAATGATATTTACAGTCCAGTTTTACATTATTACTGCGATAATATACAGATTTTTAAAAAATCGAAAACTGTGGGTATGGATATTTGTAATGATACTGTCTATGGCGCTTAATCTTGTTGTGCCGCACTTACAGGAAATATTGCCCGAAACGGGACGGTTGATAATCTCACATTCGTGTATGCCGTATTTTTATATGTATTTTGCAGGTTGGTTTATGTACCGCTATCGTGAAAAAATCGTGCCGATACTTTCAAAAACAAAAATATTGTGTGTGATTTTGTTTATTGCCCGTGCGATTTATTGCGACAGGTTCGGTGTGAGAACAGGCGAGTATATGGATATAATTCAAGTGCTTTTGCTTTGCCTTATGACTGTCGGTTTCGGTTACAGTTTCGGTAAAATCAGATTTAAGTTTGATTTGTCGTATGGATTGTATTTGTATCATATGGTTGTTGTTGATATATTCGTGCAAATCGGTTTGGTGGGTAATATGGGATATGTTGCGGCGGTTTATGTTATTGCTGTATTGTGTGCGCTTATATCGCATTATTTTGTAGATGATACCGTTGCACATATATTTAATAAGAAGAAATCGAGTATAGATGAAGTTAAAGAAGAAGTAAAAATTAAAGAAGAACAAATTGTTAAACAACCTGTTTCGGTTGCAGACGATGATGAAACTGATTTTTAAAAAGACGGAGCAATCCGTCTTTTTACTTTGTAAAAAATATTGGATTAATTTTGTTTTGGTGGTTGACTTTGCGGAAGAGTGGTGGTATAATAATCTATGTTGTTTATAGGTCATATCGGGATGTGGCTCAGTTTGGTAGAGCACTACGTTCGGGACGTAGGGGCCGCAGGTTCAAATCCTGTCATCCCGACCAAAAACGGCAAACAAATCGCATTATTATGCGGTTTGTTTTTTTTATTGCCAAATGTGAGCATAAATAATACTGAATCAGAAGTGATAAAAGAATCTGTGCTAAATAAATATCCCCCGGTATAGCCGGGGGATATTTACTATTCTCCTAAATGTTTAATTATCTTGTTATACATATGTTTAAAGAATAACAATGATAACGTCAATGAGCCGATTTCGGCAATGTTGAATGACCACCAAACCGCGTGGATACCGCCGAATTTTGCAAGGATATATGCTGACGGAAGAAGTATGATAAGCTGACGTGTTATAGAAATCATCATACTTAAAAAGCCGTGTCCCAATGCTTGCAGGCTTGATGAAATAACTATACATATACCTGCAAATGCAAAGCTGAGGCTGATTACTCTCAATGCCGGAATACCGATTTCAAGCATATGGTCTGAGGCGTCAAACAATTTCAAAAGTACATCGGGTATAAACTGGAACAGCATAATTCCTATAAACATAATACAAACCGCATACATAATTGCGAGCTTAATGGTTTTTGTAAGACGTTTTTTGTTTTGTGCGCCGTAGTTATATGAAACAATCGGCACCATACCGTTATTAAGACCGAATACAGGCATAAATACAAAACTGTTAAGTTTAAAGTATACACCGAATACCGCAACGGCAGTTGACGAAAAAGTGATAAGAATTTTATTCATACCGAAAGTCATTGCAGAGCCGACTGACGACATAATTATTGAAGGAATACCGACAGAAAGAATGTTCTTTACAAATATAATCTGCGGTTTAAAACCTTTAAAGCTGATATGTACATCAGGATTTTTGGTAAGGTTAAATGTAATCGCAAGAATTGCCGCACATATTTGACCTGTTACAGTCGCAATCGCCGCACCGGCAACACCCATTTTCGGCATACCAAACAAACCGAAAATTAATATAGGATCGAGTATGATATTGATAATTGCACCTGTTGACTGTGTTATCATTGTGAATATTGTTCGTCCTGTGGATTGAAGTATTCTTTCAAAACCAATCTGCATAAAAATGCCAAATGACATAAGCAGACAAATTCTTGTATATTCAATACCCATATTTGCAATATCGCCTGCACCCGCTTGTGCAAGGAAAAAAGGCTTTGTTACGAAAATTCCTATAAGTAAAAATAAAACATATCCGAGAACTTCTATAAATATACCGTTTTCGGCGGTCTTGTTTGCCGCTTCAAACTTTTTTTCGCCGAGTGCGCGTGAAAGCATTGCGTTTATACCTACCCCTGTTCCGACTGCTACGGAAATCATAAGGTTTTGCATTGGAAATGCCATTGAAACAGCTGTCAATGCGTCTTCGGAAAGTCTTGATACGAATATACTGTCGACTATGTTATAAAGCGCTTGTACAATCATTGATATAACCATAGGCAGTGACATTGTTACAAGCAGCTTGTTTACAGGCATTGTACCCATTTTGTTTTCTTTCGTTTGTTCCATTTATTGTGACTCCTTTCGATTTTTATATGCAACTTTCTTATTATACTATATTTTGTGGCGGTTTGCAAGGGAGGATGAGGGGATTGTGGGATTTTTGTGTATGGTAAGAGGGCGACCACTGGCCGCCCCTACGAATGAGGGGTAGGGCGGTCATTGGCCGCCCGAGTGGAAAGTATATGGGATAACGTGCGACCGATGGTCGCCCCTACGAAAGAGAGGTGTCACGGAGTGACGGAGAGGTGGCAATCGAGAAAATAAAAAAAGCCCCCCCTCAGACGGCTGAGCCGCCAGCTCCCCTCAAGGGGAGCCTTAAGGGACGTCGGTGTGCCGTACTCTACGAATGAATGAGAGGAACGGAGAATTATTTTGTGAATAATATAATGATTTTGCATATAAATAAAATCTGCTATTGAAAAATAGATATAATTGCGGTATAATTATAAGATAAGGAAAAGTAAGAAAGGACTTGCGAAAAAAATGGATTTGGAATTAAAAGAAATTGAACTTGCGGCTAAACGTCTTGAGCCGACTATTCACAGAACTAAGATTGAATCATCTAAAACTTTCTCTGACATGACAGGCGGAGAGATATATTTAAAATTTGAGAACCAACAGAAAACAGGTTCATTTAAAATAAGAGGTGCGTCAAATAAGATTGCCGCACTTGTTGAAAGAGGCGAAATTACTTCAGCCGTTGCTTCATCTGCCGGCAACCATGCACAAGGTGTTGCGTATGCGTCACACGTTCACAACATTCCCGCAACTATCGTTATGCCGAAGTCTGCTCCTATCGCTAAGGTGAGTGCGACAGAGGGTTACGGTGCCAAGGTAGTGCTTTACGGAGATTGTTATGACGACGCTTACAAAAAAGCGGTTGAAATTCAAGAAAAAGAGGGTGCAACTTTCCTTCACCCATATGACGATCTTGAAGTTATGGCAGGACAAGGTACAATCGGTATAGAAATTCTTGAGGATTTACCTACTGTTGATATGGTACTTGTACCGGCTGGGGG
>ENA-OPXH01002082-OPXH01002082.1-human-gut-metagenome-genome-assembly--contig:-NODE-2082-length-11815-cov-6.150425_pt1 | contig 11815 bp, 10 predicted proteins | sample MGYA00241521_ERZ502034 | MGnify/ENA primary metagenome ERZ502034 (study PRJEB25962, sample SAMEA2042103) | human gut metagenome | biome: human gut; feature: human-associated habitat; material: faeces... | reverse complement strand
AAGCACGCCGCCAGCGTTCATCCTGAGCCAGGATCAAACTCTCGTTAAAAGTGTTCGTTCCGGTCAGAATTAACTACTAGCTAATTCATCCCTTTTACTGTCTGTCACATTCTCATGTGACGGGTGCATCTTTTAGATGCTGTTCTTAAAAAATCTTCTCTTAAGAAATTTTCAAGGTTGTTGTCTATTGTTTAATTATCAAGGTTCTTCGCTGTTCTTGTTGATAAGAAGTAGCTTTGATATTTTATCACACCGCTTTCTCTTTGTCAAGAACTTTTTTCATTTTCTTTTTGCTGTCTGTTCCGGAAGTGTTTCTCCCTCACAAGTCAGCTTTAATAGGTTATCACATCCGCATCCTTCTGTCAAGAACTTTTTTCACGTTGTCCAGCGATCTGCTCTCGCATCCTGTCCCACAGTGGCCCTTGGGCTTATTCTTTTCATCGGTCTGTCTCAGCGACAAGTGGTATCTTATCACGGGAAAAGTGAATTGTCAATGTTTTTTCTGTTTTTTATTTTTTTCGCACAATTCAGACAATTCACTTTTGTTTTTACTTACGATATCATGCTGCTCATATCTTGTCCTTTATTTCGCCCAATACAAAACAGCAGCCTTCAAAAACTCTGCACATCCTGACACTTCTTCATCATAAATAACGCAGTGTACGTGTACTCACTCCTGTCATTTTTGCCACTTCCCGAATACTGTATTCCATCTTTCTACCTCCTGCCGGATTTTAGTATACAAGTTGACGCAGCGTCAAAGTCAAGGTGATTTTTTCATTATTTCAAAAAGAATTTTACAAGTTTTTTCTTTCCTTTTGTAAATGGTGGATAACAAACCGGAAGATTCCAGTTTGCCGGTTTTATAAACACGCTTTTTTCATGTGTAAATGTGTCAAAACTGTACTTCCCATGATACCGTCCCATACCGGATGCTCCCACTCCTCCGAACGGTAGCATCGGATTGATCAGATGACTGATCGTATCATTCACGCACACTCCTCCAGAAGCCACCCGTTCCAGGATAAATTTTTCCGCACTTTTCTTTCGGGTGAACACATACAACGCAAGTGGTTTCTCTCTTTTATTCACAAAACGAATCGCATCTTCTAATCTGTGATATGACAAAACAGGCAGGATCGGACCAAATATTTCTTCCTGCATAGCGGCTGAACCGGCGGAATTTTCCAGTTTTCCCACATCCAGAATCGTCGGCTCGACATAGCGTTGTGTAAAATCCGTTGTTCCTCCATAAAACAAATAATCTCTGTCTTGATCCAGAATGTTCTGCAGACGCTCCATGTGCTGTTTATTTACAATTCGTCCAAAATCCGGATTTTCCTTGATTTCTTTTCCATATAGATGAGAAAATGCTGTTTTCATCTCTGTTAAGAATTGCTGTTTTCTGCTCTCATCCACAAGCACATAATCCGGCGCCACACAGGTCTGTCCCGCATTCATGAGTTTTCCCCACGCAATTCTTCTTGCTGCCTCTTTTATATTTGCAGTTTTTTCAATAATAACCGGACTTTTTCCACCCAATTCCAATGTCACCGGTGTCAGATTTTCTGCTGCCGCTTTCATAACGATCCTTCCGACACGTTCACTTCCTGTAAAAAAGATATAATCAAATTTCTGAGAAAGTAATTCCTGATTGACCTCCACTCCACCTTCCACACAGGCAATATATTCTTCTTTAAATGTAGAGTGTACGATCTGATACATTGCTTTTGAAACATGTGGGGTAAGTTCTGATGGTTTGAGTACTGCACAGTTTCCTGCCGCAATCGCTCCGATCAGAGGCTCTGCCAACAACTGTACCGGATAATTATATGGCCCCAGAATAAGCACACTTCCATAAGGTTCTTTTTGAATCTTACTTTTGCCCGGAAATAAATACAGCGGTGTTCTCACACGTTTTGGAGCCGACCATTTCTGAAGATTTTGAATCGTATATCGAATATCAGCAAGTACAAATCCAATCTCTGTGGCATAAGATTCAAATACAGATTTTCCAAGATCTTTCTTTAATGCCTCCTCCAAAACCGTTTCATTTTTTCGCATTGCATCTGCCAACAGTTGTAACTGGCAGATACGAAATGCAAGATCACGAGTCCGTCCGGTTTCAAAAAATTGTTTTTGTGCCTCTGTTAACTTTGAAAACATTCTATTTTTCTCCATATCTTTTTACACATTAGCTCCTTTCTTCGGATGTTCATATTTCTCAATTATAACACTGCCGTATCGCCTTCTCAATTCATCTTTGATTCCTTTTCGCACGATCGGCAATTTTATTTTTGACAATTTCTTTCATTTCAGTCGGGATATGATATAATCATTTTGCGAAATGTTGTTCAAAAAAATGATACAGAAAGAAGGACCATATATTTATGAAAACAAATTCAAAGAAATGGCTGAAACGCCTGGGAATCTTCCTTGGAACTCTGATAATGATCGTAGTCGGCTATGTTGTTTATGTATTTTCCAGTTACTACCGTCTGGAAGACAAGCAAAGACTGACGATCACCGGAAAATCTACAGAAAAGGCAAAAATCAGAAAAAGTTACCGCATCACATCTGGAAATATCGGTTTCGGCGCATACAGTGACGACTATTCTTTCTTTATGGACGGTGGAAAAGAAAGCCGTGCCCGTTCCAAAGATGCCGTCATTGAAAATGTCAGCAGCTATGCAGAAGCTGTAGCTCAATTAAACCCGGATTTTATGCTGTTCCAGGAAGTGGATATTGACGGAACAAGAAGTTATCATGTGGATGAACGCAAATTATTGCTTTCACAGACACTTTCAACCGATAACACCTCACGAAATTACACATTTGCTCAGAACTATGACAGCCCTTATCTGTTCTATCCGATTCTGGAGCCACACGGAAAGAACAAATCCGGTATGCTTACAGTTTCTAACATGAAGATCACGGAATCCATCAGACGCTCTTTACCGATCGAGGATGGATTTATGAAACTGCTGGATCTGGATCGCTGTTATAGCGTCAACCGGATTCCGACAGAAAACGGAAAGGAACTTGTCCTGTACAATCTGCATCTTTCCGCTTATACATCTGATCCGAGCACCGCGGACAATCAGCTGCGGATGCTGTTTGAGGATATGAAAGAAGAATATGTCGCTGGAAATTATATTATTGCGGGCGGTGATTTCAATAAAGATCTGCTTGGAAATTCTGCTGAGATTTTTGGTCACAAGGAATTAGAAGACAACTGGGCAAAACCGATATCCGAAGAACTGATTCCTGATTTCATGCAGTTGATTGCACCGTTTGACGAGAAAAATCCGGTACCGTCCTGCCGAAACGCAGATCAGCCTTACAGCGAATCTGATTTTGTTGTAACAGTAGATGGTTTTCTGGTATCTGATAATGTGACTGTAGAAGATGCACTGGTTCTGGATACCGGTTTTAAATGGAGTGATCATAATCCGGTTTATATGGATTTTGTTTTAGAGTAAAAAAGTACAGACTGATGTTTTGCAAAGAACACCAGCCTGTATTTCTATTCATAATGTGTTTTTACATATTCATCCATCGCATCTGCGATCATTTTCGAATACTTCACCGCCTCTACCACGGTCTTTGCGCCGGTCACTACATCTCCGGATGCGAAAATCCCCGGCATGGTGGTCTCTCCATTTGCATCTGTCTTGAGCAATCCCCGATCATCTACCTGCAGCTCTTTATCCCGGTTCACGATCCGATCCTGTGGTCCCTGAGAAATCGAAATAATGATACTGTCAGCCGGAACAAGCCTGGCAGTCTCTTCTTTTTTCACCAGTTTTCCATCTTCGGTCCATTCCACATCACAGATAATGGCTCCTTCATCCCGGATTTCAATGGCCGTCTGCAGATATTCGAACTCTACTCCGTCCAGTTTTGCATACTCCACCTCTTTTGGGGATGCCGCCGGAATTTCTGTGATGGAATAGACGGTTACATGCCGGGAGCCTTTACGAATTGCCGTTCTTGCCACATCCATTGCCGCATTCCCCGCACCGATGACAAGTACCCGTTCTCCCAGATCATAGACATCCGGATTGTTCAGATAATTGATTCCGTAGTGCACATTTCCAAATGTTTCTCCCGGTATATGCAGCTGATACGGTCTCCAGGTTCCTGTTCCGATAAATACGGCATGATATCCGTCTCTTAAAAGATCTTCCACACCTGTGGAACCACCCAACGCAAAATTGGGCCTAAATAAGATACCCAGCTCTTTCATTTTTACATAATAGCGGTCTAAAATGGACTTTGGCAGACGAAATTCAGGAATTCCATAACGCATGATTCCCCCGATCTTCTCTTTCACCTCAAAAATCGTCACTTTATATCCTCTGCACGCCATCAAAATAGCGATTGTGATTCCTGCCGGACCCGCGCCGACAACTGCGATCCGTTTGCCGTTTTTCGGAAGCTGCTCCAGCTTCATCCGGTCAAAGCAGGTATCTGAAATATAATTTTCAATCGAAGAAATATGCACCGGTTCTCCTTTGATGCCTTTCACACAGTGCCCTTCACACTGTTTTTCGTGGTCACAGACCAGAGAACAGATGACAGACAGCGGATTGTTGGCAAACACCATTTCTGCCGCCTCCGGCATCTCTCCTTGCAGCAGCATCTGGATCATCACAGGAATCGGGGTATGGATCGGACACCCTTCCTGACATCTCGGTTTTTTACAATTTAAGCATCTTTTTGCTTCATCAATGACATGCAGTCCCATTGTTATTACAACTCCTTACTTTACGATCTGTTATCCGGATAGATGATTTGTATTTTTATGCACAATAACAATTTATCACACAAAAAAAGAAAGTCAACAATCGTTATTTTGTTGACTTTCCTGTTATTTTATTCACTTATTGAAAATCTCATAATCTGCATTTAAAATCTTCATATCCGAACGATTTCACGATCTCACATTCTCCACTTTCGTGTTCCCACACAATATCCGGAAGACGCATTCCATTGAATGTATTATTTTTTACAGTCGTATAGATCGCCATATCTCCAAATGTGAGTCTGTCTCCCACTTTCAGTGGCCGATCAAAAGAATAACTTCCGATCACATCTCCTGCCAGACAGGTCGGACCGCCAAGCAGATACGTATATTCTTTTACCTTCGCCTCTCCGGAATCAAACAGAGGCGGGCGATACGGCATCTCGATCACATCCGGCATATGACACGCTGCAGAGACATCCAGTACCGCAATATCATTATGTACAATATCTTCCACTGTTGTGATCAAATGGCCCGCATTTAACGCCACCGCTTCTCCCGGTTCCAGATAGACCTGTACATTGTAGGTGTCCTGAATCCTGCGCACACAGGAGATCAGAAGCTCTCTGTCATAATCCGCTCTTGTAATATGATGACCGCCGCCAAAATTCACCCATTTTAACTGTTTCATCCACTTGCCGAACTTTTCTTCCACTGCTTTCAACGTGATTTCCAGAGCATCTGCATTCTGCTCACAGAGTGTATGAAAATGCAGTCCCTCTACGTAAGATGGCAGTGTTTCCGGAAATTCGGATACCAGAATCCCAAGACGGGAGCCCGGTGCACAAGGATCATAAATCGCATGCTCTCCCTGAGTGGAGCACTCTGGATTTACACGGATCCCCACACTTTTTCCGGCGTTTGCAGCGCGTTCCCCAAACTTTTCAAGCTGAGAAAAAGAATTGAATACCAGATGCTCACAATTTGCCAGCACTTCTTCAAATTCATCTTCCCGATATGCCGGAGAAAATATATGATTTTCTTTCCCCATACATTCTTTTCCGAGTTTTGCTTCATATAGTCCACTGGCTGTTGTTCCATCCAGATACTCTCCGATGAGAGGATAACAGGAATACATAGAAAATGCTTTCTGTGCCAGCAGAATCTTACATCCGCTCTGCTGTCGGATTTCCTGTAAGATCTGCAGATTCTTTTTCATTTCTGACTCCATGATGACATAGCATGGAGTCCTTAATTCTTCTCTTTTCATTTCTGATGTCCGTTTCTTAATCTACCATCTGAGGGTTTTCTACCACTTTCCATGGAAGTCCAAACTCATTGAGGGCATCCATAAACGGATCCGGATCAAACTCTTCGATATTGTAAACACCGTCTTTGTCCCATGTCTTTGTCATGAGCATCATAGCTCCGATCATCGCCGGAACACCTGTTGTGTAGGCAACCGCCTGTGATCCCACTTCTTTGTAGCACTCTTCATGATCACATACATTGTAGATATAGATCGTCTTCTCTTTTCCGTCTTTCTTTCCTGTGAAAATACATCCGATATTGGTCTTTCCTTTTGTTCTTGGACCAAGGGATGCCGGATCCGGAAGAACGGCTTTCAAAAACTGCAGCGGCACAATTTCTTTGCCTTCATACATGATCGGCTCAATGGATGTCATCCCTACATTTTCCAGACATTTCAAGTGTGTCAGATAGCTCTGGCCAAATGTCATAAAGAAACGGATTCTCTTGATCCCCGGAATATTCAATGCCAGAGATTCGATTTCTTCGTGATGAAGTAGATACATATCTTTCATTCCCACTTCCGGGAAATCATATTCTCTTTTGATCTCCATTGGTTCTGTCTCTACCCAGTGTCCGTCTTCCCAGTAAGATCCTTTTGCAGAAACTTCACGGATATTGATCTCCGGATTGAAGTTTGTTGCAAACGGATATCCATGATCTCCGCCATTGCAGTCCAGAATATCGATATAATTAATCTCGTCAAAATAATGTTTCAGCGCATATGCAGAGAATACTCCTGTTACTCCCGGATCAAATCCACTTCCCAACAACGCTGTAATTCCTGCTTTTTCGTATTTTTCACGGTATGCCCACTGCCATTTGTACTCAAATTTTGCAGTATCTTCCGGTTCATAATTTGCAGTGTCTACATAATCCACTCCTGTCGCAAGGCAGGCATCCATAATTGTAAGATCCTGATATGGAAGTGCCAGATTCAGTACTACGTCCGGTTTTTCCCTTTCGATCAGTGCGATCAGTTCTTCTGTGTTATCTGCATCCACCTGTGCTGTTGTAATCGTTCCATTATAAGAATCCTGCAGTTTTTCTTTCAGCGCCTCGCATTTTGAAACCGTACGGCTGGCAATACAGATCGCATCAAATACTTTACTGTTCTGACAACATTTGTGTACAGCTACACTTGCAACTCCGCCACATCCAACAATCAATACTTTTCCCATTTTTTATCTCCTTCTTTCTTGTTTTTTCTTCTATTAAACTTGCAGTGCAAGTAAAAATTCTCTGATAATCTTTCCGGCTACTGCTGTGGAAACTCCACTTGGATCATAAACCGGACTCAGTTCATTCACATCACATCCGACCACGTTGACTCCCTGTGCTGTCTGGATCACAGCATTCATCAGTTCCACAAATGTGACACCGCCCGCCTCCGGAGTTCCTGTTCCCGGAAATACAGACGGATCCAGCACATCCAGATCCAGTGTGATGTATACCGGTTTTCCCTGCAGTTTCTCAATTACTTCTGCCAGTCCGTCAAGATTGAACTTATGCATCTTCACATGCCCTTCTCTTGCCCAGCGAAACTCTTCTCTGTCACCGGATCGGATTCCAAACTGATAGATCCTGTCATCTCCCAAAAGCTCCCAACATCTTCTCAGTACACAGGCATGAGAATATTGAACGCCCAGATAATCTTCTCTTAAATCTGCATGTGCATCAAAGTGGATGATATGCAGATCCGGATATTTCTCTGCTGCTGCACGGACACTTCCCAGTGTCACCAGATGCTCTCCGCCGATCATAAACGGGATTTTCCCGCTGCTTAAAATAATCTCGGTACAATCCTGAATCTCAGCCAGCACTTTTTCCGTATCTCCGATCGGCAGCTCCAGATCTCCACTGTCAAAAATCTTATAATCTGTCAGATCTTTTCCCTGATACGGACTGTAAGTTTCCAGTCCATAAGACTCATTGCGAATTGCCTGACTTCCAAATCTTGCCCCCGGACGATAGGAAGTCGTGGAATCAAAAGGTGCACCGAACAACACGATCTCTGATTCATTATACTCCGCATCACATCCGATGAACGTCATTACATTTTTATTCAACATCTTTTACAAGCTCCTCCACATATGCCGGTAGTGCAAAGACTCCGTGGTGCACTCTCGGCAGATAATATTTTGTATGAATCCCCCGCAGATTCCAGGAAACTCCATCCAGGTCATTGAGCGGGTGATACTTTTTAGACGCAAATCCAAACAGCCAGTGTCCTGACGGATAGGAAGGGATATGCGCCTGATAAATCTTACTGATCGGGAATGATTCAATAATTCTTTTGTGCATTCTCTGACATTGGAATGCCTCTTCTGTATAAAACGGACTCTCATGCTGATTGATCATGATCCCATCCTCATGAAGCGCATTGTAACAGTTGCCGTAAAATTCCTTTGTAAACAATCCCTCCGCAGGACCAAACGGATTTGGTGAATCGATCAGAATCAGGTCATATACATCAGATCTGGAACGCACAAACCGCAGTCCGTCTTCGTTATAGATCGTCACACGCGCATCATCCAGACTGCTGGCGATCTGCGGGAAATACTTCCGGCAGACTTCCACCAGAAGCGGGTCTACCTCTACTACATCAATCCTCTGGATGGTGTTATACTTTGCAAGTTCTCTCACGCATCCCCCGTCGCCTCCGCCGATAACCAGAACATTCTCCACTTTTGGATGCACTGCCATCGGAACGTGCGCCATCATCTCATGATAGATAAATTCATCCTTTTCTGTCAGCATCAGATCGCCGTCTGTCACCAGGATCTTTCCAAATTCTTTTGATTCGAGAACATCGATTCGCTGAAACTCGCTCTGCGCACTAAACAGCTGCTTGTCCACACGGATGGACAGTTTCACATTGTCCGTGTGTTCATCTGAAAACCACATTTCCATCACTTTTATCCCCCTTATATCAGAACATTTAAATATTCGATTGCCGCATCTTCAGGTCCCGTCATGGAACACCCCTTTTCTTTGGCATAGAGAATATACTCGATTACATCTTTTGTGATCTTCTCTCCCGGTGCCAGAATCGGAATTCCAGGCGGATAACACATTACGAACTCACTGCAGATTCTGCCTTCTGACTCCCGGATCGGCACTGCCTCTTTTTCCGCATAGAAAGAATCCTGCGGACTCATGATGACCTCTGGTTCAATATATTCCTGGCTGAGCATACCCGTCTTGTCTTTCTGATATCTGCGCTTTACTTCTGCCAGTGCACTTACCAGACGCTCAATCTCCTGGATCCGGTCTCCGATAGACAGATATGCCAGAATATTCCCGATATCTCCAAATTCAATCTGAATATCATACTCATCCCGCAGAATATCATAGACCTCGATTCCCGCAAGACCAATTTCCAGCGTATGGATGGACAGCTTCGTTGTATCAAAATCATAAATACTGTCTCCATTGATCAGCTCTTTTGAAAATGCATAATATCCTCCGATCCGATTGATCTCTTCTCTTGCATAATCCGCCAGCGCCGCCACTCTTGCAAAAGATTCCTTGCCGCGCAACACCAGATTTCTTCTGGAAATATCCAGACTGGACAGCAAAAGATAGGAACCGCTGGTGGTCTGCGTCAGGTTGATGATCTGTCTCACATAACCCGCGTGCATGGACGGACCTACAAGCAAAAAGGAACTCTGCGTGAGACTTCCGCCTGATTTGTGCATACTCACAGATGCCATATCTGCCCCTGCCTCCATTGCCGAAACCGGCAGATTCTCTCCAAAATAAAAATGTGTTCCATGGGCTTCATCTACCAGCACCTTCATACCGTGAGCGTGTGCTTTTTTCACGATAGAACGTAAATCAGAACAAATTCCGTAATATGTCGGATTGTTCACAAACACAGCTACCGCATCCGGATGCTTCTGGATTGCCATTTCTACCTGCGATACTTTCATGCCCAAAGAAATTCCCAAATTATGATCTACATCCGGATTGACATAGATCGGAATCGCTCCGCATAACACCAATGCGTTGATCACACTGCGGTGTACGTTTCGCGGCAATATGATCTTATCCCCTTTCTTACAGCAGGAAAGTACCATCGCCTGCACCGAGGATGTCGTTCCCCCCACCATCAGAAATGCATGACTTGCATGAAATGCCTCTGCTGCCAGCTGTTCTGCATCTTTGATAACAGAAACCGGATGACACAGATTGTCGAGCGGTTTCATGGAATTGACATCAATACTGACACAGCGTTCTCCCAGTAATTCCACCAGTTCTTTATTTCCTCTTCCGTGCTTATGTCCCGGAACATCAAACGGTACGATCCGCATCCGCCGGAACCGCTCTAATGCTTCATAAATCGGAGCATTCTCCTGTGATAAATTCTTCATCTTTCTTTCACCTCGCCCTTTTTTGTCAATTCCCCTTTACTTCTGAATGTTTGTGATATAAAAAAAGCGCAGAAAAACGTACGTTACATCTACATTCTTTCTTGCGCTTGCTATGCTTCTTTATATAATGCCAATCTCCTGCTTAAGTACAGGAGCTTTGTCTTTTCTTCTAAGTATAAGCACTACAGATATAAAGGTTTTCGAGTCTATATAGCAAATATTTTACTTTTAATACTCTTATTGACCGTTTCACAAGTTGATGTGCTGTTTACGCACCGGTTATAAAGTAACCAACTTATAAAATTTAAGCTTTTAACTTAATCAATAATGCAGCTTTTGCTGCGTTAAATATTTGCATGGAACTCTCCATATCTGTCCGTTCTCCATACGAATCTATTATACGTGCATGAGTTTCGAATTGCAAGAACTTTTTCCTGAGATTTCTTTCAATCAGATGAGCGCCTGTTACTGTTCACACCAATCCCCGCCTATCCATGCGCAATCGTCGTGCTTGCGCACAAACTAAATGAAGGAGATGCATTTAACATCTCCTCTTCTCTGTGATAAAACAATCTCTCTTTTATAAGTTTCCCCGCATACGATAGGTTCTTTGACTCTGTATCGTATGATGTTCTCTGCGCTTCCCGCTTCGAATCTCGTGTTTTTCATGATGCATTCCAAGCCCATTTTGAAGCAGTGTCTTATTCTCTGACTTCAGCACTTCCTGCGGATATTCTCTTGCATCATCAACTGCAAACCAAAAGCGCATCCTCTGTGCTGCAAACCAGCTCGACAACCGCGGGGTATTTAATTTTTCCTCTGCTGAATGTTCATTGTTATAAATCTGATACTCTGAACATACCCAGACAAATATCACTGTCGTAATTGCCAAAATACATGTTCCAATCAATGCTTCCGTCATAACCGTACACTCCTTCTCTTACTTTATAGTATAATTGTAGCTCTTTTTAATTTAAAATTCAATGTTTTCAGATATATTCATCTTCCTAATTTTATTTTTTCTCACCTTACAAACAAAATAACTAATTGTAATTATAACCATCATTACTGTTATTACAATCAAAATATCGGGACGTACCCAAAATGTAATCTTTCCCGCAAGAAATACACTTGTCGGACCGTCCGATCCTCCTGTAATACTGACCGTCTCATTGGCGATCTCTGTATGGATTTCGGCAAATTCCGACTTTATCTGATATTCCTGATACATCAGATATCCGGACACCATTCCGCACAACAGGGTCAAAATAATTAAAACAGTACCTATCCAGCCAATTTTGAACTCTCGTTTAACTGCATTTTCCCGCAAAATTTCTTCTGCGATTTCCTTTGTCTCTCCCTGATGTGCAACCGCCTCTTCTTC
>ENA-OPXH01002079-OPXH01002079.1-human-gut-metagenome-genome-assembly--contig:-NODE-2079-length-11853-cov-4.548652_pt1 | contig 11853 bp, 15 predicted proteins | sample MGYA00241521_ERZ502034 | MGnify/ENA primary metagenome ERZ502034 (study PRJEB25962, sample SAMEA2042103) | human gut metagenome | biome: human gut; feature: human-associated habitat; material: faeces... | reverse complement strand
AATCCAAGAGGATATATAGCTCTTTTAGAGTTTACACAGAATTAATTACAGTCTCTTGAATCGTTAAACTCCTGTTTGTAAGCTTCCATTCTGCTGTTTCCTCCTTATTTTAAGCCATTTCTGGGATTTTCCAATTCATATTTTAGGGGCTACTGTGCCACTACTGTGCCATTTTTCATTTACCCTACATGCCGTTTACGTTCAAACTGTTCCAAACTGTCGAACAACATATCTGTCGTAACATGCATGTATAAATCTGTTGTAAGCTGTAACTGAGAATGTCCCAGTATCTGAGATACTGTTTTAAGCGGTATATTTGCTTCCAAACACCTTGTTGCAAATGTATGCCTGAAACAATGTGGTGTAACTCTCTCAAAAATCAAATCCGGATTATGTTTATGTATTTTACGCATTATGCCTTCTATACATTCACCTACAAGAAATTGTGTTGTTGGTTTATTGTTTTTAGTAACAAACACAAGATCCTCATAACCTTCTAACGGTTCTTTGCCCTGATTCACAATTCGTTTCTTTTTAAAAAACTGTTGGTGTAATGCGTCAATCGCAATAGCTGTCAATGGTATATCCCTTAATCCTTTATTTGTCTTCGTTGGATGCATCTGAAATACATATTTTCCATTTTTAGAAAAATATGTCAGAGAATGTCTTACATGAATTACTTTTTTCTTGAAGTCAATATCTTTCCACTGTAATCCAGCAAGTTCGCCAAGTCGCATCCCCGTTTCCAGAGCAACTATAAACAGATAATAATATATTGTATTTTCAGCCTCTTTTAAGAAAATCTCCTGTTCCTCAACAGTCAAAACACGCCTCATTTTCTTCTCTTCTCTGGTAATATCAGTATTTATCTGCTTTGCAATATTTTTGACGATCAAATCTGATGCATATGCCTTTTCAAGCATATCAACCAAAACTTTTTTACTATTTTTTCTTTGGTTATCTGTTTCCAAATTATTAATAGCATCCTGCATTACCATCAAATTCAGCTTATTCAATTTCCGCCACCCCAATGCATCTTTCACACGCTTATAATGTCTGGTATAAGTATCTTTTGTATTATCTCTACAATTTTTTTTACAAATTGAAATCCACTTATCAAACCATTCATCCAAAGTCATATTACTATGAACAACATTTATTGCAGCATCATCTTCCTGCCGTGCAATTCGCAATTTTTTTTTGGATTCCATTATAAGTAGGATCTGAAATTGATTGTCTTTTACCGAACCTATTTGTAAATCTTGCTATATATAACCCGTCTTCTTTTCTTTGACTTATTCCCTTTCCCAGTTCTTTTCCATTTAACGATTTTCCCACACCTATCAAGTCCTTTCTGATTAATTAAGTAAACCAAAAAGTATTGCATAGATATAAAATAGTATACTATGCAATACCTCATTTTTCAACTAACAGCCATAAAATTCTATTTGTTTTTTCTTTTTATTTTTATGTAGCTTCTCTTTCAATCCATGCATCTAACTTTCGCTTATCTGCATACCATCGATTCCCTATTCTTATTCCAAATCCATTACATCCTCTAACAAGTTCCCTTGCTTTTGTCTCGCCTATGCCAAGGTATTCACAGATTTCCTTAATATTTAAAAGTTTTTTATCCATAATGCTATTGCTCCTAAACATTTCTAGTGTATTTATTATTAGATCTTGACATCTTACTTTTTTTACATTCAAAGCCTTCTACTAAAATCAGGCATATAGAAATCACATATTCCCGTTCAACAGGTTTCAGGTTTTTCAATTTCTGTTCCAAGATCTCTTCATCCGTACTTTTTCCTTGCAGTTGTATGCCTAACAGACTATTAGGATCCACACCATACTTTGAAACAATCTTCATCATAAGTTGCATACTCATACGATGCCTGCCCTGCTCAATCTGAGAATAATGCGTATAACTAATGCCTAGACTCTCTGCCATATTATTTTGTGTATATCCGTATTTTTTTCTGATATTCCGCAAAGAATCTCCCACTGCATAAATGTTATATATCATCTTCTACCTCTTCCATTCGATAAATTTGTAATATTCTAATTCTTATCTCCACCAATCCTTTCCAGCATTTTGCCATGTGTATACATCAGCAATGGCACCTGTCCCATCGTGTCAGTGTCCTCATGTATATGTGGTTATTACTTCTTTCACTTATCGTTTATCAGCTCAGTGCTATACAAAAGAATCTGGTAAATTTTTTAACTTTTTATTTCGCTAAATATTTGTATAAGCCCTTTCACCCACACAATTTATGAAGGAGCGTTTCTATAAAATGATCCTCAGCATCGCAACCATGCCAGAAGGGACAGCTGACAGATCGGTGCAGTTCATTTCATAGAATCCCTGATTACAGAAGGAGGATTTATCACATGACACAAGAAGAATTTAATGATGTATTTGAAACTCAAATGAAAAAGTGTTCGGATATTCTTGCACACAAACAGAAAGAATACACCGGTGATAACACAGACAGACTCAGTGCATTCAAGATGGCTGCCGCCTTACAGAATTGTAATCCAAAAGCGGCTCTGGCAGGTATGATGTCAAAACATGTCGTATCTATATATGATATGTGCTATTCCAATCTGCTTTATTTTGAATTAGAGCAATGGGACGAAAAAATCACTGACAGCATCAATTACCTGATCCTGCTGAAAGCACTTATAGAGGAGGAACATGCCTATGAATCACATTGAAACAGCTATCCTGAACTGTTACGGCATTCAGGAAGCAGAACAGAATATGGTTTTCGCGGCCAGGCTCACGCAACGCGGCCATACGATCCGCAACATGGAAGATCTGATGGATCTTTATCATCAGACCTATAGCAAAGAAACAGTAGAGCATATTGCCGGACTTCCACATCCAACTGTACAGAAATTTATGGTCATCACTGTTGCTGTGGTTGGAGCAAGCAGACGTTTTCTGACACAGATTACAAGACATCAGAATGAAGTAAAATATATGAGTGCTTCCCTGCAGTACAGCAATTATTCAGGACATGCAGCATTTGCAATTCCTTATGAAATTCTGAAAGCAGAAAACAGCATTCAGAAACTTTACACCAAAAGCTGCCAGTCTGATCTCAATAATTATGAAAAACTCTGCGCTGCCGGAATCAGTCATGATGCTGCTGAATATGCGACACCACAGGGATTGCGAAATGTCCTGATCATCAGTGCAACACCTTACCAGTGGAAACATATGATCGGTCAGAGAACCTGCAGAAGAAATACAGATGAGACACGTATCGTTATGCTCCAGATCTGGGAAAAATTATACCGGTTGAGTCCGATTCTCTTTGCCCCCGATCTGACCGGACCTTTCTGTCAAAGAAGCTCCTGCATGGAAAAGCAAATGTCCTGCAACAGATCTATTCCAAAAATCTGGACGCCTGATAAAATCCTGCAGTCGGATTATCCACTGCTTGTACAGAAAAAGGTGAATCATCATGAAAATTAAACTCATCGACTTTGGGCTGAAAGAAGATCATCATCCTTTCCGACCACACGAAAATGATGCCGGTGCAGATGTATTCATGCCTTATGACTGCACCTTAAAACCGGGGGAGATTGCAAGAATCCCTCTTGGATTTGGACTGATCATTCCAGACGGATATGCCGGATATATTTTCAGAAGTAGCATGGCAGTAAAAGGTCTTGTCTGCGAACTTCCACCGATTGATTCCGGATACCGGGGTGAAATCCATGCGATCATCAGCAATGTAAGTACATCTACCCAGACTATTCCAAAAGACACACGCGTCGGTCAGCTAGTGATCACACCTGTGGTAATTGCCGATTTTGTATTAGAACTTAGCATTGAACGTGGGACAGGTGCATTTGGAAGCACCGGGCAATAAAATACCAGATTTTTCTGATCATATTAAAATAAGGCATCGGTTTCTTCCGGTGCCTTTCAATTTGTTCTTCTATATTTTTTCTATTTTTTATTCAATCTCTTTTGTATAATTCCCTGTACCTACACGTTTTATGAAAGGGTATATCTCTTCAAGAGCAAGATCCACTCATGTTAAACAAATTACCAAAATCCGGTATTTGTTCTCCTTCAGAGTCATATCTTGATGGGGATTTCGTTTCCCCATACCCTCGATAAAATCAGATGTTTTACATCTGTTGGCTTACACAAAAATGTGTTCGCAGCACGCCTTTACATATCGGAAGGGACAGCCGATATATATTTCGTGTGTTACTTCGTAACAGAAAAACATACCATGCCAGGAGATTTTCATTTCATGGAAAACAGAAAAAAAAGAACCAATTATCCTCACTTCATTGGTGTTCGATTATCAGATTTTGAACTTGACCGTTTAGATCAAAATGCAAAATTATTGGGAATCAGCAGATCAGAATACGTTCGTAAACTACTTATTGAAAAAGAAATAAAAAACCATATTGAAATCGTTGCAGACATGGATGACCTCAAAAAACTTGTTGGCGAATATGGAAAAATCGGTTCCAATTTGAATCAGATTGCAAAATATTTTAATACCGGTGGTATGCGCTCTCTTGCCATAGAGGATGAAATCCACCAGTGTATTGCAGATCTTTTCAAATTAAGGAAAAAGGTTTTGGAAATGGCAGGTGATACTGATGGCAGTTCTTAAACATATCAAAAGTAAAAATGCGAATTATTCAGATGCGATCGACTATCTGCTTTTTCAACATGATGAAAATAATGGGAAAAAGATACTTGATGATTCCGGCAGGCCTATCCTTCGGGAAGAGTATTATATCGACGGACTTTTATGTACACCGGAATCTTTTGATAAAGAATGTGAAATCACAAATAAAAAATTTCATAAAAATCAAAATGCATCTGACATTAAAAGCCATCATTATATTATAAGTTATGATCCTACTGATGTAACGGAATGTGGACTGACTGGGGAAAAAGCCCAGGCTCTCAGCCTGGCTCTTGCAAAGAAAATATTTCCCGGGTATCAGGCTCTTATAGTCACACATACAGACGGGCACAATAAATCCGGGAATATCCATACTCACATCGTGATTAACAGTGTTAGAAAATGTACTGCTGAAAGGGCACCCTATATGTCACAGCCCCATGATCATGAAGCTGGATATAAACATAGAGCCACCGATAAATTCACCAAATATTTCAAAAAGGAAATTATGGATATGTGCCAAGAACATGGGCTGCACCAGGTGGATCTACTCATTCCGGCCAAGATAAAAATTACAGATAAAGAATACCGATTGCAGCAATCCGGCCAGAAAAAACTTGATAAGATAAATCAGGAAATCATTGATTCCGGCTTAAAACCAACATCCGGAAAATTTCAAACACAGAAACAGTATCTCAGAGATGCCATCGATGAATGTGCCCCTGTCTGTAAAAATTTTGAAGAATTTCAATCTGTGCTTTTTGAAAAATACCAAATATCTGTTACTGACCATCGGGGTCGTTACAGTTACCTGCACCCAGAGCGTAATAAACGGATTACTGAACGTGCACTTGGAACACGCTACGGAAAAGAACACTTGGAACAGGTATTTCTTCAGAAAGATCCGCTGGCTATTATTTTTGTAAAATCACATTTACGCTTGGTTGTAGACCTACAGACAAATATAAAAGCCATGCAGAATTCGGCTTATGCAAATAAGGTAAAAATCACAAATTTAAAACAGATGGCAAATACGATCATCTATCTGCAAAAGCATGACATAGATAACAAAACTTCCCTTGAATCAGCTTATGCTGCTTCCTACATGCAACAACAAAAAGCACAGGATCAGGTCACGAATCTATCCTTACAACTAAAAGATTTGAACCAGCAAATTCATTATACCGGGCAGTATCTGAGCAATAAAAAGACATATACGGCATTTTTTAATTCCAAAAACAAAGGACTTTATCGAAAAAATCATGCCTCAGAAATTCAGGCATATGAGACCGCCAGAGATTGGTTAAAACAGAATTTATCAGAGGAAACCATACCTTCCCTTAAGAAATTATATGAAAAAAAATCCAGTCTACAACTCTCTCTGAATGCCTACAAAGATGTTCTCTCTGATTGTAAAAGCCAGGTACATGAACTGGATGTTGTCCGACAAAATGTAGATTCTATTCTAAATCATCAGACGCCAGAATATTTCAAAACATCTGAACAAGTTTTATAATCAACTAAGGCAGAAAGCCAATGGCTCTCTGCCTACATAAATTTAATTCAGTAATTCAACACTTTACTTTATATTGCATATTTCACGCTTAAGTGCTGCTATCAGCTGTGTCTTCGGAAACAGATATCGAATTTTTTTCATACTTTCTATATACCATCTTGGTACCTCAGATTCATACAACAATTTCTCTATATCTTCTGGCATCGCTTTATGTGAATAGATTCCCTTTCGAACCTGTTCTTTTATATCATATGCAATTCCAGATAAATCCGCTCCGTACTTTAGCTGTATTTTATTGTGTAAAAAGGAATACACATCTTCTCTACAATATATTAACTCTGTAAGTGGGTGTCCTTTTTCGTATAAAATTTCAGCATTGTTCTTCCATGCTCCAGTACTATGTATAAATCCTGATATTGCCAATAAATCACCAAATTTTATTTTTTCTTTCTGCTGCACAACATTACTCATGTCAAATGCACTATCATAATTCTTAAATTTTTCATTTTGTAACCCATACTCTACATACCTTTGTATCTGATCGGACGAAATTGTCAAAGGAGATTTACTACTCAATGTCTCATCGGTATTTTCAATAATATTCAATACTGGAAATTCATTGCTAAACGAATAAAATACTTCTGTACTCATTGCAATTACATCTTCCGAATATTTTCTTGCAACCTCATTAGATAAAAGGGCATACTTTGTCACTTTATATGACTCTGGCATTTCTATATGAGCATCTGCAATCTCTAGTTTTCTAACTTTCCCCATACCAACAAAATATTCATCTAAACATTGTTTCACCACTTTTGTCATATTACCGGATACATATACTTCGTTATGATTAGTAAATGGGTACATATTTATAGCATCAATGTCAAATCCGTCTTTGATATAGGCATTTCCACAGAGGCAAATTTTATCTTCAGCATCTACGCCGTATTTCTCATCAGATATAAATTCAACCTTCTTACATGCAGGACAATAATAGTGCGCTGATAGCGGATTCACAGTTGTTGCACCTAATAACCAGGCAATAAATGATGCACCCATTTGTGCTCCTCGAGCTTCAAAATATGCATTATTTTCATCACAAACAGCTTGTAATTTTCCCAGAAATCCCATCCATAATAATGTATCTTGACTATCTAACATTAACTCTTCTGTATGAAATCTATTAGCAATTATAATTGGTGGATTTTCTCCATATAACTCCTGCATTTTATTATTTGCAATTCGTATAATTTCTTTTTTCATTGTAAATAAGTCCTTTCTCAGTTCGTTGAAAGTAGCATATTCACAAGTCAACAGCTCGTCTACACTGATATCCAGAACCTCTGATAATTTTCTTATCATACCAATTCGTGGTTTAGATACTCCATTTTCCCACTTTGATACAGCCTTATCTGAAACACCGACGAGTGCACCTAATTGATATTGAGACAGGCCTCGTCTCTCTCTTAATGCACTGATAAAATTGCCAAAACTATAGTCTCTCATGATTATCCTCCGTTACTTGCTGTCTATATTTTATAAGTAACTCTTGCTTTCAGCAATTAATTCATATCGAATAAAAGTAGAGTCTAAAAAAGGTGCCAGATAGAAAATCCGACACCTGGTGTTTTATCATTTATGCCAACATTTATAAAACGGTTCATTATTTCATATCCGTATCATCTGATACATTTTCTTCGACAGGACTTTTATGCCATATATAATTGCGCAACAAAGATAGATCTTTAAGTATCTCATCCATTCCATCCTTATCTTTCTTCATATATGCATTTTCAATCTCTTTGCAGTAAAAAGTGAACCATCTTCCTACAAATGTCTCTTGATCCTGCTCAGATACAATTGATTCTAAATTGTTCAAACATTCATTGAGTCGTTGCTCGCTGAATTCTTCGTAATTTTTCAAAACACCGCCATTCCTTCGGATACGATTATATGTTTTTGACATACCGCTTTCCCGCTTCTTCTCAAGCATATTATAGATTTTTGAACTTTTTTCATCAAGAACTTTATCTATGTCAGAAAAGGCCTCATCGATTTCACATTTTCCATCAATATAGTTTTTAAATGGTCCTTCCTTCTCGCTGGCACTTGAGCCATTGATAAATTTGACCCATTCATAACGTTCTTCCTCACTAGAATTTTTTATAAGAAACTTTTCGTATACCTTTCCTTTTGGGGAAATATATCTGTCTCTTACAATATCATATAACATCCGTAATACCAGAAGTGCCGTTGTCCGATCACTCCAATCATAACTATGCACATCACCAATTTTGCTCAATGAATGCATAGTCGAAATACAGTCACGACATATCGATCTGAAATATTTTTCCCTTCGTTTTTCAATCATATCATCATTTTCAATTAACTCATCTACTGTCTTATTAAAAATTTTTGACAATATCTTTAATTCATTGACAGAGGGATCTTCTTTTCCTTTTTCCCATGCATCTACTTTTTCTTTTGACACTGCACATTTTTTTGCAAGTTCAGACTTTTTCCAATCATGTTTTTTCCTAAGTGTGTTAATATTTTTTCCTAAGCTCATCTATGTATCCCCGCCTTTCTTCTAAACACAGCCATTTAAATAGTATATTTAATTATTGAATCCTCTACAACATGCATCACTGTTTCTTCAAAAAATGGAACCTGTTAATTCATTCTCACCTTATTCTTTATAGTATCTATACTCATCAAAACATCTCTGTCTTTGCTGCATTATTCTATCCAACATAATATCTGCCTCATGCGCTTCCTTGTCAAAACATTCCTTATCGATATCTTCTATCAGTTTATTTAATACTGTTCTAAGCACTGTAATATGAATCTCTGATGAATAATCCTCCTTCTGACATCGTTCATCTACAAATTTTTTCCCCTCTAACAACATTTCTTTTCTAACATTTTTATAATTATCCTTTACCATCATAGAAACATACATCATCCCTCTACAAAAAAATCCTGTAACGCTACTATAAAAATTAATTTTATCTTTTTCTTTTTCATAATACTCTAATACGGATGAGTAGCCATGACAGCGCCGTTCATATGTAAGATTCTCTCTCTTCCAATTAACAGGATCATCCGCCCCTTTTATCTCAGTTAAACCACAAGTAGTAATAAATACAATGTTTCTTTCTTCGCCTTCTTCACTTGGCATATTCTCTACTACACACTTACCTTGTTCAACCAATTCATTAATAACATTTTTTATCAGCATTTCTTCATCCATTCCATAGAAAAAATCCTTTATCCATGAAATTTCAACACAACCACCCCTTTTATAAAGTTTTTTCAAAAATTTCTTCTGGATTTTTTTCATCCCTTTATTAACCATTATAATTGCTCTCCTTTTCTATGCAAATTTAATATCCAGCCCTGAAAACAATTCCCCCAGGCTTGTCTTTAATGGTTCCGATTCCGATCCAATCACATGGTCACTATGAACAATCTGATAATCCGGATTCTCTTCCAGTTTCTTGATAATTTTTGCTGTATTAATTGCATCGTCAAGTCCGTCATGGAAATGTCCGTCCGGCTCTATTTCACACAGTTCCAAAGCATCAGCCAGTCCAACACTGCGATCAAAATCATAGCGGTTATCAAATGTTTTCTGATAATCCGTCCAACGATCTGGGTTTATAAATTCCAGGATTTCCGGATTTGTTATTCCTTTACTCTGAATCTCATGCTTTAACTGCCGGTAATCAGTATTGCTCCATGCAAATACTTTACATTCACGATTGCCGATCCACTCCAGCAAGTGTAGCACCGCTTCTTCCAGCATCGGAGCATATTTAATCTGATCATTGGTGATACCTGTCATCTGAGAAATGAAATGATCTAAAACACCATATTTAGGCTGCACATACTGGCATATAGTAGCAATCGGCTCATAATCTTCTCCAAGCAGCACACCACCAATCTGTATAATTTCATGCTTATACTTGTATCTGTGGCTATATAAACCCGACACACCACACATTTCCAAGTCAAGTACCAAATAGTTCATTTACAACTTTCCTCCTGCTGTATTTCCAACACTCAACTAATCCATTGCATCTTCCCAGTAATCATAAGCATCATCATACCCATCATCATAATCATCATCTCCAAATTCTTCCGCCCATTCTTCCGCAAAATCATCCGCATTATCATAGTCTTCCGCATCATATGGATCAGAATGTGTATATTTATTTTTAGATGAACTGCTAGATCCAGAGTAATGTTTCTTATTCTGTGATGAGCCGGACGAAGTTGATGTATTTGATTCTATATGAGATGGCTGAAGCATAAAATCATCCGTATATACCAATTCTCCGTCAATATATAACTGATCTCCATCATCATATGGTATCAATTCATAACAATGTTCATGATCCTCATCATATATGGTAAGAATGTGGTCGTACTGTTGATCCAAAATATACACTCTGGTCGTAACACCCTTCTTAACTTTATCATAATACTTCCACACATGATGGTTTCCATATACATCTGATTTAGCTCTTCTTAAACTCTGCATCAGCGAAGTAAAAAATTCCGTAAAATCAATATTGGAATAATGCTCATACTGATTGTTAATCTCATCACTTGTATATTCAATTTTGTAATAATATGTATAGTCTGCCGGTTCATCCTCAGCCAGATCAATTTCTTTCTCACATTCCTTCTTCGTAATGCTTTCGTAGGAAACCTCAATGTTCAATTCATTCCATACATGATCCATTCCAGCTTCCATATCCGAAACATATTCCTGTACAAAATTCTCTGCAAACTGATCTGCCTGTGTTGCTGCACCTGATCCAGTACCCGCTGTTAATGCTGCCATCAGCCCTGCCAATAATTTTTTCAACATAACCCATTCACTCCCCTTATCGATTCTTCATAAACAATCTGTTAAATCATATTAAAAATCGTCATCAAAATCATCACTGTCAAAATCGTCGTCTTCGTCAAATTCATCCTCATCGTCAAAATCTTCATCTTCCAGATCTTTGTCATCAGAGCTTGTCATCCACTCCAATTCATTCATTTTTTCTGTCCGATCAAGTTCTCCATCGTGATCCCAATCAAACATACTATCAATACCGTTATCTACTTTATCATCCCAAAATTTCATTATATTTTCCTTTCTGACTTTGATCGTCATATAAATTTTTGCTAAGTATCTTTTTTACATCCTAGTATGATTAATCATCGTAATGATTCCAGTCACCAAACAAGCTTCTGTCACTGTGTCCTGTTTTGTGTCCCCGACTGTCATAGTGATTCATGCTTCCAAATAGTCCCGGTTGACTGCTTCTAGTTTTATGACCTTTATTATCATAATGATTAACACCACCAAACAATCCCGGCTGACTACTCCCAGTCTTATGACCATTTGCATCGTAGTTATTCATCCCACCAAATAATCCCGGACGGCTTTCTCCGACTTTCTTTCCATTTGAATCATAATGATTGATACTTCCAAATAAACCTCTTCTGCTGTAACCATCTTTTCTACTCATGTTTTTTGCTCCTTCCCTGTCTGATTGAATCTGATATTTCACCTGTCAGGAATAGGTTCCTGACTTTAATATTAATTCCCTTGAATGAAAAACTAAAACCCAACTGAAAATACGTCTAATAATCAAAATTCTG
>ENA-OPXH01002074-OPXH01002074.1-human-gut-metagenome-genome-assembly--contig:-NODE-2074-length-11890-cov-3.055344_pt1 | contig 11890 bp, 7 predicted proteins | sample MGYA00241521_ERZ502034 | MGnify/ENA primary metagenome ERZ502034 (study PRJEB25962, sample SAMEA2042103) | human gut metagenome | biome: human gut; feature: human-associated habitat; material: faeces... | reverse complement strand
GAGAAGCCGATGAAAGAGAACCGACGGCCCGTAAGCCCGCCGCCCCTGTGCGCCCGGAGAGATCCCGTCTAATCTCGCAGGGCGCATTGGGGCGGATGACTTTACAGCGCCATATTCTTTGCGACGGTCTGCATATCCCGCAGGATCGACGAATCAAGAATCCGGGCATAGTGGCGGGTCATTTTCGTATCGGCGTGTCCGAGCATTTTGGCGACATTTTCGATGGTTGCCCCGCTTGCGAGCGTCAAGGTTGCAAACGTGTGTCGCGCAACGTGGGTTGAAAGGAGTTTGCGGATGCCACATATATCGGCCAGTTCCTTCAGATAAACATTCATCTTTTGGTTGCTGCACACAGGCAACAATACGCCGTGCGTTTGACAATAAGCGTTGGCGGTGTATCGGGACAGAATCTCCTGCGCTGCATCCATAATGGGAATATTACACATACTCCCGGTTTTCTGTCGCGGCTTACGAATCCAATGCAGACCATTTATATCTATTGTAATATGTTCCGGCCGCAATTGCTTTACGTCCGAAAAACCAGTCCGGTCAGGCAGCAAAACCCGAAAATATCCCGTACCTGCGCTAACCGGGGAATGTCGATTGGTTTGTCAAGCAGTTTTTTCAACTCGGCCTTTTCCAAAAAATCACGCTCGACCGGCTCTTTGTGGAAACGAATTTCAGCAAACGGATCAGTCAACAACCAACCTTTCATCATCGCTATCCGGATAATCTTTTTCAGATTTTTCAGGTATTGGATAGCGGTATTATGACTGCACCTACGTTCGGTTTTTAGAAAGAACTCATAGTCCTCGACAAACTGCCGGGACAATTCATCCAAATAAATATCGTCGCGGCGATAAGTTTGCCGCAAAAATTGTCCGATCAATTTCCGGCAGGTTTCATAACGCACCGCCGTTGCAAGCGCAACATCGATCCCCGCCAGCTTCTTCAGTTTTTCATTGTGTTCCACAAATACTTCGACCAACGTATGACGTACCGGACGATCCTTACCCAAATATCGGTTAAGAACTGTGTGCGCGGAAATCTCCGCACACTCTAACTCTAGATTCCGCCGGACACGGAGTACGTTAGCCGACACCGCGTCAAGATAGAGATTCAACTCCCGACAGCCGCGGCCATTTTCAACGGCCTTTCCTTTGGCGGTATTCCACAACCGGGGAGCGACAAAACGCTTCACGGAAGCATCGGCGCGTTGTCCATTCACAGTTATACGCATGAAAATCGGGGCTTCGCCCTCCTTGTTGAGTTTTGTCCTGCGGATGTAAAACAGCAGGCTGAATGTCGTCCTTTCCATAGACACTAAATTTTGGGTTGCAAAGATACTATCCCAAGCGTCTTATGTCAAGAGGTAAAATTATGAAATACAGTGCATTATTAGCAATTCAGTGTACTTATCCAATCAAAAATCCGGTACACCGGATAGGCCACTCCCGACCTGCGTTACATTGCTTTTTAATGCCTATGAACTAAACGCACAAAACCCCGCAAATGTTTAATTTGCAGGGTTTTGCTGTTTTATTCGTCGTACTTTGGCGGAAAGAGAGGGATTCGAACCCCCGGAGCCTTGCAGCTCAACGGTTTTCAAGACCGCCGCAATCGACCACTCTGCCATCTTTCCGGGGACAAAAGTAGCACGGTTTTTCCATTCTGCCAAATCTTCACCCCGATTATTTTCCGCCCGGGCGGAGCCGGACTTCAAATTAAGGACATTATTTTTGACTTTTAGGAAAATTCCATATCTTTGTCAACAAGTTAGGTAAGGTCGCAACTTTTCACACATTATAGAACATGAACAAATCGCAGCTGGTCGAGGCGGTAGCCCTCGACGCTAACATCTCGAAAGTCGACGCGCGCAAAGCGGTCGATGCCATCATCCGGGTGACCGTACACAGTCTCCGGCAGGGTGAGCGCCTTACCCTCACCGGGCTCGGGACATTCAGCGTGCAGCAGAAACCCGCACGTATGGGCCGCAATCCGCGCACGGGCGCCCCGGTGAAGATCCCGCCGCGCAAGGCCATCAAGTTCCGCCCCACGGCCGAGGTCGAGTAATTTCCACTGCGTTTTTTAACTTTTTTCACACATGCCAGAAATCTCACAACGCGCCGAGCTGATGCCGGCTTCACCCATACGCAAGCTCGTCCCGTTGGCCGAAGCCGCCCGGGCACGCGGCACCAAGATCTACCACCTGAACATCGGCCAGCCCGACCTGCCGTCGCCGCAGACCGGGCTCGACGCCCTGAAAAAGATCGACCGTACGGTGCTCGAATACAGCCCCAGCGACGGGTACCGCTCGCTGCGCGAGAAACTGGTAGGTTACTACGAACAGTTCCAGATCAAGCTCTCGCCCGACGACATCATCGTCACGACGGGCGGTTCCGAGGCCGTGTTGTTCGCCTTCATGTCGTGCCTCAACCCCGGCGACGAGATCATCGTCCCCGAGCCGGCCTACGCCAATTACATGGCCTTCGCCATCTCCGCGGGGGCCGTGATACGTCCCGTGGTATCGTCGATCGAGCAGGGATTCGCACTGCCCGACGTCGCGGAATTCGAAAAGCTCATCAACGACCGCACGCGCGGCATCCTGATCTGCAATCCCAACAACCCCACGGGGTACCTATACACACGCAAGGAGATGAACCGCATCCGCGACCTGGTCAAAAAATACGACCTGTTCCTCTTCTCCGACGAGGTCTACCGCGAATTCATCTACACCGGGTCGCCCTACATATCGGCCTGCCATCTCGAAGGCATCGAGCAAAACGTGGTGCTGATCGACTCGGTGTCGAAACGCTACTCGGAATGCGGAATCCGTATCGGGGCGCTCATCACCAAGAACCGGACGCTGCGTAACGCCGTGATGAAATTCTGCCAGGCGCGCCTCTCGCCCCCGCTGATCGGACAGATCGTCGCCGAGGCTTCGATCGACGCGCCGCGATCGTACAGCACCGAAGTCTATGAGGAGTATATCGAACGACGCAAATGCCTGATCGACGGGCTGAACCGCCTACCGGGCGTATACTCGCCGATCCCGATGGGCGCCTTCTATACCGTGGCACGGCTGCCGGTAGAGGACAGCGACGATTTCTGCGCATGGTGCCTCTCCGACTTCGACTACCAGGGCGAAACCGTAATGCTCGCCCCCGCATCGGGCTTCTACTCCGATCCGGCATGCGGCCGCAACGAAGTCCGCATCGCCTACGTACTCAAGAAGGAAGACCTCGAACGGGCGTTGGTCGTACTGGGCAAGGCGCTCGAAGCATATAACAACCGGAAATAGCCCGACCGGCAATCTCGGACACGCAGTGCGGCACTATCTGTGCCGCACTTTTTCTTGGAAGCCGGTGTGTCCGGCTCCACCCGGCGTTTCGGCCAATCCTATACCATATAGGTCAATTTTCAGGAATTTTAGGCCAAAAAGTTTGGGCGGCAGAGATAGTTTTCCTACTTTTGCCCTCGATTTTTACACGCCGCAACGGGCGTATAGTATAAACCAAACCAATACGTTATGAAAAAACTTTTCCTTCTTCTGGCCACCGCTGCCGTCACCTCGGGAGCATACGCCGAAGGATATCAAGTGAACAACCTCTCTTCGAAGCAAAACGGTATGGGACACGTGGGTACGGCCATGAAGCTCAACTCCGAGTCGATCTGGTTCAACCCCGCCGCCGCCTCGTTTCAGGACACCCGATTCGACATCTCGGTCGGCATCACCGGCATCGCTTCGAAAGCCACCTATACGTCGCTCCCCGACTATACGGGCAAAGCCAAACCGCTGCACTACACCTCGGACAACAGCATAGCGACCCCGCTCTACGCCTATTTCAACTACAAACCCCTCGACTGGATGTCGGTCGGCCTGGCTTTCAACACGCCGTTCGGCTCCTCGATGGACTGGGGCGACAACTGGCCGGGGGCGCAACTCGTCCAGTCGATCAACCTCAAGGCCTACAATCTCCAGCCTACCGTCTCGTTCAAACTCTGCGAACACCTCTCCATCGGCGGCGGTCTGATGATGACCTGGGGCAAGTTCGACCTTTCGCGCTCGCTGCTGCCCATCGGTGCCGACAATCCGCAGAACAAAGCGCTCATGGGTGCGTTACAAATGCTCAACCCGCAAATGCCCGATCTCTTCGAAATGGCCGGGGACAAGAACCTGATCTCGCTGGGGCTCGAAGGCAAAGCCAAAATGGCCGTCGGAGTAAACCTCGGTGTGATGTGGGACATCAACGAACAGTGGTCGCTGGGCTTTACCTACCGTTCGAAACTCAAAATGAAGGTGGATTCGGGTTCGATCGACCTGCGTATGATCGACAATACCCAAATCGCCCAGGTCATCGGACAACTCCTGCCCCAGTTGGGTCTCGACCCCGCCAAGCTCACGTCGGCCGTCGTGAAGACCGAGCTGCCCCTGCCGGCATCGCTGACGTGGGGTGTCAGCTTCCGTCCCGTTCCGAAATGGGAGTTCGCCGTCGACCTGCAATATGTGCTCTGGAGTGCCTACGACAAACTCGACGTCAAGATTCTCGAACCGAGCAGCAATACCCCCGTGCTGAACATTCCGGTCAGCGATAAAAAATACTCCAACACGCTGGCGTTCCGTTTCGGCGGCCAGTACCACGCACTCGACTGGCTGACCGCCCGTATGGGTATGTACGTGGATGAAAGCCCCGTGCGCAGCGACTACCTCAATCCCGAGACCCCGTCGATGACCAAGCTCGCCTATACGGCCGGCGGCACCTTCCGCCCGATCAAATGGATGAATATCGACATCGCATACGGCTACGTCAATTCGGCCGATCCCGAACGTACGGGTTCCTATCCCTACACCAACTCGGTACTGGGCATCGTGAACGAAAAACTGGCGGCAGCAGGCATTCCCGAAAGCCAGCTCACCAATCCGGTCACCGATTTTTCGGGTAATTACACCGCCCGGGCCCACACATTTTCGATCGGCTTAGGGTTCAGTTTCTAAAACCGGGAAAAATTATTATATTTGCGGTGCGCTTTGCAGAAAAGTGCGCCGCAATTTTTATCCGGCCTCATAGTTCAAGGGATAGAACGAGGGTTTCCTAAACCCTAAATTCGCGTTCGAGTCGCGGTGAGGCTACGAAAAGGGAAAGGTTCCGACCTTTCCCTTTTTTCGTTCCGCCCGGACGGGAGCGGCTTAAATCTCCGGCCGGGAAAGGGAACATCCGACAATTTACATTATCTTTGCCTCACATATAAAGCCAGTTTATGGAGTCACTCAAAGAATTATATAAGATCGGCAACGGCCCGTCGAGCAGCCACACGATGGGGCCCAAAAAGGCTGCCGAACGTTTTGCCGAACGTAGTCGCGACGTCGATTCATACCGTGTGACACTCTACGGATCGCTCGCCGCCACGGGCAAGGGACATCTCACCGACGTGGCGATCCTTTCGGTGCTGGAGCCCATCGCCCCGACCCAGATCGTCTGGGAACCGAAGGTCGTGCTGCCCTTCCATCCCAACGGCATGTTGTTCGAGGGGCTGAAAGCCGGCAAGGTCGTCGACAGTTGGACGATATACAGCATCGGCGGGGGTGCCCTGGCGAACGAGAGTTCGCGCCTGGAGATACCCGCCAGCATCTATCCGCTGACGACCATCTCGGAGATCAAGGACTGGTGCTACCACGAAGGCAAAACCTATTGGGAGTATGTCAACGACTGCGAAGGCCCCGAAATATGGGATTACCTCGACCGGATATGGACGGTGATGTGCGAAACGATCCAGCGCGGCCTGAACAACGACGGCGTACTGCCGGGAGGGCTCAAGGTCGCCCGCAAGGCGAGCACCTACTGGGTCAAGTCGAAGAGCTACACCGACTCGCTGAAATCCCGCGCCCAGATCTACGCCTACGCCCTGGCGACCTCCGAAGAGAATGCCTCCGGCGGCATCGTCGTAACCGCCCCGACATGCGGGTCTTGCGGCGTGGTTCCGGCAGTGCTCTACCACCTGGCCAATTCGCGCAACTTCCTGCGCATCCGCATCCTGCGCGCCCTGGCTACGGCGGGACTGTTCGGCAACGTGGCCAAAACCAACGCTTCGATCTCCGGCGCCGAGGTCGGCTGCCAGGGCGAGGCCATGGCCGCCGCCGCGGCATGCCAGCTTTTCGGCGGCACCCCTTCGCAGATCGAATACGCCGCGGAGATGGGGCTCGAACACCACCTGGGGCTCACCTGCGACCCCGTATGCGGATTGGTGCAGGTGCCCTGCATCGAACGCAATGCGATTGCGGCAGCCCGGGCTTTCGATGCCAACGCCTACGCCACGCTCTCCGACGGCTCGCACATGGTGAGCTTCGACCGGGTCGTGGAGGTGATGAACGAAACCGGGCATAACCTCCCGAGCCTCTACCGGGAAACCTCCGAAGGAGGCCTCGCCAAGCGTTATAACGGCAAGAAATAATCCGGACAGGATTCTTACGGCGGGGAACCGTGTTTTTTTGTGCTCCGGGATTTTTCGCAATTCGGAACAGGGAATCTTCCAAAACTCAGACCGATAAGCATCCGGATAGCGAATGACCTCCGACTGCTCGTGTTCATGCCCTTTGAACGGCTGCACGGCTGTCTTTTGCACAATCGCCCTGCGCTCCGTCCAGTCGCCGCGTGCGCCGGAATCCGCATATTCATAGCTTTAGCTCCGCTCCGTAGCACCATCGTAATTGTGGGTTTCCTCCCGGCGTGCCACAAGCCGCCCCCCGGAATCGTAGACAAGGCGGCTTCTACTCCGGGTTCCCGTAGAACCGCATCGGTTCGAGCCAACCGTCCGGCGGCATCGTCTAAAAATTCGGTCAACCGCCCCCCCTGCCGCATCACCCTAGTATTCGAGTTCCTGCGCGGCGATCCGGGCTACGGCACCATAAGTCAGCGATGCCGGCCTCCCTGCCTGTGCATCCCCTCCATACAGAAACACCCCGCCCGATAAAAGCACGGCCGGGAGTGCGAACTATTTCGACTCCAGCTAACCATCGGGACAATGACGGTTGAAGATAATCGAGAATCCGGTCAAAATAAAAAGAAGCCGTTCCCTGGGGAACGGCTTCTTTCGAATCGTATATGCAGCCTCGGATTTACTGCGCCTGCTGGAGCGATTCCAGCTCGGCTTTCGAACCGACCACAAGGTTGTCGTAATCGCGCAGGCCCGTACCGCCGGGGATCAGGTGACCGCAGATAACATTTTCCTTGAGGTTTTCCAGCGGATCGACCTTGGCCTGGATCGCAGCCTCGTTGAGCACCTTGGTGGTCTCCTGGAACGAAGCCGCCGAGATGAAGCTCGAAGTCTGCAACGCGGCGCGGGTAATACCCTGCAACACCTGCGTCGAAGTAGCGGGCACAATGTCGCGCACCTGCACGGGTTTCTGGTCACGGCGCTTGAGGCTCGAATTCTCGTCGCGCAGCTTACGCAGCGAAACGATCTGCCCGGGCTGGAGCGACGTCGAATCGCCCGCATCGGTGACGACCACCTTGTCGTAGAGTTCGTCGTTCACATCCATGAACTCCCACTTGTCGACGACCTGGTCTTCGAAGAACCGGGTATCGCCCGGATCCTCGATCTTCACCTTGTTCATCATCTGGCGGACGATGACCTCGAAATGCTTGTCGTTGATCTTCACACCCTGCATGCGGTATACCTCCTGCACCTCGTTGACGATGTACTCCTGCACCTTCGTCGGGCCGAGGATATTGAGGATGTCGCTCGGGGTGATCGCACCGTCGGACAGCGGGCTGCCGGCCTTCACGTAGTCGTTCTCCTGCACGATGATCTGACGCGACAGGGGCACGAGGTAACGCTTCACGTCACCCTGCTTCGAGGTGATGATGATCTCGCGGTTACCGCGCTTGATCTTGCCGAACGATACCTCGCCGTCGATTTCCGACACGATTGCCGGGTTCGACGGGTTACGGGCTTCGAACAGCTCGGTCACACGCGGCAGACCACCAGTGATGTCGCCGCCCGACTTACCGACGGCACGCGGAATCTTGATCAGGATATCGCCGGCCTTGATCTTGGCGTTGTCCTTCACGACGACGTGCGCCGAAACGGGCAGGTTGTATTGCTTGACCTCCTCGCCCTCCTTGTTTACGATCTTGATGACGGGGTTCTTGGTCTTGTCCTTCGACTCGATGACCACCTTCTCCGAAAGGCCGGTCTGTTCGTCACGCTCCTCACGGTAGGTAATACCCTCAACGACGCTGTCGTAAACGGCCTTACCCTCGTATTCGGAGATGATAACGGCATTGTACGGATCCCATTCGCAGATCAGGTCGCCCTTCTTGACCTCGGCACCGTCCGCCATGAAAAGCGTCGCGCCGTAAGGCAGGTTGTGCGTGTAGAGTACGATCTCGGTCTTCGGGTCGACGATGCGGAATTCCGACTGGCGCGAAATTACGATGTTGATCGCCTCGCCGGAGGCATTCTTGCCCTTGACGGTGCGCAGCTCGTCGATCTCCAGACGGCCTTCGTATTTCGAAACGACATTGGTCTCGACCGCCGAGCCTCCGGCCACACCACCGACGTGGAACGTACGGAGGGTAAGCTGCGTACCCGGCTCGCCGATCGACTGCGCCGCGATGACACCCACGACCTCGCCCTTCTGCACCATGCGTGCGGTGGCAAGGTTGCGGCCGTAGCACTTCGCGCATACGCCCCGGCGTGCCTCGCAGGTCAGCACCGAGCGGATCTCCACCGATTCGAGCGGCGATTTCTCGATCGCCTCGGCAATCGCCTCGGTGATCTCCTCGCCCGCCTTGCAGATGACCTCGCCCGTCAGCGGATGGATCACGTCGTTCAGGGCGACACGGCCCAGAATACGGTCGTAGAGGGTCTGCACGACGTCGTCGTTGCGCTTGATGGCCGTAGCCGTCAGGCCGCGGAGCGTACCGCAGTCCTCCTCGTTGATGATCACGTCCTGTGCGACGTCAACCAGACGGCGTGTCAGATAACCGGCGTCAGCCGTCTTCAGTGCGGTATCGGCAAGACCCTTACGGGCACCGTGCGTCGAGATGAAATACTCGAGCACCGAAAGTCCCTCTTTGAAGTTCGAGAGGATCGGGTTCTCGATGACCTGCTGGCCACCCTCGACACCCGACTTCTGCGGCTTGGCCATAAGGCCACGCATACCGCTCAGCTGACGGATCTGCTCCTTCGAACCGCGGGCGCCCGAGTCAAGCATCATGTATACCGGGTTGAAACCGTCGTCGTCCTTGATCAGCGTGTCGATCACTACCTTCGTCAGCTTGGTATTGATGTTCGTCCAAACGTCGATGATCTGGTTGTAACGCTCGTTGTTGGTGATAAGACCCATGTTGTAGTCCTCCATGATGGCGTCCGAACGCTCGTAACCTTCCTGTACGAGTTTCTCCTTGGCGTCGGGGATAATCACGGCGTCGAGGTTGAACGACAGGCCGCCGCGGAATGCCATGCGGTAACCCATGTCCTTGATATCGTCGAGGAACGCTGCCACCTTGTCGGCACCGGCCTTCTTCATCACCACCGCGATGATGTCGCGCAGCGAACGCTTCGTGAGGATCTCGTTGATGTAACCCACCTCCTTGGGTACCACCTGGTTGAAGAGGATTCGGCCGATGGTCGTCTCCTTCAGCTCGCGTACCGGGTTGCCGTCCGCGTCGATGTCGTCCACCATACACTTCACAATGGCGTGCAGGTCGGCCTGGCCTTCGTTGTAGGCGATGATCGCCTCCTCGGGGCCATAGAATGCGCGGCCCTCGCCCTTGACACCCTTGCGGGGTTTGGTGATGTAGTAGAGGCCGAGTACCATGTCCTGCGACGGCACGGTGATGGGTGCGCCGTTGGCGGGGTTAAGGACGTTGTGCGAACCGAGCATCAGCAGCTGCGCCTCCAGGATGGCGGCATTGCCCAGGGGCAGGTGCACGGCCATCTGGTCGCCGTCGAAGTCGGCGTTGAACGCCGTACATGCCAACGGGTGCAACTGGATAGCTTTACCTTCAATCATCTTCGGCTGGAATGCCTGGATACCCAAACGGTGCAATGTCGGAGCACGGTTCAACAGTACAGGATGTCCTTTCATTACGTGTTCCAGAATATCCCAGATCACAGCTTCCTTACGATCTACAATCTTCTTTGCAGATTTCACCGTCTTAACGATACCACGTTCAATGAGTTTACGGATAATAAACGGCTTATAAAGTTCGGCAGCCATCAATTTAGGAATACCGCACTCACCCATCTTCAGTTCCGGACCAACGACAATTACCGAACGTGCAGAGTAGTCAACACGTTTACCCAGCAAGTTCTGACGGAAACGTCCTTGTTTACCTTTCAAGCTATCAGACAGTGATTTCAACGGGCGGTTAGCATCCGTCTTCACTGCACTTGATTTACGTGAATTATCGAACAATGAGTCTACAGATTCCTGAAGCATACGTTTCTCATTACGCAAGATTACTTCCGGAGCCTTGATTTCAATCAATCTCTTCAGACGGTTGTTACGAATGATAACACGACGATAAAGGTCATTCAAGTCGGAAGTAGCAAAACGACCACCATCCAATGGAACCAATGGACGGAGTTCGGGCGGAATAACCGGTACGATACGTACAATCATCCATTCCGGCTTGTTACGTCCACGTGATGCACGGAACGATTCTACAACCTGAAGACGTTTCAATGCCTCATTCTTACGTTGCTGTGAAGCATCATTGCCTGCACGGTGACGCAATTCATAAGACAGAGCATCCAGATCCAAACGAGCCAGCAAATCATAAATTGCTTCAGCTCCCATCTTAGCGATGAACTTATTCGGATCATTATCCTCCAGATATTGATTGTCCTTCGGAAGTGTATCCAGAATATCCAGATATTCTTCTTCAGAAAGTAAATCATATTCGGCAATGCCATCTTCAGCCTTTACACCCGGCTGAATAACAACATAACGTTCGTAATATATAATCGAATCCAGCTTCTTTGTCGGCAGTCCGAGCAAATAACCGATCTTATTTGGAAGCGAACGGAAATACCAGATGTGTGCCACCGGCACCACCAACTGTATATGTCCCATACGTTCACGGCGTACTTTCTTTTCTGTAACTTCTACACCACAACGGTCGCAGACGATACCTTTATAACGGATACGCTTATATTTACCGCAATGGCATTCGTAATCCTTAATAGGACCAAAAATGCGCTCGCAGAACAAACCATCGCGTTCGGGTTTGTACGTACGGTAATTTATGGTTTCAGGCTTCAAAACTTCACCACTCGAATTCTCTAGGATTTCTTCCGGAGAAGCCAGACCAATTGAGATCTTCGAGAAATTGCTTTTCGTCTTATTTTCTTTTCTAAAAGCCATACTCTATATAATTGAGATTTGATAATTGAATCATTGGAAATTGAAGAAGATGCGAATGTCAACAGACCTTCATCGGCCTATTGACCTCCTGCATTCTTTCATTATTTTATTCTAGGTTGATACTCAAACCTAAACCTCTCAACTCGTGTAACAATACGTTCAAGGATTCCGGAATACCGGGTTGCGGCATCGGTTCACCTTTCACAATTGCTTCATAAGCCTTAGAACGTCCTACTACGTCGTCAGACTTAATAGTCAAGATTTCCTGCAGGATATGAGCAGCACCGAAGCCTTCGAGTGCCCAAACCTCCATTTCTCCGAAACGCTGACCACCGAACTGTGCTTTACCACCAAGAGGTTGCTGAGTAATCAATGAGTACGGACCGATAGAACGAGCGTGCATCTTGTCTTCAACCATGTGCCCCAGCTTCAGCATATAAGTCACACCTACGGTTGCTGCCTGGTCAAATTGCTCACCTGTACCACCATCACAAAGATAAGTTTTACAGTAACGTG
>ENA-OPXH01002067-OPXH01002067.1-human-gut-metagenome-genome-assembly--contig:-NODE-2067-length-11939-cov-11.186806_pt1 | contig 11939 bp, 8 predicted proteins | sample MGYA00241521_ERZ502034 | MGnify/ENA primary metagenome ERZ502034 (study PRJEB25962, sample SAMEA2042103) | human gut metagenome | biome: human gut; feature: human-associated habitat; material: faeces... | reverse complement strand
AGTATTTTCTTCTAAACATTAGCAATAGCATATTATTTATCAATATCACAATATTAATAATGCTTATCAGCCAATTTAAAATATCACCTGATATATTTATCACTGCAAATACCAACAAAAACAGACTCTCAACCAATATGTTTTTCTTTTTAAACTCAATTATTATTTTCTTTTCCGATTCACCAAGCAGTTTTTTCCACAAGTATGTTTCGCCCTGATATTCTGATATACGATTATTTATATATATGTACCCAACACAAAGCAGAGCTATAATAATCAAGTCTGAAATGTAATCTGATTTCATAATATTATTTTCTCGTTCTTAAATAATTTAGATAAAATGTATACCAAAATAATTGTATATAACAAATTTGATATTACGGTTATTATAACATGATTTATGTTGCCATTGAACAAAAATATCTCATTCATACATTGCGCACTATTATACAATGGAATTATATAATGTATTAATCTATTACTACCATTTTGATTATACATCCCTGAAATTCCTACAAGGGCAACCAGTATTGTAAGCGGAGCCATAGATGATGATGCTTCTTTAATAGATCTTGCTAATACAGATACTATTGCAGTTAATGATATCATTATTAAAACTGTTGAAATTACAATTATAAATAACTCCAAATAATCATTGATTGAATATACAGATGTATCAATCTCATCTTGTCCAATACTTAAAAACGGAAGTGATAACATAGCACCTATAAAACTTGAAATTCCCCCTAACACAACAATAATACTTAATCCAAGTATTTTTCCAATTGCCAATTGCTCTCTTTTAATAGGTGTAACCAGTAGTGTAGCCATTGTTCCTCTCTCTTTTTCTCCAGCAATTGAATCAGGGGCCACCGATGCGCAAATACTAAAAAGCATGGTAATAAGTAACATTGGTAATATCATTGATACAAACTGACCTGTTGAATCTTTTGTTGTAGCTAAATCATATAGGTCATTTCCAGAATTTACATAAAATACATTTCGAATGCAATCTTTATATTCATTTAATATTGATGACAAAAGCATATATCCTGTATTCGAGGAATTACTTTGTGAGTTATAATATATTGAAACACTAGGTACTTGAACACCTTTTTCTGTTCCATTTAAAATATTATCTTCAAAATTCTTATCAAAATCTATATATAAATCTAAATTTTTATCTCTTATTTTATTCATATAATAATTTTGGGGTTTATTTTTTTCTTTAAATGAAATTTTATTTTTTAATAATAGTTCTTTAATGTCATTCGGAACATTATTTATAACTACAGTATATTCACTATTCTGTAAAGTACTGTATGTATTACTCATCACATTTCCAACTAAAGCATACATTATAAAAATCATCAATCCCGGCATAATAATAGTCGTAAAACATAGTCTTTTATCCGTTAGTATTCGTAATAATTCTTTTTTAACAATAATTAATATTTTACTCATTAGTGTTCTCCTTCTTTACTATAATACACTTCAAAAAAAACATCCTCTAATGATTTTTCTTTTTTTATTCTTGAAATACTATCTTCATATTCCAATTTACCATTTATTACAATGCCTACTCTATCAGCAACTTTTTCAACCACTTCAAATATATGTGTTGAAATTATAATAGTTTTTCCATTTGTCTTTAATTCTTTTAAATAATCAATTACCATTTTCGAACTAACAATATCTAGCCCATTTGTTGGTTCATCATATATAATTATATCTGGATCATGTACTAATGATATTGCAATTGCAACTCGTTGTTTCATTCCTGTAGACAAATTAGAAACTTTCACTTCTGCAAATTTATCAATACCTAAAGTATTAAATAATTCCTTTTTACGCACTATACGTAACTCTGATTTAACACCATATAAATCAGAAAAAAAATCATATAAATAATTTGGTGTAAAAAAGCCATCTAATTTCAATTCACTTGTAAGAAAACCAATCTTACTTCGAATTTTATCAGGTTCTTCCGATACATTCACACCATCAATATAGCATTTTCCATCATCTGGTTTTAGTAAAGTTGATAGAATTCTTAATGTTGTTGTTTTCCCTGCTCCATTTGTTCCTAAAAGAGCATATATTTCTCCCTTATTAACTTCAAAAGAAAGCCCATTTAATGCAATATTTGTTCTGCATTGTTGAATTTTTCGCTGCCTTTTCGATATTTTAAATTCTTTTTTTAAGTCTTTTACATTTACCACTATGCTCATTTTTATCACCTACTTTTTCTTATTACTTTTAATTTTTTTGATATAAAAAAGAGGGCTTAAAAGCCCCCTTTTTCAATTAATATACCTTTGTTTTTGATGCAACGATAATAATTGCAACAATTACACCGCCTACGATTACATGTATCATCTGCATTCCCTCCATTCTTCTTATGTTGAAATGTTCATGACCATTTCCTTATCTATGTAAATTAATTTTACATACACTTTCATAACCTCATAAATAAGATTTAAAAATTTCAATATACTCCCATATATAAAAACGGTTGCAATAAAATTAAAATTTTATTGCAACCGAACTGTCATAACAACAATGTTTTAGACTCTAGCTTTGCGTCATAAGATTTCCCTTATTTTGCCCAAATTGTTTATGTCATAATTATATATATTTATATTCATATTGTCAATAGATATAAATAATTTTTTTATCACTTTTTTTATCACAATTTCATTCATTATAATTTCATTGCTGATTATTTTAATAAATCGTTCTACAACTTCAGTTCCATCCCAGCTCCTTCCGGATAGCTGCACAAAGCTCATGAGGTGAAGCAGCCTCCCTGAGCCTGTCAGTCGCTCCATTTTCATTCAGAAGCTTTGTGAAGTCATGGAAAAATGCCTTTGTCGTGTTGACACTGTCAAAGTTTATCGCAAGCAGAAATATCATGTCTGCCATTCTCTCGCCCCACTCTATCGGCTTGTCGAGACGTATAACAAGTATCTGGCAGCGGTTTACATGCTCAGGCTTTCCGTGCGGTATGGCTATATTGCAGCCCACAGCGGTTGCCTCCACCTTCTCACGCTCCAGTACATCCCTCGCAAACTCGCTCTGCACTATTCCTTTGTTTATGAGAAGCTGGCACGCGCGCTTTAAAACATCCTTGCGGTTTTTCGCCTTTTTCTCAAATATGATAAATTCCTCCGACAGCATCTGTGAAAACTCGCTGACCTCCGCGCTCTGGCCGGTCATGAGCTCAAAGCACTTGTTTCTGATATTTTTCTCATCCTGCGCACTGATTAGTGGAGAAACATACAAAAATCTCATATCCTTGTGGATATCTGCCTGTGTGTCTATGGTCGAGAGTATGAGGTCGCAGTCATACTCGTCAATATGCTCTATGCGGTCTGACGACAAAATGCTTACTATCCTTACATCCGGCACTCTGTTTTCTATTTTGCCCGCTATTATGCTGCCGGTCGCATAGCCTGCCGCACCGATTAACACTGCGCGCACTGTCATAGGATTTCTGTGCAGGGCTCCGCCCACCTGCAAGGCAATAAATGCTATCTCATTCTCGCTCGGCATGGCACCTGTGTACTTTTCGTAGTATCTCGATACCGTAAAGCATACCGTAAAGAGACTGGCATACGATTGTGTGATATCGGAAAGAAACGGATTGTCTATCTCTATGCCAAAATGAGTCCTCGCAATGGAGCCCGGTAAAAAGCTACGCATGCTCTCACGTAGAAGCTCATTTTCAATCAGATTGGCAGCGAGAAGATTTGACAGATACACTATCATCTCATCCTCTATGCTAAGCGCCTCCTCACAGGACATGACAACGCGGTTTTGTCCCTCGGCACAGGAAAAAAGCATTGCCAGATACATGATTTCAGGCTTTGAGAGGCTGATGCCGTGATATCTTTCCAGAAAGCCTGCTGCCTCCTTTGCCATGTTCTCATGCTCTGTCATTATGAATCCATTTTTCTGTACCTGCTGCTCTGTTTCGGTGCCCGCATCCTCACCACTTGCAACATCACACATTTGGTTCGACAAATCTAACTCATCCGGCTTCAGCTCCTTCTCCACATCCACCCTGAAAAGTGCAATGGCTATGTACTCTGCCAGCATCTGAAATGTGTAATCCGTAAAGATGATATCAAAGCGTCTCTCCACATGATGTATCATGTCAACTGCCATCGACAGATTTACACTTCTGAAATTATTGGCTATCACCTCGGCCGCGCGTCTTGAAAGCCTGTGGTCATCGGTCTTGATAACCTGCTTATCACTGATTGGATATCTGCAGAAATGCCTCATGGCTTTTCTGATATCAAGCTCACTGCCTGTCGCATATATTCCGTAGCCCGCCGTTCTGTGCACCTTAATGCCAAAGAGCACAAGCTCTGCGTCAAGCTCATTTATATCATCCATGATGACATTCTTGCTGACGTTTAACTCCTCCGAAAAAAGTGCATACGTGTATGTATCCCAGCCACTTAGCAGAATATACGATATGTAGTTCTGTCGCTTCTTCTGCGATACTGCTGCCGATCTCCTTCCTGCCACATCCAGAATCTTTCCTATCTGTGCATCACTAAAGCACGGCTTCATGCCTTTGCCCGGCTTTCTGTCAAGCGTCATAGAGTTTTGCTCACAAAAATCAGCCACCTCCTTCAGATATGTCTTCACACTTCGCTCCGACATACCTGTGGACGCAGCAAGAGCCTTTGATGTGACAAGCTCATTGTTGTGCTCTGCCAGCTTTTCAATTATCAATAGTCCCTTTTCTGAAAGCATAAATCAAAGTTCTCCTGATTATACGTAATTTAACAATTCGACCGGTTCATCTATCAGATTTGTTGCACCATGCTCCTTCAAAAACTCTACATCACGAAATCCCCATGTGACAGATACGCACTCCAGACCTGAGTTTTTCGCTGTGGCGATATCCACATCAGAATCCCCCACATAGATTGCTTCATCTGCACTCACCTGAAGCTCTTTAAGTGCCTTCTGCACCATATCCGGTGCCGGCTTTTTGCGTATACCCTCTTCCTCCATCTCGCCGACTGCCGATGTCATATACTCCTTGAAATAGAGCTGATTGAGCTCCTTTACCGCCGGGTCAAGCTTGTTTGAAACAATAGCAAGCTTTATACCGTTTAATTTAAGCTCCTTTAAAAGCTCCATGATTCCATCATAAGGTGCTGTATTGTCATTGCAATGAGCCTCATAATATTCCTTGAAATCCGAAAATGTCTTTTCAAACTTTGGATTGTCTGCTCCGTCCGGCACTGCGCGCTCCATCAGAAGCTTTACACCGTTTCCCACAAATCTGCGCACCTCGTCGAGTGTACGCTCCGGCATGCCATTTTGTTTCAATGCATAGTTTGTTGCATTTTTTAAATCCTCAAGTGTATAGAGAAGTGTTCCATCAAGGTCGAAAACGACCGCTTTTTTACGGTTTTCCTCCTCACCCTTTGCTATATGTGTCTTTTCAAATTCTGTCTTGCTTATCATATATGCCTCATTCCTGTCATCATTTGGCAGAACCATAATATCTCCAGGTCTGCCTGATATATAACTGCTGTCATCCTTATTCTTAAATAGCTTTACCTTGTGCTTTAGCACAAATGCTCTTGAAAAATCCTCCTCAACAGGTATGCACACTCTGGCATGTGCCATTCCATCCACTATAGTCTCCGTATCCTTATTCTTGAACTTCGGGACATAATCTGTCTGTTTCACAGTAAACCGCCAGTCCTTGTATATCCTGAAGCTTTTGTTCAGCCTGTCCAGATTTGAAATCCGTACACTGCCGTCTTCTCCTATTATGACTACCGTATCTTCACCAACCGGTGTGGAGATATGCCCCTTAGCTGTCCGCACTCCCATGCAGCAGCTCACAGGCAGTATATCCTTTGCAATGATATATCCCATCGGTATCGGGCGTTTTTTATAATCCACTTTTTTGAAGCCACTCGTATCAAAATCTTCTCCGTAAATTATCTTTGTATCGTTTAAATAATCAAAAATCCTCTCTTCCAATAATGATTTGATTGCAGAATCCGAAGGACGTTTGTGTGTACCATCGCTGCTGTACTGAAATCTTGGTGTCAAGTCTTTTTCTCTGCAGTAGACATTATAGCTGTCTATCAGCAGATCCATCGGAATAAATCCACCGGCCTTGTAATAATGTCCTCCGCCGGAGCCTATGTCCCTGCACACTTCCTGCGCCATTTCGCTTGCGCTCACCTCTTTTATGCAGCTTCTAAACGAAAGCTTCACTCCATTCTTAATCACTGAAAATACCATACATATGTCAATAGCATCCACCTCCAGCACAAAATCGCTTATGATGCCGAGTACATTTGGGTCACATGCCCCTACCTTTACGATCGCCAGACGATATTCCTCTATATAATCGCGCCCCAGCAATGCTGTTGCGGCTATGTCCAGCTCCTCAAGTGACATATTGGCATTTCGGAATTTGGCCACTATAGTGTTGTCAAAATCCGCCTCATCGCGCAGGTCCCTATCAAGCGAATGTGTTATCTCGGTAAATTCTCCGGTGTCGGTGTAAAGTCCATAATACAGTGCTGTTGCCAGGTTTCGATTTATCTCTACTCCCTCCTCACGCAGCATATCCCACACAATTGTCGCACATGAGCCCATATAGCTCATGACACGGTTCATAGCAGGAAGCTCTCCCGATACTCTGTGGTGATCTATGACAGCTACATTTTCTGCCTTGAAAAATGTGACATTCCCACCACCGTACTGACAATCGACAGTCACAAGCAGCTGCGGATTGTCTAAAAAATCCACATGCTCTATCGGTATGCCAAGACTGTCTACCATAAGTACCAGATTGCTCTTGTGTATGATATTCTTGCCTCCGTATACAAGTCTGGGACTTTTTCCATTCATCCTCAGGTATTCATAGACTCCAAAGCCGCTTGCCAGTGCATCTGCGTCCGGATTATCATGACATTGCACAATTATATTATCAAATTGTAATAAATCACTTAGCTTCATTATTAGCTCCCTGAATAGTTATATTAATTCATTTTCTCATATGTGTATTTATGGCTGCTTCAAATCATCACATTATTTCAGGTACGGAAACAACAGTGAACTTCTGTCCTTCTCGTCAAACATCGAATTGTACTGCAGGATATTGTATGCCTTTATCCATTTTGCCTCGTCTCCTGTTGCGTCATCCACATGCATAAAACACTCATTCTTTTTCGAATAATAGCCCCTTGAATTTATGGCCGGAATCTTCTCCATCAGCTCTGCGAGAAACCTGTTGTATGCCGGCAGATCTATGTTGGCTCTCTCAAGCGTCAGTGTGGACAGGTAGTTGAGGCTCGTCACATCAACTTTCTGTGCATCCGTCTCGTAATTGGTCCATATGAAAAACGGCACCTTGTACAGATTCTCAAGCTCCTGCTCCGTAAGTCCGGAATTGCCCTTGCCATTTAAAAGCTTGATAAAATCATTGCATAATCCCGGCTGGTGGTCTCCAAAAAACACAATCTCTACCGGATCATCCACACCCTTAAAGTATGTGATGAGATTTTCGAGTGCCTTGTCACTTTCATTCAAAAGTGACAGATACTGGTTCGCATCTGTGTATGACGCTCCAACCTTGTAAACCTCCTGGTTGAAGTTGTCATATCTCTCACCGTAGCCACCGTGGTTTTGCATCGTGACACCCATGATGTAAAGCTTCTCATCATCGCTCTTTTTCTCGTAGCGGTCAATAATCTTATCATAGAGCTCCTGGTCAGTGATATATTCCCTGAGTATCTTTGTCTGGTCAAAATCATCTATAAAGTAAGTCTCATCATAGCCCAGATGCGGATAAACCTTGTTCCTGCTCCAGCCTGTCGCATAGTACGGATGCATCGCAACCGTCGTATAGCCGATATTCTTCAGGTTTGAGACTATGGATGTCGGATCATCATTTATATACTGCTGATAAACCACCGAGCCGTCCGGCAGAAATGCCATCGAGTTTCCTGTCTCAAATTCCCACTCAGAGTTTGGCGTCTTCGCACCGTACACGGACGAAAGAGCATAGCCTTTAAGCGTATTTTCACTCAGAGAATCCATAAACGGCGTAACCTGCGTGTTGGTCTCAAAATCTCCCACCACCGACAAATCCGCAAACGACTCATTCATGATAACAATGATTGTCGGATTTTTCGCATCAGACTGCGAATATGAGCTGTCCGTTTCCTTGAAATTGCCCGCTATCTTGTCAACTGCTGCCTTGCTGTAACCATCAGGTGCCTTCACAAAGCTGTCCCTTATGCCGAGCACAAAGTTCAGCAGATAGCCGTTTCTGTACGTGCCCTTTTTCTCCCAGGTCTCGGTGTTCAGTGACATGGAATTCATGATGACATACAGCACGCATATTATTGTGAGAAGAATCGAAATAATCCTCATATGGATAGCCGACTCGAACTGCACTTCTATACGCCTTACCAGCATGATATACAAAACAGCCGCCAGAATCACATACAAAAACTTGTAGTCTATGACGAATTTGTATTTTGTCACGACAGAAAGTCCTGTTCCCGCTGACTTCAAATCCGCATACGTAAACTCATTGCCACGGAATTCATAGACAAAATAATCTATAAATCCAAACGCGAGTATGGCAATTGATGCTATGGTACATGTCAGCCTCGTGTTGTTTGTGATAAAAAGTATCGCCAGATATATGGCGAGCGCCAGAACCACATTCACCTCGCATACCATATCGGTGGTTTTCACAAAGTCCTCATCCGTCAGCAGCACATACTGCACCGAAAAAACAGATAGTATCGCTCCGATGACAAGCAGTATCGCAGCCCAAAGCCACGACAGCTTCACCGGAAGCTCAAGCTTAACATTTACAAGTCCAAAATATACTGCCGCAAACAAAAGAATCACCCACCAGCTTGCCGATGTAAAGTAACCTACCAGCGCGGCCGCCACTGCTGCAATTCCAAAATGTATGTTGTTTTGTTTTGTTATCTCAAATTTGATGCTCATTTCTGCCTCTTCATATTGCCTCTTAATATTGCTTCTTAATGCTTCCTCTTAATGCTTTCTCTTAATGTTGCGATTTGATTTTAAAAATATTTCCTAATTAGCAAAGAAGTCCTCAATTTGACTGTATATAATGTGCATCAGATTTGTTCTTGCCTCAACGCTTGCCCACGCAATATGCGGTGTGATAATCAGCTTGTTTGAATCCTTTATTGCACGGAGCGGATTGTCCTCACTCATAGGCTCCTGCGCCAGCACATCAAGACCTGCCGCCGCCAGCTCTCCATCCATAAGCGCCTGTGCCAGATCCGCTTCATTCACTATAGGACCTCTGCCAAGATTTAAAAATATCGCAGATTTTTTCATCTTTTCAAACGCAGCCTTGTCCATCAGACCAAGTGTGTCATCTGTGAGCGGTGCATGCACCGACACGATATCAGACGTGGCAAGCAGAGTATCAAAATCCACCCTCTCGTAGCCCGGCTGCGAATTTCTTCCTGAGGTAGAATAATAAACCACATGGCAGCCAAAAGCCTTTGCGATATCAGCCACACGTCTTCCGATATTTCCAAGCCCCACGATGCCCCAGGTCATACCGCTAATCTGGTGAAACACATTGGAAAAATGCGTAAACGACGTATCGCCCACATATTTCTCGCTCTTCACATAATCATCATAATATCTCAGCTTCTCAAGCAGGTAAAATAGCAGTGCAAACGTATGCTGCGCCACGGTCTCTGTAGAATACCCTGCGACATTTCTCCATTCAATGCCTCTTTTTGCCAGATATTCTTTATCCAGATTGTTTGTGCCTGTTGCAGTCACACATACGAGCTTTAAATTTTTTGCCTGTCCTATAGATTTCTCATTTACCTCGACCTTATTTAAAACAATCACATCAGCATCCCTTGTGCGCTCCGCTGCTTCCTCTGTTGTCGAAAAATCATATTTGACAACCTCCCCGAGCTTGTCATATTCGGAAAGGTCGATGTCGTCACCAATTGTTTTGGAATCTAAAAATACTATTTTCATGGTTTGTTTCCTCTGTGCTATATATTTATTTGTTTTAATTTCTATTTTTAGGGGACTTCTCACTTGCAGGCTGTGATGGTGCGCCGGCATATGGTATATTCCTCAGAAATATATGAAGTCAGCCACAAAAAATGCATCCGGATAGTCTGTTTTATCAGTCTGCTTTTTATCGTCACCGAAGGTTAATGGAACTTTGTGGCAGTTCATATATTTCTTCGGAACACACCATATGCCAGCGGTAATGCAGGTTTGCGTGTGCGAAGTCATCTCAATAATTATCTATATTTATCAATGTTTATCACTATTTATTGTTATTTGACAATTTTAATCTTTATTTGCCAATGTTTATGATTACTAAAAATACAGCTTGCTTTAAATACTAACAAATTACCTAGCATAATAGCATTAACATAATAGTATTAGCGCAATTTATAAATGTAATCATATGTTCATTTCATACATATAAATATATTTATACCACATTTCCGGAAATAAAACCACTGTATCAGTGTTTGATTAAACAAAGCTTAAGAAAGCCCACCATATTAATGATAAATTTCATCAATATGGTGGGCTTTAACTATTCTGTATCTCTCTTATGTTGGCATTTTATCTCACAGAAAATTTGTAATCTGTCTCTGTGTGGTATGTATCACCTGCCTTTGTAACAGGTGTACTGAAGTTGGTCTCATTTATTGAGTTTGGATAGAACTGTGTCTCGAGGCAGAATGCATCGCGGTTATTGTATTTGACTCCGCCCTTGCCTTCCTGTCCCACGATAAAGTTGGCAGTATAAAGCTGGATTCCGACACAATCGGTGTATACCTCCATCTGTATGCCACTCTCAGGAGAGTATGCTGTTGCGACCTTTTCTACTCCCGGAGCGGTCTTGTCTATTGCAAAATTGTGGTCATATCCGCTTCCATAGTGAAGCTGTGTATCATTTGCCTCGATATCTCTTCCGATTGGCTTAGCCTCCGTAAAATCAAATGGTGTACCCTCAACCGGTGCAATCTCACCTGTAGGAATAGCCTTGGAATCCTTTACAGGTGTGTAATGCTCAGCATTTATCTGCAATGTGTGAGTGTATACGCTTCCTGATGCATGACCGTTCAGATTGAAATAGCTGTGGTTTGTCATATTGAAGGTAGTTGTCTTATCTGCCTTTGCATTATATATAATAGCGAGAGCATTTTCTTCTGTTACCTTAAATGTCACATCAACGACTGCATTTCCCGGGAAGCCCTGCTCCAAATCTGCATCCTCTATCTCAAAGGTAATCTCATCTGCCTTCTGCTCCTTAACAGTCCAGAAGCGCTTAGAAAAACCATTTGAACCACTGTGAAGACTGTTCTCATTGTCATTAGCCTCAAGCTTATATTCCACTCCATCAATATTAACCTTTGCATCAAAAATCCTGTTTGCATATCTGCCGACAGTAGCACCAAAATAGCAGTACTCCTTCTCATATGACTTTACATTGTCATATCCTAAAATGACATCTCTCTCATTGCCATCCCTGTCTTTTACAAAAATAGATACAACTGAAGCGCCATAGTCTGTCAAAAGTACTCTCACTCCACTGCCATTGCTGATTTCGTAAAGCGATGCCTCCACTCCTTTTGATGTTGTACCGAAAGCTTTTTTACTCATGCCCCATATCCTCCTTTAGTTACATTATGTTTGTTGCATTTTTTGTAACTTTATGTTTGTTACATTTTGTTTTAGTACATTATGCTTTTTACATTATGTTCTGTTACTCTTTGCTTGGTAGCATTTCGATTGCATAATCGCGTTTTTCTTATTCTACACATTCTTTTACATTTTACTTCTTTTGATCGCATAAGTAAACTTTTTCGTGCAAATATCCGATAAAATATTTATAACAA
>ENA-OPXH01002048-OPXH01002048.1-human-gut-metagenome-genome-assembly--contig:-NODE-2048-length-11996-cov-4.832761_pt1 | contig 11996 bp, 10 predicted proteins | sample MGYA00241521_ERZ502034 | MGnify/ENA primary metagenome ERZ502034 (study PRJEB25962, sample SAMEA2042103) | human gut metagenome | biome: human gut; feature: human-associated habitat; material: faeces... | reverse complement strand
ATCCCACAAATTGTGACGCACATCTTGCAGAAAGCCTTTTTCAGACACGCTCTAAGATACCTGCAAATGCACCGGAAATAAAATAAATTTCTGCGCTGTGTATTGGCAGTAACTATGAAGAAATCAACTTGCTGGCATACTATAGCAAGCCTCTTATAATGTATATTGATTCAGTTCATCAGAGCGTAAAATCCTGCGTCAGATATCCTTGACGTGCGTCAGCACGCCTGTAGGTATCTTCCTTGTCTTTCGCACTCGGCTGAACTGTCTTAAATGCATTAGTTAATAGACTTGCTATAGCCATCATAATCTTCCATATTGTGAGAACCAGCTCGGAAACATATTGTATTTGAGGTGCATTTGCAGGTGTCTTAGAGATTCTTAGTTTTCAGGAAATCTGCGTTATGAGAAGAAAAGCCCCTTGTCTGAGCGACAGCGAGTAATTCCGGGCTTTTCTTCTCATGGTTTTAGCAGATTTTCTGAAGACTTAGAAGCTCTTAGGCACCGAAACCGCACATCAAATACAATATGTTTCTGAGCGTCCCTCTAAACACACATAACGAATAGACAAAAACAACAATACAATAACATTAACTGTACTTGACATTTATTTGAAAACCTATTATAATTCTATCTAGTTACACATTGCTTTGGTAGCACGTTACCACACTAAAGCAAAATATAAAATAATAACAAAAAGAATTACAACATAACCAAGAGGAGGACCACCCATGCAGCGTATTTTCCACACCCCTGAAGGTGTAAGAGACATCTACAACGGCGAATGCAGCCAGAAAAGAAAGGTACAGGAGAAAATCCATCGCGTCTTCCACCAGTATGGCTATGAAGACATAGAAACCCCGACATTCGAATACTTTGAAGTATTCAGCCGCGAAGTAGGAACCATCCCATCCAAAGAACTTTATAAATTCTTTGACAGAGAAGGCAATACCCTGGTACTCAGACCTGACTTCACCCCGTCTGTATCCAGAGCCTGTGCAACCTACTTTTCCCCGGACAAAGAACCTGTAAGCCTCTGCTACACAGGAAACACATTTATTAATAACACCAGCTACAGAGGACATCTCAAAGAAACCACACAGATGGGAGTAGAACGGATCGGTGATGAATCCGCAGATGCAGATGCAGAACTTCTTGCCATGACAGTGGAATGCCTTCTGGCAGCAGGTCTTACAGAATTTCAGGTCAGTGTCGGACAGGTAGATTACTTCAAATCCTTATTAAAAGAAGCCGAACTCGGTCCGGAAGCAGAAGAACGTCTTCGTGTTTTGATCTCGCAGAAAAATTCTTTCGGAGTAGAAGAGTTTGTAGAAGAACAGAAACTCAAAGACAGTATGCAGAAAGCCTTTACTGAAATCCCACAGATGTTTGGTTCAGAAGAAGTCTTAAAGAAAGCCAGAAGTCTGACAAACAACGCCTGCGCACTGGAGGCAGTTTCCAGACTGGAAGAAATCTATGAGATTATGAAAAACTACGGATATGAAAAGTATATCTCTTTCGATTTTGGAATGCTTAGTAAATATCAGTACTATACAGGTATCATTTTCCAGGCATATACTTACGGAACCGGTGAACCTATGATCAAGGGAGGCCGTTACAATGGCCTGATGAAACACTTTGGCAAACCTGCGGCATCTATCGGATTTGCCCTTGAAGTAGATAACCTTCTTCTTGCACTTTCCAGCCAGAAACTGATCTCTGAGAAAGAGGAGAAGCCGGAAGTGATCGAATACGAGCCACAGAACCGTACAGAAGCCATTAAAGAGGCACAGAAACTTCGTGCAGAGGGCAGATGTGTGGCATTACGTTTGAAAAAGGAGGCCAGATAAGCCATGAGATACCTGACAGTTGCCCTGACAAAAGGCAGACTTGCCAACAAAACAATGGAGATGTTTGAGAAAGCAGGAATCACCTGCGAAGAGATGAAAGATAAAGATTCCCGTAAACTGATCTTTACCAATGAAGAACTGAAGATGAAATTCTTCCTTGCAAAAGGGCCGGATGTTCCTACCTATGTAGAGTATGGTGCGGCAGATATCGGAATTGTGGGAAAGGATACGATCCTGGAGGAAGGCCGTAAGCTTTATGAAGTGATGGATCTTGGATTTGGAAAATGTAAGATGTGTGTCTGCGGACCGGAGAGTGCCAGAGAAGTTCTGGAGAACAACCAGCTGATCCGTGTGGCGACTAAATATCCAAATATTGCCAAGGATTACTTCTTTAACAGAAAACACCAGACAGTAGATTTGATCAAATTAAACGGTTCCATTGAACTGGCACCCATCGTTGGTCTGTCTGAAGTGATCGTAGATATTGTGGAGACCGGAAGTACACTGAAGGAAAACGGACTGAAGGTGCTGGAAGAGGTCTGCCCGTTGTCTGCCAGAATGGTAGTCAATCAGGTGAGCATGAAGATGGAAAATGAGAGAATCCGTAAACTTATTGAAGACTTAAGAAGAGTTCTTCAGGAGGAGATGTAAAGATGCGTACAGTAAAATTAACAAAAGAATCAACAAAGGATATTCTTGAGAATCTGCTGAAAAGAAGCCCGAATAACTATGGGAAATTTGAATCCACAGTAGCTCAGATCCTTGATAAAGTAAAAAATGAAGGGGACGCAGCCCTTTTTGCCTATACAAAAGAATTTGACAAAGCTGATGTGACAAAAGAGACTATCCGCGTCACAGATGCAGAAATTGAAGAGGCTTATGCGCAGATTGATCCTGCACTTCTTGGAGTGATCCGCAAAGCTCTGGTCAATATCCGTCAGTATCATGAAAAACAGATCCAGAACAGCTGGTTTACAAGCACAACAGATGGAACTATGCTTGGACAGAAAGTAACACCGTTAAATCGTGTGGGTGTCTATGTACCCGGTGGAAAAGCAGTTTATCCGTCTTCTGTACTGATGAATATTGTACCTGCGAAAGTGGCAGGAGTCCCGCATATTGTTATGACAACACCGCCCGGAAAGGATGGCAAAGTATGCGCTTCCACACTGGTAGCAGCCAAAGAAGCAGGAGCAGATGAGATTTATAAGGTGGGTGGTGCACAGGCGATCGGTGCCCTTGCTTTCGGAACAGAGAGTATTCCGAAGGTAGACAAGATCGTAGGTCCCGGAAACATTTTCGTAGCTCTTGCAAAGAAAGCAGTATATGGCTATGTAAGCATTGACTCCATTGCAGGACCGAGTGAGATCCTTGTTCTTGCAGATGAGACAGCTAATCCGCATTTTGTGGCAGCTGACCTTCTTTCCCAGGCAGAGCATGATGAACTGGCATGTGCTATCCTGATCACTACAAGTGAGGAATTTGCGAAGAAAGTAGATGAAGAAGTAAAAGGTTTCGTGGAGGTTCTTTCCAGAAAAGAAATCATTCAGAAATCTCTTGATAACTTTGGATACATTCTGATCGCAGAGGATATGGACGAGGCGATTGAAGCAGCTAATGAAATCGCTCCGGAACATATGGAGATCGTGACAGCCAATCCCTTTGAAGATATGATGAAAGTGAAGAATGCAGGCGCGATCTTTATCGGAGAGTACAGTTCCGAGCCACTGGGAGATTATTTTGCAGGTCCGAACCATGTACTTCCTACAAACGGAACAGCCAAATTTTTCTCAGCCCTTTCCGTAGATGATTTCATCAAGAAATCAAGTATTGTATATTACTCAAAATCCGCACTGCGTAATATACACAAAGATATCATTCAGTTTGCAACTTCTGAGCAGCTTACTGCACATGCAAATTCTATTGCAGTTCGTTTTGAGGATGAAGATAAAGAATAATGGTAAGGCTTTGAATCTGAAATCTGCTATAATGTAAACTGTAGTTTGCGCATTAAAACAATGGATTCAGAGTGTTTGAAAATAAGTAAGACAGAGAGGACTTAACCATGGCAAGAGAAGCCTCAGCAGAAAGAAATACAAAAGAAACAGAAATCAAATTAAAAATAAATCTGGATGGAACCGGATATTCTGATATTGAGACAGGTGTGGGATTTTTTAACCATATGCTGGATGGATTTACCCGTCATGGGCTCTTTGATCTCAGTGTCAGAGTCCATGGTGATCTTCAGGTGGATGACCATCACACCATCGAGGATACAGGAATTGTTCTGGGAACTGCATTAAAAGAAGCAATTGGTGACAAAAAGGGGATTAAGCGCTATGGAAGCTGCATCCTTCCCATGGATGAATCCCTGGTGCTCTGTGCGATTGATCTGTCCGGAAGACCTTACTTTGTATGGGATGCAGAGTTTACCACAGACAGGATCGGTGACATGTCCACGGAAATGGTAAAAGAGTTCTTCTATGCCATTTCCTATGCCTGTGGCATGAATCTTCATATCAGGGTTCTGGCAGGTGGGAATAATCACCATGTAGCAGAAGCAATGTTCAAAAGTTTTGCCAAAGCACTGGACGCAGCCACATCCTATGATCCAAGGATCACAGATGTTCTGTCTACCAAGGGCAGTTTGTAAAATTTGAAAATTTACGAAATGATTTATGGCAATCAATAAATTAGATGGAGACAGAAAATGGAAAATACAGTGAATTTAAAAAGCAGCATCGCATGGTCTGATTTTAAATTAAACAGTGATGGAATGGTACCTGTTATAGCCCAGGATTATCAGACAAACGAAGTGCTGATGCTGGCGTATATGAATGAAGAAGCATTTAATACCACTCTTGAAACAGGTAAAATGACTTACTGGAGCAGAAGCCGCAATGAACTCTGGACGAAGGGACTCACATCCGGACATCTCCAGTTTGTAAAATCCCTTACACTGGATTGTGACAATGATACGATCCTTGCTAAAGTAGAGCAGATCGGTGCAGCCTGCCATACCGGAAACAGAACCTGTTTTTTCAAAGCCCTGACAGAAGTGTAATGAATAACGCGATAATATACATACAAGCCAAAATTCCATTGCCGCAGGCAATCTGGAATGAATTTTGGCTACGTTACTGTGAACGGAGTGAACAGTAACACTAATGCCAAACATTAAAGGAAAATATACACGAATTGTATTGACATTTTTGTTAAAATGTGATAAAAAAAGAATATCCGAATTGAATATGTGCAATGTTATAACGCAAAGGTTGCATCGTACTTGATGTGCAAAAGAGAATCCGGTGAGAATCCGGAGCGATACCGTCACTGTGTATGGGAGCTGCTTTTCAGAAACCACTGGGAAACTGGGAAGGGAGAAACAGCGATGATCGAAGTCAGGAGAACTGCCTTGGCGTAGAATTTAAGGTCTGCGGTATACAGAACCTGTATTCTCATAACGATACATAGCTCTTTTATTAAATGAATCAGACAGAATCGGAAATTACAGATATATCTGGTACATATAAACCATGTATTTATGGGAAAGCGGTAGCTGCAGAATATGCAGTTGCCTTTTTTGTGCATACAATTGTCCGGAAATACGAGAAATAAAAGAGGAAAAACGAAATGAAAAGAAAATCCATGTTAGCCTTATTACTGGCAGTATCCATGACCTGTTCCATGACAGCAGCAACAGGTACAGTTGCTTTTGCATCTGATGATGCAGCAACAGAAGAGGCTGCAGATGACACAGAAGCAGCTGCAGACGATGCAGATGCAGCAGATACAGAGGAAGCATCTGATGATACAACAGAAGCTTCTGATGATGATCAGAAAGCCGCAGACGAAGTTGGTGCCCTGATCGATAAGATTTATGTTCAGGAAAGAACAGACACAACTGACGAAGACTGCAAAGCAGCAAAAGAAGCATGGGACAAACTTACAGATGCTCAGAAAGAACTGGTAACAGGTGAAGAAGCAAGCCCTGAATACTTTGGACGTGACACAGGTGATGCTTCCAAAGATGATCCTCGTAACCAGGATGAGATTGGTGAGAATGAACTTCTTGTAGTAAGTTTTGGTACATCCTTCAACGACAGCCGTGCAGAGGATATCAAAGGAATCGAGGATGCCCTTGCAAAAGCATATCCGGACTGGTCAGTAAGACGTGCATTTACAGCACAGATCATCATCAACCATGTACAGGCAAGAGATGATGAAGTAATCGATAATATGCAGCAGGCTCTTGACCGTGCAGTAGCTAACGGTGTTAAGAATCTTGTTGTACAGCCGACACATCTGATGCATGGTGCAGAATATGATGAAATGACAGAGGCAATTGATGGATACAAAGACAAATTTGAATCTGTTGCAATTGCAGAGCCAATGCTCGGTGAAGTTGGTGATGACGCTACAGTGATCAATGATGACAAGAAAGCAGTTGCTCAGGCAATCACAGATGAAGCTTGCAAGGAAGCTGGATTTGATGATATGAAAGCAGCAGCAGATGCAGGCACAGCATTTGTATTCATGGGACATGGTACATCCCATACAGCTAACGTAACCTATGACCAGATGCAGACACAGATGGATGATCTTGGATTCACAAACGCTTTCATCGGAACTGTAGAGGGAGAACCGGAAGACACAGCATGTGACAAGGTTATCGAGAAAGTAAAAGAAGCAGGATTCAAGAATGTAATCCTTCGTCCTCTGATGGTTGTTGCCGGAGACCACGCTAACAATGATATGGCTGGTGATGATGCAGATTCCTGGAAATCTCAGTTTGAGGCATCCGGTGATTTCGACAGTGTTGACTGTCAGATCGCAGGTCTTGGAAGAATCGCAGCAGTAGAAGATCTGTATGTGGCTCATACAAAAGCAGCAATTGATTCTCTTGGAGCATCTGACGATGCAGCAGCAGAAGATACTGATGCCAAAGCAACAGATGACAGTGCAGACGATGCACAGGCAGACGATGCACAGGCAGACGATGCACAGGCAGATGACGCAGCTGAGACAACAGCTGATACTGCAGAGGCTGACGCTGAATAAAAAATATTGTTCAAACAAGATAAACTGCCCGGAGAACTTGCAAAAGTTTCCGGGCAGATATATTATATGATAAGAAAAAAAGAAGTCATAGCAATTCCATAAAATACTGCAAACAGTTCGCACGTTTCTGTTCATTCCGTTCACAGTAACGTGCGCACATCTGAGAAAGATCCAGAGGAACTGTCTTAATTGCATTATTTTCTGGAATTACTATAATATATTTGCCATCACCTGTTCAAAAGCCTGTTGCTCTGCAGCAGATGGGTTGAACAGCACGATAGAAAAAACTATAAAAAATATGAAGATAAGGGAGAAGAAATAATCATGAAGAAACGTTCATTTACATTATTAATGTCAGCACTTACTATTTCAGCTACTCTGATCGGTACAAGCCCGGTTGCTGCAAAGACAGATACTGATACGGCAACAGAAGAAACCACTGATAAAGAAGAAACAACTGCAAAAGATGCTGATTCAGAAAACACAGATAATAAAGAAACAGATGCATCCAAGAGTGATACATTAGAGGATGGCACCTACACAGCAGAATTTGATACAGACAGCGGAATGTTCCATGTAAATGAAGCAAACGATGGAAAAGGAACCCTTACAGTAAAGGATGGCAAGATGACTATCCATGTAAGCCTTGCTTCTAAGAAAATTGTAAACCTTTTCGTCGGAAAGGCAGAAGATGCACAGAAAGACGGGGCAGAGGTTCTTGAGCCAACCACAGATACTGTTACATACAGCGATGGAATGAGTGAGGAAGTATATGGATTTGATATCCCGGTACCCGCAATTGATGAAGAATTCGATGTAGCTTTGATCGGAACAAAAGGAAAATGGTATGACCATAAGGTAAGTGTCAAAAATCCTGTAAAATCCGATGATACAGATGCAAAAAAAGATGATAAAGAAAATAAAGATGCAGATTCCAAAGCAGATGACACAGACAAAGATGCGAAAGACAGTAAGACAAGTGAAGGTAAGACTCTGGCAGATCTGAATCTTGAAGACGGCGATTATACCATGGATGTAACTCTCACAGGCGGTTCAGGAAGAGCAACCATTGATTCTCCTGCAGCCATTAATGTAGAAGGCGATAAAGCTACAGCAACTATCGTATGGAGCAGTCCGAACTATGATTATATGCTTGTGGATGGTGAGAAATATGAGCCGGTTAATAAAGACGGAAACTCCACTTTTGAAATCCCTGTCAGCGTATTTGATGCAGAGATGGAGGTAACAGCAGATACAGTAGCAATGAGTGAGCCTCACGAGATTGACTACACCTTAAATTTTGATTCCACAACTGCCAAAGAAGCAGAAAAAACAGCAAAATAATCATATCAAATTTCCATTTCCAAAAGTGATTTTTGATGTATTCTGACTCGTAACTGTGAAGGTACTGAACAATTACAAACAAAGAAAGAAACAATTATAAAGATGAAAAACATAATAAAGAAACAGCAAAAAACAATATTTATCGGTTTTATGTCAGTTGCATTATTTATTATCTGTATATGCACTGTCTGTACAGCATACGCAGCAGATAAAGACAATGCAAAAACTCCTGTGGATATCCCGGGACTTACCTATGATCACAGTATGGAACTTTCCTACGCAGAAGAATTCAGTGTGGACTATTACAATGATGGCTATGCTCTGATTACTATCGATCAGGAAGGACAGTTTCTTGTAGTTCCAGAGGGAAAAAAGGCTCCAAAGGGGCTTGAAAAAGATATCACAGTCATTCAACAACCGCTGAACAACATCTATCTGGTAGCAACCTCTGCCATGGATCTTTTCCGCGCAATTGACGGTATTGACAGCATTCGTCTTTCAGGAACTCAGGAGAATGGATGGTATATCCAGGAAGCAAAAGATGCCATGGAATCCGGAAAAATGATTTATGCAGGCAAGTACAATGCACCGGATTATGAACTGATCCTGGATGAAGGCTGTGGTCTTGCCATTGAATCAACTATGATCCATCATAATCCGGAGGTGGAAGAGAAACTGGAACAGTTTGGTATCCCGGTAATGGTAGAACGTTCCAGTTATGAGAGCCATCCTCTGGGAAGAACTGAATGGATGAAACTCTATGCTGTGCTTCTCGGAAAGGAAGATGTAGCTGAGAAGGCATTTAAGGAGCAGACAGACAAGCTTGACAAAGTTCTGACCTCTGATGATAAAGATACAGGTAAAACAGTAGCATTCTTTTACATTAATTCCACAGGTGCTGTCAATGTGCGAAAGAATGGTGATTATGTTTCAAACATGATCGAGCTGGCAGGCGGCAAATATGTTCCCGAAGATACAGGAGAAAGTGATAATGCTTTGTCTACCATGAATATGCAGATGGAAGAATTTTATGCCAAAGCAAAAGATGCGGACTATATCATCTATAACAGTACTATCGACGGTGAACTTTCTACTATTGATGAACTGTTGGCAAAAAGTAATCTTCTGGCAGATTTTAAGGCAGTGAAGGATGGAAATGTGTGGTGTACGGGTAAAAATCTTTTCCAGGAAACCACCGAACTTGGAACCATGATCGAAGATATTCATACAATCCTTACTACAGATGATGATTCGCTGGATGAACTTGCATATATGCATAAGTTAAAATGATATTTATAACTTTTCGGCACACTCGAATCCGCATCCTATGCGATTGGTATAGTTATTTACGAATGGCACTGAAATATGTTTGCGGGATTCTGCAGAACTGCCAAAAGCAGGAAATATAAAAACAAAAGGAACAAAAAATATGGATGACAAAAAACGTACAGCCAGATACTGGATGGCATTTCTTATACTGGCGGTGTTTCTGATGATTTTATTTGTCTGGAATGTAAATGCCGGAAGCATTCATCTTTCAGTGAGTGAGATTCTGAATATTATTTTCAGACATCAGGGAGATGCGACTGCTTACAATATAATATGGGAAATCCGTCTTCCCAGGATTCTGTCAGTGATCATTCTTGGAGGAGCACTTTCTGTATCCGGATTTCTTCTTCAGACATTTTTTAATAACCCTATTGCAGGTCCCTTTGTACTTGGAATTTCTTCAGGAGCCAAGCTGGTAGTTGCACTTCTGATGATTTATTTTCTGAGCAGATCTATTTCCATGGGTTCTGCAGCCATGATCATTGCAGCATTTATCGGTTCTATGATTTCCATGGGATTCGTCCTGCTGGTTGCAAAAAAAGTCCACAACATGTCCATGTTGGTTATCAGCGGTGTCATGATCGGTTACATCTGTTCTGCAGTTACAGATTTCGTAGTTACCTTTGCGGATGACTCCAATATCGTTAATCTTCACAACTGGTCACTAGGAAGTTTTTCAGGAATGTCCTGGGGTAATGTGAAAGTAATGGCAATAGTAGTTCTGCTCACAATGGTGATCGTGTTCTTTATGTCTAAGCCTATCGGTGCCTATCAGCTGGGTGAAGTTTATGCCCAGAATATGGGAGTGAATATCAAGCTGTTCCGCATAGGACTGATTCTCTTATCCAGTATTCTGTCTGCCTGTGTGACAGCTTTTGCAGGACCAATTTCTTTTGTTGGCATTGCAGTGCCTCACATTGTAAAAAGCCTGCTGAAAACAGCCAGACCGCTCCTTGTGATCCCGGCTTGCTTTCTGGGAGGGGCAGTATTCTGTCTTTTCTGTGATCTGATCGCCAGAACCGTATTTGCACCTACAGAACTCAGTATCAGTTCCGTAACAGCAGTGTTTGGCGCACCGGTTGTAATCTATATCATGATCCGCAGACAGAAGAGAAATTGATATAAAAAGCAGGAGTAGAATACGCTATCCGGGCAGATTACTATAAGATGCAGCATAAAAAAGGAAAACAGGAAAAAATATGTCAGAGAAAATAGCAGATGTAATAAAGGAAACAGAAAATAACAAAGCAGACCGGCAGGAACAGTATTTTTTCCGTACGGATCAGCTGACTGTGGGATATGACGGAAAACCTCTTATCAGAGAAATCAATATTCAGCTGAAAAAGGGAGAAATCCTCACTCTCATCGGTCCTAACGGTGCCGGAAAATCCACTATTCTTAAAAGCATCACCAGACAGCTTGCCACGATCAGTGGTACTGTTTATCTGGATAAAGAGAAAATGGCAAAGATGACCAATAAAGAGGTCTCTCAGAAACTGGCAGTCGTGCTCACAGAGCGTATGCGTCCGGAACTGATGACCTGCGAAGACATTGTAGCCACAGGGCGTTATCCTTATACAGGAACTTTGGGAATACTCTCCGCAGAGGATAAGACAAAGGTAAAGAAATCAATGGAAACCGTCCATGCATGGGATTTAAAAGACAGGGATTTTACAGCCATCAGTGATGGTCAGAGACAACGAATCCTTCTTGCCCGGGCTATCTGTCAGGAGCCGGAGATCATTGTACTGGATGAGCCGACTTCTTTTCTGGATATCCGTCATAAGCTGGAACTTCTTACCATTTTGAAACAGATGGTGCTGGATCATCAGCTTACAGTGATCATGTCGCTGCATGAGTTGGATCTTGCACAGAAAATATCTGATAAAGTTATCTGTGTACATGGAGAATATATAGAAAAATATGGTGCTCCGGAAGAAATCTTTACTTCTGAGTATATTCGGAAGTTGTATGGAATTACCAGAGGAAGCTATAATGCTGCTTTTGGATGTGTGGAGATGGATCCGCCCAGAGGTGAACCTCAGATGTTTGTAATTGGCGGTAATGGAAGCGGAATTCCGTATTATCGAAAACTGCAGAGACAGGGAATTCCGTTTGCGGCAGGAGTGCTTCACACGAATGATGTAGACTGTCAGGTAGCCGGTGCACTTGCAGACCAGGTGATTACAGAGAAACCTTTCGAAAGTATTTCACAGGAATCTTATGATAAGGCTGTGGAATTGATGAAAAAATGTCAGAAAGTTATCTGTCCTCTGAAAGACTTCGGAACAGTGAATGCCGCAAACAGGGAACTGCTTCGCCTTGCGCGGGAGCTGGGAATACTGGCAGAGCTATAGGTTACTGTTCACTCCGTTCCCAGCAACACGCTTCGCGATGCACAGAATTTATGCT
>ENA-OPXH01002047-OPXH01002047.1-human-gut-metagenome-genome-assembly--contig:-NODE-2047-length-11998-cov-1.807335_pt1 | contig 11998 bp, 13 predicted proteins | sample MGYA00241521_ERZ502034 | MGnify/ENA primary metagenome ERZ502034 (study PRJEB25962, sample SAMEA2042103) | human gut metagenome | biome: human gut; feature: human-associated habitat; material: faeces... | reverse complement strand
TCTTAAACACGCTCCCAAGCCGCATCTGGGATAGGGTGTTTTTTCTTTTTTCTGACTACTCTAAATCTACAGTTGGTGAGAATGGGGATTCTCCAGAAGGTTAGACACAAGAAACTTAGAGAGTTTTAAACTTATTTGCCTTGCTTAAACCTTTCTTTCTCAATAGTGTCTTATAAGCTTTGCGCTGTTTCTTTAAAACTCTAATCACTACCTTCTTATTGATTTTCTTAAATGCTTTAGAAGAAATCTTCTTATTTTTTAACTTCGTTGTTCTAATTTCTATGGTCTTTAGATTCTTACAGTTTGCAAATGCATAATTTTCAATAGAAACAACACTGGAAGGAATGACAATCTTTTTTATTTTCTTATTGTTTTTAAAAGCATTTTTCTTAATCTTTGTAACTTGATAGGTTTTGCCTCCGATAATTACTTTCGAAGGAATGCTAACTGTTCCTGACTTCCTTTTTGATGGAGAAACATAAGAAACCTGCAATTTCTTTGCATCAGCTACCTGATAGGAAGTTCCATCCGTCTTCTTTAAAACTTCCCCTTTTTTCACTTGTAAGCTGACTATAACCTGAGATTTCTTTATTTCTTTTTGTCCATTTTTATCAGCAAAAAATCTTCCACAACTTTCACAAATATAATACTCTACATTTCCATCCGCATCTACACTCGCTTTCTTCGCTTTTATCTTTTTAAGCTTATGCTTGTGAGCTTCTTCTGCTTTAGGATTCACCTTAAGAGTAACTAGCTGGTCTATCGTAGAAGTATTCGAAAACTCCTTATTATCTTCTTTCCATGTAATTCTACGAATAAGTTTATATGCATCTGTTCTTCCTGGAAAATCATTTGTATTTAATTTTAAATCTGCTTTTGATGCATCTGGAATTATAACTTCTGAACCGTCTTCTTTTACCTGATACCACTGGTAAGTGGCAGACAAATCTTTAAGTTCTTCCACTGTTTCCTGCTCATCCTCATCATCTTCATTATCCAGCTTAAGTATTCCACCTGCTGTAATCGTTTTTTCTATGGAAATCTTTTCATCATCCTTAAGCTTTAATGTCCAGACTTTCTTTTCCGTATCTTCAGAACTTTTTTTAAATGTACGACTCAGTGTTCGATACGCAGAGACAAATTCTCTTAGACTTTGAACATTAAATACGGTTACTTCCATTTCGGTTGAGGCAAATGTCCATTCGCCCAAAAAAATAATTCCTCCAGGCAATGTGATTCTTCTTAAGTTTTCAAACTCTCTTAATGCACCTGTAGAAATTATTTGAATCGTATCTGGAATAATGATTTCTTTCAGATCATTACAACCAGAAAATCCATTGCTTCCAATTCCATTTACCTCCTTTGGAGAGACAAACTCTATCTTTGCAGCTCTCTTTAGCGGATTATTCTTGGTATCAGGATGAATACTAAAATTACGAACTCCACGATCAAGCTCATCAACTATAATATATTTTTTCTCTACAGCCTCGTCCCAGGAAATGGTATATTCTGTTCCATCTATTGTATATTTAATATAAGGTCCTGAATTATCCTCTGGTGTTAACCCGGCATTTGCTGCTATAACTTTTTTACCAGAGTTCCTATTCTTATCTAGGTAATAACTTCCTGCCATTTCTTGAGATTGCTTTCCATTGTTGGTATTTACATTCTCAGCTTTTACCTCTTTTGATAACTGTGGCAATTGTAACAGACTAATTCCTAAGGCAATTGCCAGTAAGAAATTCATGAATCGCTTTACAAGCTTACTTTTTGTTCTCTTTTTTCGCTGCATAAAGTTTCCTCCTTCTCCTATGTTCAAAAATGCCCCGACATTCTTGCTACGAGATGCACGTCATGCAATGCATGACATACTTCTTCTGCGAGTACATTATATTTTAGATTACGCATCCCCATTTTTACGTTCTTTTTCTTCTACCATCCCCTGCAATAAAACTTCCTTCTGGCATATTCCATGTTCCTAAATTGTGGATTTGGATTAAACAGAAAAAAGAAAAAATGATATATCCCAGATGCGGCTTCGGAGCGCGTTTAAGATGCGAACAAGCATCTTAAATGCAGCGACTACAGAGCAGATGGGATATATCATTTTTTCTTTTTTCGTCTATACAAAACCTACAAATTAGAACTTTGCCTGTTCTTTCGATGCTTGTGCTACCTGCACAACTTCTTCAAGAGAAGCTCCTCCTGCGGCAACTACTGCGGCTGCAATCGTTCCTTCTGCAACAGGACAATCAACCATCTTGATCTTGCGGTCTTCCATAGATTCTAAGACCATCTCTGTTGTCATAACAGCGCTTCCTAAATCCATAAAGATTGCTACGCCATCCTCACTATACACTTCTTCGACTGCTTCTGTAATTTTTTCAAAGCTTGTTCCAAATCCGCCGTCATCCATTCCACCGGCTGCCTTCATCGGTGTTTCCGGTGCCATTAAAGATGCTAATTCCACAACACCTTCTGCTAACTTCTGGCTATGGGATACAACAACAATACCTACCATGTTTCTAATTCCTTTCTCTTATGCAAGTTCCTGTACTGCTTTAAGCATTAATGTAAATGAAGTAGCGCCCGGATCCTGATGTCCGATACTTCTTTCTCCAAGATAGCTTGCACGACCTTTTGTTGCGATAATTGTCTTTGTATATTCAATACCTTCTTCCGCTGCCTTTACACCTGCTTCTAAAGCTTTCTTTGCATCTTTATCTGCTTCATAGGAAGCTGCAATTGCATCATGTGCCGGAATCATAGCATCAAGCATAGTCTTCTCGCCTTTTACTGCTTTACCACGCTTCATGATACCGTCAATAGAAACCTGAAGCATTTCGATAAAGTCATTCATATCCATCTCTGTCTTACCATTCAGTAAAGCACCTGACTTCATAAATGCTGTTCCGTATAAAGGACCGGAAGCACCACCAACAGTAGAAACAAGCTTCATTCCGATTGCTTTTAAAATAGCTCCGATATCTTTGCCTTCAAATGTTCCTTCAATTGTTTTAACTGCATCAAAACCACGTGCAAGATTAATTCCATGGTCACCGTCACCAATTACATTATCAAGCTCTGTTAAAAATAACTTCTGCTCATCTACATCTGCAATAATCTTATCAATGATCTCAATTACTTTTTTTACGTCTGCCATAATTATGTCCTCTTTCCTGATATTATGCTGTTGAGGTCAAAAAGTATTTTGACCCTTTTGATACCAGATCATTACATGCTTTACACTCTTGCAAGCATACTTGCATCGGCTTTCTAGCCTTTTACCCTGGTATCATATTAATACTGTAACAAAAGACCCACGCAGATTACGCCGGTCTTTTTATAATTCATTGTAACCTGTCTAAGGTCAGTCTGTCAATAACTGGCCTTAGACAGTCTGCTTGTTGTTCTATTATTTTGTAACGGTAAGTGCAGGAGTATCTGCCTCATCATCTAAAAGTTCTTTCATCTGATCATCCAGACGAAGTAATGTGATAGAGAATCCTTCCATCTCAAGAGATGTCATGTATTCGCCTACCATTGTCTTATATACTTTGATACCTTTCTCAGCTAAAACATCTGCCACATGATTATTAACGATGAACAGTTCCATTAAAGGAGTAGATCCACATCCATTAATCATCACTGCAACTTCAGATCCTGCATAGTCGATATCTGCTAAAATCTTCTCAAGAAGTGTATCAACAATCTCATCTGCTGTTTCAAGAGGCTTCTTCTCAACACCAGGCTCTCCATGGATACCAATACCGATCTCCATCTCATCGTCAGCCAGTTCAAATCCAGGTTCTCCAGCTGCTGGTACAGTACAAGGCTTAATAGCCATACCCATTGTTCTTACGTTATCAATAACTTTCTGAGCAACAGCCTGTACTTCATCAAGGCTTGCTCCTCTTTCTGCTAATGCTCCGGCAATCTTATGTACAAATACAGTTCCGGCAACACCACGACGACCTGTTGTATATAAAGAATCCTGTACAGCTACGTCATCATTAACAACAACTTCTTTTACGTCGCTGCCATCTCTGCTGCCATCTCGAAGTTAAGAACATCACCTGTATAATTCTTTACTACCATTAAAACGCCCTTGCCATCATCAACGGCTTTAATTCCCTCATAAATCTGGTCAGGAGTAGGAGAAGTAAATACAGCACCTGCAACTGCAGCATCTAACATACCTTTTCCAACGAATCCGCCATGTGCTGGCTCATGTCCGCTTCCACCACCACTGATCAAGGCTACCTTGCCAGTCCTCTTCTGCGCTCTGACAACAACATTACCACAGTCAAGCTTCTTAACATACTGAGGGAAAGCCTTAACCATACCTTCTATCATCTGGTTTTCTACCTGATCTACTGCATTAATAATCTTCTTCAAAATAATCTCCTCCTTCAAAGAAATAATATGTCATTGGGAGTATATGATAATTCATACACTCATTCCAGTTTTAATAATATCACTTTTGTATAAATCGGTCAATTAGTTTTGTGCAATTTTAAGGATATTTTGAATAACTATTTACAAAAGAAAATTTTTCTTTTGTGAACTTTACATAATCACAATTATGTCTAATTTAATCTATTTGGAAAATGGACACAGACGAAGTCTGGGAACTAAATTTCTAAATCTCAAACCTCCCCAGGATATCCTTAAAAAACAGCATGAAAAAAGGACATCCATAACTGGATGTCCTCTTACAGCACTTATTTATATTTTCGTTTTCTAGCAGCTTCAGATTTCTTTTTACGTTTCACACTTGGTTTCTCATAGTGTTCTCTTTTACGAATCTCCTGCTGAATACCTGCTTTAGCACAGCTTCTCTTAAAACGACGAAGAGCGCTGTCTAAAGATTCGTTTTCTTTAACGATAATACTTGACATTGACTCACCTAACCTCCCTCCAGTTGCGTATTGTGCCTAATACAACTGTCTGGGTATTTTTGCACTGTCTAACATTATAGCACAAAATACTAATTCGTCAATAACTTTTTTAAAATTTTTTAAATAAATTATTTCTCCAGTTCTTTTACCTCTTCATTTTGGTTATTATATCAGATATAAATTATAAATGGCTCTCCATTCTTCTTACTTTTTTATTCGTACTTTTTTTACATTGCTCCACTTACTGTAGTATATTTTTCCTTTCACAGTTTTGTATGCACGAACTCTGATATAATACACTTTTCTTTTCAACTTTGTAATAGTTTTTATATTCTTTTTGACTTTTACCATTTTTGTTGTTTTTCTCGTAAACTTCTTTGATGTTGCATACTGGATTTGGTATCCTTTAACACCTGCAACTTTCTTTAAAGTAATTTTAATTTTCTTATTATTTTTTGTACGGACTGCCTTTCTAATCGCAGACTTCTTTACTATTACTTTTACTGGTTTTTCATCGGCAGGTATCGTATCATTTTTAACCGTATCATTTTTAGGAATAGGAATATTTTCATTTTTTTCCCAAACAGCATATAAAGTCAGGTTAGTATAGTAGTCGCTATCTGCTATCTTTCCAGCGAGGTCAAATTCCGAATCCTCTCTCCCTCTCCAGGAACGCCAATACATATATTTATAATAGTTCCCTCTTCCATCTTTCTTATTATTCCATCCTTTAAAAATATAACCGTATTTAACAGGAATATAATGAAATATTGCCATTGATGTTCCACTATTTCCACCACCAAGATAGTCATATTGCTTGATTTCTTTATTTTCAAGCATTCCACCATTTGCATCAAGATTTAACACATATGAACGTGGTCTCTCTTCTTCTGGCAAATCTGGATTATTTAATAATCCTTTACTATCCACGCCATAAAACTTCTTACTCTTATATAATGCCGTAATTGTTACTGTAACATCATCATCTTTAAAAAAGGATTTATCCACCTTAGTTATCTGCTGTCCATCGTATCCCCATCCGCAGAAATCACAGCCGCTTCTTTCTGCTGTATATTCTGACAGATCCAAACTGTTAAATTCGTCCGCAGCCTTGACAATCTTAACTTCATTCTCTCCATTAACTTTACCAGCAAATCCATCAAGAATGATATAATACTTTCCCTCTTTTTTTAACGGTTCATCAGAAAACTTTGGATATAAGACACAGCCATTTGTATATTGTTCTGCTTTACTCCCATTCCATAGTTCCCCTGATCCATTAAAATCACTAATCTTCAATTCAGTAACTATTTCTTCTGAACTACTTCTTTTCCAACAATTTTTAAATATATTCTTTCCATTAAATACCTCTACTCCTTTTGTAAGATCTGACACGTTAACCGTAGTTTCATCTTCAGCCAGATTAAATCGAATTATTTTAAAAATTTTTCCATCAATATATTCATCTTCATCCCATGTGGTACTTAACACAAGAGTATATTCTCCATCTTCTGCAATCTCCATTGCCTTTACATTCTTAGCAGAAAAACAAACTGCAAACATACCTAACACAAATACAACCAACATCAAAAAAACATTTCTTTTCTTCATACGTCTTCCTCCTTAAATTTTTGACATAAAACGAATAATTTTTGTTGCTACACTTGTCATTTTTTCTCAATTATTAAGATTCTCACTTGAAATTTTACTATATACTTTTACTTTTTACAACAAAAAATTCGTCACATTATACAATTTTTTTAGGATTTCTACAATTTTAAAAGCCATAAGCTTTCCATATTTTCTACCATAAATTTTATCTTTACAGGGACAGGTAAAATATTTATTGACTTTTATGTCAAATTATGTATATAATATTTGTATAGCAACCATTGACATATCATAACGGAGGTAGCGTAAATAGCAGATACCACTGCGGTCTATTAGATATGAATCTTCTGAATCCAGGCGAACCATTCGACAGTCTGCCGGAAACTTACATCATCTTTATTACCAAAAATGACGTTCTTGGATATAACCTGCCAATCAACCACATAAGAAGACGAAGCAACGAAACCGGAGAAATATTTGAAGATGGTCAACATATTCTATATGTAAACTCGAAAAAACAGGATAATACCGAATTAGGCCGCTTAATGCATGACTTACATTGTAAAGAAGCAGACAAAATGTATAGTAATGTCCTGTCTGCAAGAGTACAGCAGTTAAAAGAAACTACGGAAGGAGTGAATCAAATGTGTCAGGAATTAGAAGAAATTTATAATGAAGGAGAGCAGTCTGGTTTTCTGCGTGGGGAGCAATCTGGCGAATTAAAAAAAGCAAGAGAAACTGCCCTTACTCTTCTTGATATGGGAATGCCAGCAGAACAGATTGCAAAAGCTGTAAATCTCTCTATTGAAACTGTTCAGAATTGGATAGCAGAAACCAACTCCTGATCTATAGATTTGGTGTAGACGAAAAAAAGAAAAAATATTAGAAAAAGGATATACTGAAGAAGAATATACGAAAGTGAAGAAAAAACTGTTCTCTTAATATTTATCTTATGATTTACCATAGGTAAGTTAACAAAATTGACGAAGCCAGCACCGAAAGAGAGAAGAGACCCTATATCGTGCCCTTAGAACGAGGATTGAATGTGAGCGCAAAAGCGAACATTCAACCCACAAGTGATATAGTCACAGATATAGAGTCTCTTCTTTCTCTCGGTGCGTCTGTTTTGCTTCACAAATCAAATAATTATCCCTTCGCAATGATCCACCTCATGCTGTATAATCTGTGCCACCCAGCCTTTATACTTCTGGTGCTGTTTTTTAAAATGAATATCTTCATACTCCACTTCTATCTCCTGATATCGAGTCGTTTTTCTAACTCCTTTTAAAGATAAACAGCCTTCTTCCGCTTCATATGGTTCTTTTTTACTCACAATCATCGGATTTAACATCGCAATATTCGCAAATCCCATATTCACCGCAATAATTCTTTTGTTTACCCCAATCATATTTGCTGCCATTCCAACACAGCCAGCTTCATTTGCCTTTAACGTATCAAGTAAATCCTGCACTACTGACATATCGTTTTTTGTCGCAGGAACTGCTTTCTTTTTGAGAAACAAAACATCTCTCATAATTGGTCGAATCATAAACTATCCTCCTATCAAAATTCTGATTTGCGCAGCAAAATAGACGCTCCCAAAGAGAGAGGATACCTTAATCTGTGACTCTATCACTTGCGGGTTGAATGTTCGCTCAGCAACTCACATCCAATCCTCGCTCTAAGGCCACAGATATAGGCTAGCCTCTCTCTTTGGGAGCTGTTTTTGGGCTGTCCATGCAAAGTCAGAAGTTATAGTCGGAAGATTTGAGGAATAGGGCAAGAAAGATTGAATATCCATAAAATTAGATTCCATAAGACAGGCACAGAAATTGATATAAATATGACTGAATTTTAGTTATATTCCATTAAAAATCAAGATTTCCTACCTTATTGAGAATGAAATTTTTTCAATCAAATACCACCCTGTCTTTCAAATTTAGACTATTACTATAAAATCACTGTACTATTATACTAATAATTCTCATGCCAATCTTCAAGCTCTCATCCCCTGAACAGGCACAATCTCCTGGCCAATCCCCAAATCCTTCAACCATAAATTCTGGCTTTACAGAGTCAGCCAAAGACAGCTTCCCAAAAGAAACAATAGCCTATATTTGTGGCCTTAGAGCGAGGATTGAATGTGAGCCGTATAGCGAACATTCAACCCACAGCGATAGAGTCACAAATATAGGGTATTGGTTCTCTTCGGGGGTTCTGTCTTTGATAAAAACAGGAAAGTAAAATCCACAACAAAAATTATCCTAATGGCCTGGCTATGAGGCATAAACAACCAGAAAAACGAGAAATCTGTATCTCTTAGATACGGACTTCTCGTTTTTCGTCTGTCTCATATTACAAGAGGGGTAATTACTTGTTGAATTTTGTTCTCGCTATCACAAATAAATAATCAAGAAAATTACATGTAAATGCAATATATTTTCCTATGATTGAGAAATAGCACAAAAAAAACAGTTTATTTTTTGGGTAAAAATGATAAAATATATATAAAGTAGGGTTTGGTGTAAAGAAAGTAAAAATTTTTGTCTTTATTTTTACAATTTAAATATCCCTTTGGAGGTGAACATGGAAGTAGAGAAGAAGAGTGGCAGAGGGAAAAAGGAAGTTAGTCTGATCGGCTTATTTGGAAAACAGTTTCTAGAAGAAATGCAGAATAAGCTGGCAGAAGCAACAGGAGTTTCTTTTTTTATTATTGATTATAAAGGAGAGCCAGTTACAAAGGGAGAAAAGGAAGAAAAGTTTTGTAAGGAAAGAAAGAAGGAAGATGAAAAGTGTAGTGAATGTCAGATTAGCAGGGCATTTGCTGCAGCGAAGAGTGCGATTAAAAACTGTACACATATTTTTACCTGTCCAAATGGACTTGTACATATGGCAATTCCGATTATTGTAAACAACCAGTACATTGGAGCAATGGTTGGAGGTCCGATTCGATGTGAAGAAAAAGCATTAAAAGAGAGTGAATTGGGAGATAACGAGAAAGAACGAAAACAGTTTTTAGAAAAACTAGGCGAACAAAAAGAATATCAGAGTATTCCTGCTTTTACAGAAAAACGGATTGCAGCAATTGCGGATATGGTATTTCTTTTATTTAAAGAAATGGGAGAAAAGGAAACAGTAGCAATTCGGTTAGGTGCATTAGAGCATAAAGAAGTACATCTTTCAGATATTCGTAAAAAAAATAAATTGCTAGAAGACAAGGTGAACAGGCTTGAATATGAGATATTAAAAGGAAAGCTGCCGAAACAGTTTATGCTTAATCTTTTAACAACGATTTCTAGTTTTTCTATCATTGAAAATGCAAATAGAACGGAAAATATTATAGCAGAAATGGCAGGCGTGTTACGATATTATCTGGATAATACATTAGAGATTATTCCATTATCAGAAGAATTAAAGCAGATTGAATTGTATCTGGATGTTTTAAGACAACAATATGATGATCGGTTAGAATATCGTGTGTATTGTCAGGAAGAAGTGGAAAAGCAAAAGATTCCGATTGTCGGACTTTTCCCATTTGTAGAACAATTGGTTGATTTTGGTGTCTTTTCAGGACATTTTAGAGGAACTGTATATATTGATGCGGAGAAAAAAGAAGAGTATTGCCAGATTGTATTGCAGTTAGAAAGTTCCGGTTTATCAATGGGACATTTTGGAGCAGATATTACAGATAGTAATTTTGTTCAGATGCAGGAAGCGGATACCAGAAAGAGATATGCAAAAGAATTTGGTAAAGATTTTGAAATAACTGTAGATCCGAATGTAGTAACGGTGAAAATCCCATTTCAGAAAATAAAGTAAGGAGGTAGCCATGGTAAATATTTTATTGATTGATCAAGAACCGTTATTTCAACAGGCTTTTTCAAAAATGATTACGGAAACGGAAGATTGTCAGCTTGTCGGAATTGCGGAAAATAGTAAAGAAGCATTTGAAATCATAAGCCGCTATCATCCGCAGGTTATATTTTGTGATGTGGTTCTTGGTATGGAGAATGGTATTGCAGTCTGCAGTCTTATTAAAGAGCACTTTCCGGAAATTGTAACGTATATTTTATCAAATTATTGTAATTTTCGCATGATTCGCCGTTCAATGGATGCAGGAGTGGAAGAATATTTAAATAAGCCCATATCTAGAACGAAGCTTTTAGAACTAGTAAAGAAACAGAATGGTCTTGGGCAGAATGAAGAGGAAAATGTTCAGCAGGAAGCCTTGTTTGCAGCAATAGAGCAAAAAGATTATAAGAAGGCGTATGATACAGCAAAGGAACTGGTAGAATGTTTGTTTGAAGAATGTGACAGAAGAGAGCGTAGAAGTAAACTGTCCATGCTGGAATCCAGCCTGTTTTATATGATACCAGGAATGGATAATATTCAGAAAAATTATTATTTACAAAAGTATGAGATTACAGTCAAGGTTCTGACAAAGAGTACGCTTTGCTATTACTGGCTGATTCAGATCATAACAGAAGTATTTCGTCAGCTTTGTACAATGAAGTATGCACATATGAATAAGGTATTCCAGTATATAGAGAATAATAAGAACAATGAGATTTCTCTCTCTGAATTAGCAGAAGAGGCAGGAATTAGCAGTGGATATCTAAGTCGTATTTTTAAAAAATATTATAAGATTAGTGTGGTAGATTATATTCACCTTCGTAAGTTACTGCAGGCTAAATATTATATGGCAACAAGCGAGATGAATATTTCAGATATTTCTTTCTTGCTTGGATACAGTGAAGCGGGATATTTTTGCAAAATATTTAAAAAATATGAAGGACAGACACCGTCAGCATTTCATAAAAATTCACAAATTTTGACTTCGCAGGCAGGATAATTTCATAAAAATATAGCAGGGATTCCGTACAACATACAGGAATCTCTGCCATAGAATCAGGGGCTGTTTTTACGACAGCCCCTTTAGTTTCTACAAATAAATAATTAAATAAATGATTAAAGTCCAATGCACCAGAAGTCTTTTTGGAACAGATCATCACCGCTCTTATCTCGGAAAACAGGATGAAAATCGAAATTGACAGCACCTACTGGTATTTTTCTATCAACGGCTTTGCAGATACGGGCAACACCTTCATTTCCGAAAGCACCGCATAAATCAATAGCAGCGCAACCTTTTTCTAACATCTCCTGTGCTACGGTTTCTGCCTGACTATAATCTGCACAACCTACAGAGTACAGAATGATTTTTTTAGATTCAATAACAGAACGGTCTTTTTTTGGATTACAACCTTCATTAAGAAAAATGAAAGCCACTTTAAATTTTTCTTCGTTTAAGCTTAATTTTTTCCCCATTTTATCAACGCCTTATCTAATATTTCCATTGCTTTTTTGCCATCGTTGGCAGTGATCAGTTCTATATTATGTTGTCGGATTGTTTTATAAGTTTCTAATAAAAGGTCAATATCTGTTGTAATTTTATCTAATGTAATTACAACTATTACATCAAGATTATC
>ENA-OPXH01002044-OPXH01002044.1-human-gut-metagenome-genome-assembly--contig:-NODE-2044-length-12008-cov-2.516941_pt1 | contig 12008 bp, 6 predicted proteins | sample MGYA00241521_ERZ502034 | MGnify/ENA primary metagenome ERZ502034 (study PRJEB25962, sample SAMEA2042103) | human gut metagenome | biome: human gut; feature: human-associated habitat; material: faeces... | reverse complement strand
CCGACCCGTTATTTCGCGGCCGTGGAGTACAATTACGGCAAGGCCGCGGGCGCGGAGGATTTCTGCCGCAAGGCGCAGCTGCTCAACATCGAGGTCAACAAGGCGATGTACGAGGGGTGGCAGCACCACCTGTGGAACGACGCTTCGGGCATCCTGACCTGGATGAGCCAGTCGGCCTACCCGTCGTTCGTATGGCAGACCTACGATTACTATTACGACTTGAACGGCGCTTACTGGGGCGTGCGCAAGGCCTGCGAGCCGCTGCATATCCAGTGGAGTTACGCCGACAACACGGTCAAGGTGGTCAACGCCAGCGGCGAGGCCTACAACGGCCTGCGTGCCACGGCGGCGGTCTACAATATGGACGGCAGCGAGGTGAAGCGCTACGCGCAGCGGGCCGCCCTGTCGTCGCTGCCCAATACGGCTGTCAAGGTAATGACGCTGCCGTTCCCCGAAGACCGCAACCTCGCACGGGGTAAGAAAACCGTCGCCTCGTCGTCGGAGAATGACGATTCGCATGCCGCCAAGTCCGTCACCGACGGCAATACGGGCTCCTCGTGGCGCTCGGGCGGCCCGGGCGAGCAGTGGGTCATGGTAGACCTGGGTGCGCCCACCGAGTTTTCGGACATCGTCCTGACGTGGGAGAGCGAAGCGGCCAAAGCATACGAGATACTCGCGTCGGACGACGCCTCAACGTGGCGGACGGTCTACACCAGCGGCAAGCCCAGCACGCCCATCGACCAGATCCGGATCGACCCCGTGACGGCGCGCTATGTCAAGTTGCAGGGCACGGCGCCCCACGACGACTGGCAGCTGGTGCTCTTCGAAATGGAGCTTTACGGCCCGGAAACCCCGGCCGAAGAACTTTCGCCCGTGCATTTCATCCGCCTGCGGCTGACCGACGATGCTGGGAACCTGCTCTCGGAGAATTTCTACTGGCGTTCGAACCGCCTGGGCGACTACCGTGCGCTGAACGACCTCGAACCCGCGAAACTGGATGTACGCACGAAAGCCGAAACGGTGGACGGCAAGCGCATCATCCGCGCGACCGTCACGAACCGGGGCCGCAGCGTGGCGTTCGCCGTGCGCCTCATGCCGGTCTACGCCTCGACCGGGGAGCAGATACTGCCGGTCATCATGGACGACAACTACTTCACACTGCTGCGGGGCGAGACCCGGAAGGTCGACATCGAGATCGACGAGTCGCTGCTCGGGGAGGATACCTACAAACTGGTCGCAAGGCCCTATAACGATTGATTGCGGGTATGGGAAGGTTTTGTGCGCTGGTGCTCCTGCTGTGCGCGGCATGGGCGCCGTCCGAAGCGAAAATCAAGCTGCCCGCCATCGTGGGCGACAACATGGTGCTGCAACAGTCCTGCGAAGTGAAGCTCTGGGGCTGGGCGGCGCCCGAGGCCGAAGTCAGCGTCGCCCCCTCGTGGTGCGGCGCCGTACGGACGCAGGCCGACAAGAAGGGACGCTGGTGCGTGACGGTCGCAACCCCGGCCGCCTCGTTCGAGCCGCGCAGCATCGCCCTGGGCGACGGCGACGGCGAACCCGTCGTGCTGAAGAATATCCTCATCGGCGAGGTGTGGCTCTGCTCGGGGCAGTCCAACATGGAGATCCCCGTGCAGGGAGGCCGCGACTGCCCGATCGAACATGCGCAGGAGATCATCGCCGAAAGTGCGCAGTACCCCGACGTGCGGCTCTTCTCGGTGAAAATCGACGGCGGGCTTCGTCCCCGGGAGGATGTGACGGGTGCCTGGTGCGAAGCCTCGCCCGGGAGCGTCAAGACCTTCAGCGCCATCGGCTACCTGTTCGGCCGCAACCTCCGCCGGGCGCTGAACGTCCCCGTGGGGATCATCAACAGCAGTTGCGGCGGCACGTGGATCGAAGCGTGGTTCCCGGCGTCGCTGCAACGCGGGTTCGCCGATTTCGACCCGGCGTCGGTCGCCACGCGCGAGGGGCAGAGCGGCATGAATACGGTCGAAATCCTTTACAACGGGATGATTTACCCGTTGCATAACTTTGCGATCAAGGGGTTCTGCTGGTATCAGGGCTGCTCGAATGTCGGGCGCAGCACCTGTTACGCCGACAAGATGGTGGCGATGATCGACCACTGGCGGGAGTTGTGGGGCGGCGAACGCAAGCCGTTCTACTACGTCGAGATCGCACCCCATGAGGACGGCGAGCAGAACGTGAACGAGGCGCTGGTGCGCGAGCAGCAGGCGCGGGTGATGGACATGACCGACAACGTGGGTATGGTTTGCACCAACGACCTGGTCTACGACTACGAGACGTGGAATGTGCATCCCAGCCAGAAGGAGCCCATCGCGCGGCGTCTGGCCTATTGGGCGCTGAGCCGGGACTACGGCTACGGCGATGCGGTCAAGACCATCGGGCCGCGGTTCAGGTCGATGGAGGTGCTCGAAGGCGGTGTCGTGAGGGTGCATTTCGACGGCAGCGACTGCGGGTTCCTCGTCAAGGGCGAGATCGAGGGCTTCGAACTGGCCGGCAGCGACGGGGTGTTCCGCCCCGCGAAGGCCGTGCGCCGGCGCCCCGACCCCACGGTGCTCTATGTCTCGAACTACGACGTGGGCAGCCCCGTGTACCTGCGCTATAATTTCAAGAATTGCAGCGTTGGCTGCCTGTGGGATGCCTTCGGGCAGCCCGTAGTGCCGTTCCGGACGGATAATTTTTAACTTTGTGGAACCGATCTAATATTTTGCGGAAATGAAAAAACTGATCTTGTTATGTGCGCTTTGCCTGTTTGGGGCGGGCGTTGTTTTCGGCCAGGCCTATTCCGACCTCCTCTACCGGGACTGGGCGGGGCTCAGGGCCTATGCCCAGGTGAACAAAACGCTGGGCGACGTGCGCCCCGACGTGGTTTTCATGGGCAACTCCATCACCGAGGGGTGGTTCAACCAGCACCCGGAGTTCTTCCAGAAAAACAACTTCCTGGGCCGCGGCATCGGCGGGCAGACCTCGTCGGAAATGCTGGTGCGCTTCCGCCAGGACGTGATCGAACTGCACCCGCAGTGCGTGGCGATCATGGCCGGGACGAACGACATTGCGATGAACAACGGATACATCGCCCTGGAAAATACCTACCAGAACATCGTTTCGATGTGCGAGCTGGCGCGCTTCAACGGGATAAAGGTGCTGCTGTGCTCCGTCACGCCGTGCGTGCGCTACAACTGGCGGCCGCAGGTGGAGCCCGGGAAGATCATCCCTAAGCTCAACGCAATGCTCAGGAAGTATGCGGACTCGGCCGAGGGCGTGGAGTATGTCGACTATTTCTCGGCGATGGCCGACAAGGACAACGCCATGCTCCCGGAATATTCGCCCGAGGGATGCCATCCCAACGGCGAGGGCTATAAGGTCATGGAGAAGATCATCGTGCCGGCCATCAACAAGGTGAACGGTACCAACAAAAAATATTTCGTCTACTAATCCGAAGCTGTCATGAATCTCAAACGAACCCTTTTCCTGCTGGCGGCCGTGCTGCCCCTGCAGCTCTCCGCCAAGGTCACGCTCCCGGCGATCTTCACCGACAACATGGTGTTGCAGCAACAGAGCGATGTGAAAATCTGGGGCAGGGCCAAACCCGGCAAGGCCGTGAAAGTCACCACCTCGTGGGACGGCAAGACCTACGCGGCGACGGCCTCCGCATCGGGCGGCTGGGAGGTGCGCGTGTCGACCCCCGTGGCCGGCGGCCCCTATACGGTCACGGTTTCGGACGGCAAACCCGTCGAACTGAAAAACGTATTGATCGGCGAGGTCTGGCTCTGTTCGGGGCAGTCCAACATGGAGATGCGCGTTGCCGACCGGGTGCTGAACTACGAACAGGAGATGAAGGAGGCCGATGCCTACGGGAATATCCGCCTGCTGCATATCGACAACACCACCAGCCCGGTGCCGCTCGACGAGGCTTCGGTTCGCCACGGCGGCTGGCAGGTGTGCTCGGGCGAAAACATCGCCGACTTTTCGGCGACGGGTTACTTCTTCGGCAAGGAACTCTATAAAAACCTGGGCATACCCATCGGATTGATCGAGTCGTGCTGGGGCGGGACGTACGCCGAGTCGTGGACGAGCGCCGAAGCGCTGTCCGAGATGCCCTATTTCCGTCCCCGCGTCGAGAAGGTGAAGCAGATCCCCGAATCTCGGGAGGCGCGTAACAGGATGTTCCACGACGACATGGACGAGTGGCGCCTCCGGATGATGCAGGCCGACAAGGCGTTCGAGGACGGCCGCGCGGTGTGGGCCGAGAGTTCGTTCGACGATTCGTCGTGGGGCGAGATCGCGGTTCCGGGGTTCGTGCAGGATCAGGGCCTCGACGGGTTCAGCGGCTTTATGTGGGTGCGCAGGGACGTCGAGATCCCGGCCGGCTGGGCCGGTAAGGAGCTGACGCTCACGCTTGCGGCCATAGACGACAACGATTTCACCTATTTCAACGGCGTCGAAGTGGGGCATACCGAGGGCTGCATGGCTTTCAGGAGCTATAAGATTCCCGCGTCGCTGGTCAAGGCCGGCAAGGCGACCGTTGCCGTGCGTGTGATGGATACGGGAGGCAAGGGCGGCATCTTCGGCGATGCGAACAGCATCGCCCTCGCCAAATCGGACTCGGAGAAACTCCCGCTGGCCGGGCAATGGAAATACAAGGTCTCGATGGGCCTGGGCGACGCCCCCGACATGCCGGTCAACACCGCCACCGAACCCAACTACCCGACGTTCCTCTTCAATGCGATGATCCACCCGCTCGTGGACTATGCCATCCGCGGCGCCATCTGGTACCAGGGCGAGGCCAACGTGGCGCGCGCGGCGCAGTACCGCGACCTGCTGCCGCTGATGATCCATGACTGGCGGCAGCACTGGGGGTATGCCTTCCCCTTCTATATCGTGCAGCTTCCCAACTACATGAAGGCACAGGAAGGCCCCGAGGAGTCGGAGTGGGCCGAGTTGCGCGAGGCGCAGAAACATGCGCTCCGCCTCGAGAACACGGGGCTGGCCGTGTGCATCGACGTCGGTGACGGCGACGACCTCCATCCGAAAAACAAACCGGCGGTCGGCCGGCGCCTCTCGCTCGTGGCACGGGCATTGACCTATGGTGAGCAGATTCCCTATTCGGGGCCCGTATACGAGGGTTACCGCATCGAGGGGAACACGATCCGCATCGACTTTTCGCACACGGACAAGGGGCTCAAGACCTCCGACGGCGGCCCCGTCAGGGGGTTCTATATCGCCGGCCCCGACCATAAGTTCCATGCCGCCAAGGCCGTCATCGAAGGCAATACGGTCGTCGTCTCTTCGGACGGGGTGCGTTTCCCCGTCGGGGTGCGCTATGCCTGGGCCAACAACCCGGTCTGCAACCTCAGCAACGGCGCAGGGCTTCCGGCCGGGCCGTTCCGCACCGACGACTGGACGGACGGCGCGAAACGCTATTAAGGAAACCGTCCGCCCCGTTTCCGGGCCGGATTCGGCCTGCAGGGAGGCGGACTGCGCGGACGGAACATACGCGGGGTCATGGCAGGGCGCGCCCTGCCATGGCTTTCCCGTTCTGTGGCGGGGCGGATGATCCGCCCCGGCTTCCCGCTTTTTTCGGGAAACGGCCTGCCGCGTGATTTTGCGGTTCCGGATAAAAACATATCTTTGTAACAACATGCGAAGCGTTATGTCGAAAAAGTTGATTTTCCTGTTGCTGGCGGCGGTTTGGGTTGCCGTGCCTTCCGCCGTGGCCTCCCTCAAGTACGATACGCTGACCAGCGCGGACGGGTTGTCGAACAGTTCGGTCAACTGCATCTATCAGGATTCGACCCTGATGATGTGGTTCGGGACATGGGACGGCCTGAATGCCTACAACGGTTACGGCTTCAGGACTTACAAGTTCGCGCCGGACAATGCGAATACGATTTCGAACAACGTCATCCGCAACATCGTCGAGGAGGCGAAGGGCATCCTCTGGGTCGCCACCGACTACGGGATCAACCGCATCGACGTGGAAAACGACCGCATCGAACGCTTCTACCCCGGCTACGAGGACAACGATCCCACGGCCGAGCAGGTATTCTCGGTCGCGGCCGCGGCCGACGGCACAATTTTCTGCGCCGCCACGGGGTGGGGCATCGCCTGCTACGACAAGGCGCTGGGCCGGCTTTCGGCACTCAATGTCCCGCAGTTCAACTCTTCGGAGATACGTGCCGTTTACTACGGCGGACAGAATACCCTGTTGCTGCATACCGTGCAGGAGGAGCTGGTTCGGATTCGTTACGGGCTGTCCGCGACGGGGAGCATGGAGGTGCGGGAAAAGGTCGGGCTCTTCCCCGAAGGCGGGGTCAAGTCGGTGTTCGACAGCCGGACGGCGCTCTACCTGGTTACGGCCGATGCGGAAATTTACCGCTACGAACGCCGCGACGGGGAGCTGGCGGCGGTGGGCAAATTCCCCCCCCCGGCCCGTGAGATACGCGCTGTCGCCCAATACGGCGACGATTACCTGCTGATAGCGACCGGGGCGCCGGACATGTATGTCTGCGACATGCCCGGGCGGACGTTCCACCGGATGTCGCAAATGCCCGACATCAACATCCTTTCGCTCTGCTACGGCAGCCAGGACATCCTGTGGGTCGGCAGCGACGGGCAGGGCGTCTTCCAGGTATACAACGACGGCATCCAGTTCGACAAGATTCCCAACAGCCGGATTTTCGGCGACAGGAACTGCCCCGTGCGCGCCTTCTGCGAGGACAGCCGCGGGAACGTCTATGTCGCCACGAAAGGCAACGGGATCGGCATGTTGCGTCCCGACGGGAGCCGGGGCGCGGTCTACGACGTATCCGGGGGACTGGGTAATAATTCCGTCTACGCCCTCGCCGGGGGATTCGGCGACGACCTGTTCATCGGGCACGACGGCGCCGGGCTCGATGTGCTTTCGTGTGCCACGGGGCGCATCTCGTCCATCAAACCCGTCCCGGGCACCTATTTCGGTTCGGTGTATGCGATTTACCGCGATCCGTCGGACGGCTGCGTGTGGCTCGGGACGAACGGCTACGGGCTGATCGGGCTGCAGCTGGCCGAGTCGGGCGGGCGTTACGAAATCAGGCGGCAGCGGGTCTATGTCAACGACAAGAAGGACGCCACCTCGCTGAGCAACAATACGGTGTTCGCGATCGTCCCGGCCGGCGGCGGAAAGCTGTGGGTCGGAACGCGCGGCGGCGGATTGAACCTCTTCGACACCCGCAGCGGCAAGTTTACCCATTACACGACCTCCTCGGGCGATTATCCGATCAGCAGCAACGACATCCTGTCGCTCTACGCCGGGCGCGACTCGACGCTCTGGATCGGGACGAGCTACGGTCTGAACCGGCTCAGCCCCACCGCAGGGGGACGGGGCGGTTTCCGCTGGTATATCGAAAAGGACGGGCTGCCGAACAACACCATCCACGGTATCCTGGAGGACGACTCGGGCAACCTTTGGCTCAGCACCAACAAGGGGCTGGCGCAGCTGAATCCCGGCGACAACCGGATAATCAGCTATTACAACAACGAGGAGTTGCAGAGCAACGAATTTTCCGACGGTGCCTATTACCGTTCGCGCGACGGCAGGATGTACTTCGGCGGCGTGGCCGGGTTCAACCGGTTCGATCCCCGCGACATCCGCGTGCGGACGTACGCCCCGGCCGTGCAGCTCAACAATTTCCTGATCAAGCAGACCCCCATGCCCGGATTCCGTGCCGACCGCGAGATCGTCCTGTCGCACAGCGAAAACTTTTTCAGCATCCAGTTTTCCGCGCTGGAATACATCCGCAACGGCAACTGCGAATACGCCTACATCCTCAAGGGGTTCAACGACGACTGGGTGAATATCGGCACCGACAACACGGCGGTCTTCACCAACGTGCCGCCCGGAGCCTATGAATTCTGCGTGCGCTGTACCAACGGCGACAAAATCTGGAGCGGCAATACCGCTTCGCTGCATATCCGGGTGCGTCCGCCGTGGTGGAACACGGTGTGGGCCTATATGGTCTACCTGCTGCTCTCGTTCGTGGTGCTGTACGTCGTCTGGTTCGTGGTCAACGACCGGATCGAGCAGCGGCGCAGGCTGCTGATGGAGTCGATGAGCCGGCAGCAGCAGAGCGACAACTACGAGGCCAAACTCCGCTTTTTCACCAGCATCGCCCACGAGTTCTGCACCCCTTTGACGCTGATCTACGGTTCGGGCGAGCAGTTGCTCAACAGTTACAGCCTCGCGCCCGACGTCGCCAAGCATGTCCGCATCGTGAAGAACAATGCGGCGCGTATGCAGCGCCTGATCGGCGAGTTGATGGAGTTCCGGCGGGTCGAGACCGGGCATTACACGCCCCGGTACGTGCTGGTCAACGTCACGGAGCTGATTTCGACCATCACCGACAATTTCAACGAGGTCAACGAGCAGCGGCGCATCGACCTGCGCATCGACTTCCCGGCGCAGGAGGTCATCCTCGTGAGCGACCAGGGGGCACTGGAGAAGATCCTCTACAACCTGGTTTCCAATGCCTATAAATATACGCCCGCAGGCGGATACATCAGCATCGCGCTGCGTGCGGAGGCCGGCCGTACGACCGTGAGGGTCAGGAACTCGGGCAAGGGTATCAAGCCCGAGGACATCGGCAATGTCTTCAACCGCTTCGAGATACTCGACAATTTCGAACGGCAGGCCAACGAGGGCAAGGTCATGCGCAACGGCATCGGGCTGGCGCTCGCCAAGAGCCTGGCCGACATGCTGTCGGGAAATATTACGGTGAGCAGCAACCCCGGCGAATATACCACCTTCACCCTGTCGCTGCCCGAGGTGAGCCGCGACCTGGTGACCGAACCGGGGCAGACGGGTGTGCCCGATTATCCGCTGCCCGACGTCGAGGACATGCGGACGGGGCAGGCCCGAGAGTCGCGTGCCGCGGGGGCCTCGATCCTGGTGGTGGACGACGAAAAGCAGATCCGCGACCTGATCGCCGAGATACTCTCCGACGAATATTCCGTCATCCAGGCCGCCGACGGGACGGAGGCCATCGAGATCCTCAAACACAAGCGCCCCGACCTGATTATCAGCGATGTCAGTATGCCGAACGTGGACGGGCTTGAATTGCTCAAATACCTCAAGGGCAACGAGATCACCAAATATATCCCGTTCGTGTTCCTCTCCTTCAAGAGCGACGTTGAACAGGAAATCCGCGGCTACGAACTGGGCGGCGACGCCTATATCTCCAAGCCGTTCCATCCCAAGCACCTGCTGGCCGTCGTACACCAGATACTCAACAACCGCCTCTCGCTGAGGGATTACTACAATTCCGTGATCTCCTCGTCGGACGTCTACGAGGGGAATACGATCGACGCCGACGACAAGAAGTTCATCGTACAGCTTGCCGGGATCATCGAGGAGAACATGACCGACGAGAACCTGTCGCTGAATTTCCTGTGCGACAAGATGTGCGTGAGCCGCATGAGCCTCTACCGCAAGATCCGCGAGATCACGCAGATGACGCCGAGCGAATATATCCGCTCGGTGAAGATCAGCCATGCGACGCACCTGCTCCGGACGACCAATATGACCATCCAGGAAATCATGTTCTGCTCGGGTTTCAACAACAAGTCCTACTTCTATCGCGAGTTCGCCAAAATATACCACATGTCGCCCAAGGAGATGCGCGAAAAAGAGCGCTGAGCGGGCAAAAGCGCCGTTTTCCCGCGTGAAGATACGTTTCGGTTACAATAGTATACCTTGCAACGCCCCCGGGGGCTTATTTTTGTAGGGCAATACTAAACTACTGACATGAAAGAAACAACCGTCTCGACCTCGGGCAACGGCATTTTCAGCAAGGCTTTCTCGGAAATCCGGCATTTCGGAACCTATCCGTTCAACATGCGGATACTCCTGCTGACGAACATGCTGTATGCGTTCGTCCTCCCCGTCGTGGAACTTTTCGTCGGCACCTACATCATGCGCAACAGCTCGGAGCTGGCGTATGTGGTGGGCTACCAGCTGGCCGTCTACACGGGCATCCCGCTCACCTTCCTGGTGAACGGCTTTCTCATGCGCCGCATCCGGATTTCGCACCTCTATTCGTTCGGGATGCTGCTGAGCGGCGTTTCGATGGCCGTGATGATGTCGCTCGAAACGCTCGACCTGGCCGGGATCGTCGTGGCAGGGCTTATCATGGGGCTTTCGTACGGCTTTTTCTGGGCCAACCGCGATTTCCTCGCCCTGAATTCCACCGACGACGGCAACCGCAACTATTACTACGGTCTGGAAAGTTTCTTCAACACCGTCGCCGGGGTCGTCGTACCCGGTATGATCGGGGCGTTCCTGGGCGCCACGGCCGACCACAACTGGCTCGGGGGAAATATCAACCTGGCCTATAAACTGGTGACCCTTTTCGTTTTCGTGCTTACGATCATCGCCTCGGCCGTCGTATTCCGCGGCAGGTTCTCCAATCCCCAGAAGGAGCGGTTCATCTATCTGCGCTTCGATGTGCTGTGGAACAAAATGATGCGCCTTGCCGTCCTGAAGGGGATCGCCCAGGGATACATCGTCACGGCGCCGTCGATGCTGGTCATGACGCTCGTCGGGAACGAATCCACGCTCGGGACGCTGCAATCGGTCAGCGCCATCGTTTCGGCCGTGCTGCTCTACCTGCTGGGGCGCTTCGCTTCGGCCAGGCACCGGGTGCTGATCTTCTCCTCGGGCCTGCTGCTCTTCGCACTGGGCGGGGCGTTCAACGCCGTGCTCTATTCGGCGACGGGCGCGATCGTATTCATGCTGTGCCTGGTGATGGGGCGCCCGCTGATGGATCTGGGCTATTTCCCGATCCAGCTGCGGGTCATCGACTACGTGAGCCGGAAGGAGAACCGCAACTCCTACGCCTATATTTTCGTCCACGAATTCGCTCTCTACCTCGGCCGTTTCTTCGGATGCGGGCTGTTCATCGTCCTGACGATCTGCCTGTCGGATACCTTTGCGATCCGCTATGCGCTGCTCATCATCGGAATCATCCAGCTCGTCTCGATCGGGATCTCCCGGAACATCATCCGGGCGCTCGACAGGGCCGAGGCGGAATAGGATACCCGGCACGGGGGCAAGAGGGACAGCCCCGGGCCGGGACGATGCGCGGAGGGGCTCCGCCGCTGCCGGAGGGTACAGGCCCGGCCTGTGCCCCGGGTATGGCGGCCCCGCCCGTATCGGGAATGCTGCCGCCGCGGAGCGGCTCCGGTTTGCCTTACTTTAAAAATTGACCGATATGGATAGGAGACAACTCATGCTGGGTGCCGGCGGCCTGCTGCTGGCCGGCGCGGCTTCGGCGCAGGCAGCGGCGCCCAACGTCATCGTCATCCCAGCCATCCAGGCTCTTCTCAATCAGACCGGCAATCTTGCCAATGGTGACGCCGTGGTCCCCGTCACCGAATCTGGAATCAATCTCGCTGAGATAATCCTTGTTCTCATTCCAGACCTGGGCAGCTTTTCTGAGCATCTTTGTAATTTCCGCTTTTGAAAGTAACATATGTAACCTCCTCTCATGCATTTTCCCCAAATTATCCATGATTTTAGATTAACATTTGTTAGTTCCTTTGTCAATTATTCATCGCGCCTATCTTTATTTTTTGCCCTAATGCACAAAAAATGCGCAGTTTCTTTAGCAAACCGCGCATTTATGGTTACGTATGTAACCCATATTTCATTGGCCCGCGCTGTGCAATCATACATTCTCATTGTACAATCATCAGCTCTTGCCGCGCACCGGGTCTGACCTCACATGTCCCGGCCTTTTTATCGCTCTTCATCCCCGCTCATCATTCCAGCGCTTCCCTGACCACATGCTCCGGTGCAATAAAATGTTTCAGGTAACCGGTTTTTAAGGCTGCCCTAAATGCCTTTGGGCTGGTATTGGCAGAACAGATACCCACCACATGCCTTGTCCTGGTCAGAAGCTCCAGTGGAATCTGAATGGCGTAATCCGTATCTGACCGGATGATATGTCCCTGGCTGT
>ENA-OPXH01002036-OPXH01002036.1-human-gut-metagenome-genome-assembly--contig:-NODE-2036-length-12053-cov-3.007668_pt1 | contig 12053 bp, 8 predicted proteins | sample MGYA00241521_ERZ502034 | MGnify/ENA primary metagenome ERZ502034 (study PRJEB25962, sample SAMEA2042103) | human gut metagenome | biome: human gut; feature: human-associated habitat; material: faeces... | reverse complement strand
CGTGTCCGGCGTGTTGATGTATTTGGCGGCGATCTGATCGTCTTCGTATAGTTTGCGCGCGCCGAAGCCGAGCGTGCGGCCGGTCGAATCGCGGATGGGCCAGGTCACTCGGCCGCGGAAATAGTCATAGATGCCGCGCTGGCCTTGACGGGCCAAGCCCGCGTCGAGGATTTCCTTCTGCGTAAATCCCTTGGAGGCCAAGTGGCGCACGAGATTATCCCAGCCTTGCGGCGCGTAGCCGCAGCCGAAACGTTCGCAATCAGCTTGGGAGAAGTTGCGGCCGCCAAGCAGCTTGCGGGCGGGCAGTGCTTCCTTGGTCAAGATCTGGGAGACGAAGAAGCGCTGGGCTTCCTCGCAGGCTTCCAGCAGTCGCGTGCGCTTGGAGCCGGTGTTCTCGCGCGCCGGGCCGTTGCCGCTGTTCTCGTAGTGCAGCTCGATATGGTACTTGTCGGCGAGCAGTTCCACGGCTTCGCGGAAGTCGATGTTTTCGGATTGTTCGACGTATTTGAATACGTCGCCACCCAAGCCGCAGCCGAAGCAGTGCCACACGCCGAGCGAGGGACGCACGTTGAAGCTGCCGGTTTTCTCGTCGTGGAACGGGCACAGGCCCACGAAGGTGCCGGTGCCGGAGGGCTTAAGCGTTACGGTCGCAGATACAATGTCATACAGGTCCGCGGCGGCGCGCACCTTCTCGACATCTTCTTTCTTAATCATTCCGACCATAAGTCTCTAGAGTACCGCCTCACCTGAGACACGGTAAATTTTTACCGTCGGTTATCATTTCTTCCGCGAAACTCCCTTCAGTCGCCTACAGCGACAGCTCCCCTCACCCGAGGGGAGCTGGCTCGCGCAGCGAGACTGAGGGAAGCGCCCGCCCAACACGCCCTCAGCACAAGATGGAGTGCAGGGCCAGGGCGGAGTTGTCGGTCAGGCTCGCGACCTGATCGATGGCGACGCGCAGGCGTTCGTCGTCGTTGGTGGATTCGTTCCAATCGGCCAGGAACTGGCTTTCCAAAGCGTCGGATGGGAGCGGCGAATCAGCCATAAGCACATCGACCAAATCCGATACGATCTTGAGCTCCTCCTGATGGAATGGCTCGCGCTCGCGAGGCGCCATGACGAAGTACACGGCGATGCCCTTCAGTGCCACGATCTCGTAATTCGTGTTCTCGGGAATCACGATGTTCGAGGAATACCGGGTCAACGGCCCGGGCCCATACGTGTCGCGCGTGGCGGTTTCCACCGACCAGCAGAAGCGACCGATCAAATCGGACGTAATGTTCTTGAGCTGTGCCAACGATTCGCGCGAACCATTGAAATGTGCAGGGAACAAATGCTCTCGGCGCAATCGCATGAACGCGGCCAGCAGCTTGTCGGCATCCCACTTCGCCCCATACCATGCGCGCGTCTGCTCGATGATGTGGTCCAGCATCTTCGGATCGGCGAGCACAATCGGATCGAACGCGCCGGTGGCGATGGAATCCTCGACGTCATGCACGGAGTAGGCGATATCGTCCGAAAGGTCCATGATCTGGCATTCCATGGGTTTGGCGGCCTGGGGCGCGCCGATTTTGAGCCAGCGGAACACCGGCTCATCATCCGGGTAGACGCAGAACTTCTTCGACCGCTCCCCCTTCGGGTGTCGGTCGGCTTCGGCCAAGGTCCACGGGTATTTGACGGCCGCATCCAAGGCCGCACGGGTCAGGTTCACGCCGGCCGAACGCCCGTCCGGGTGAAAGATCTTGGGTTCGAGCCGGGTCAGGATACGCATGGTCTGTGCGTTGCCCTCGAAGCCGCCGATATTGCCGGCGATGTCGGCGAGCGCACGCTCCCCGTTGTGCCCGAACGGCGGGTGACCAAGGTCATGGGCCAGACAGGCGCAGTCGACCACGTCCGGATCACAGCCGAGCAATGCGCCGATTTGGCGACCGATCTGGGCGACTTCCAGCGTATGCGTCAGTCGAGTGCGGGCGAAATCGTCGGTACCGGCAATCAGAATCTGGCTTTTCGCGCCCAAACGCCGCAAAGCGGACGAATGAATCAGTCGCGCGCGATCGCGTTCGAAAGCCGTGCGCGACTTGGATTTGGGCGGCTCGGGTGCCCATCGCTCCTCGTCGAAGGCGCTGTAGCCCTCATCGCTCAGCACCTGTTCCCCATCCAAAGTCGTTTCCATATTCCAAGCATAGGCACACATATCGGCCGCAGTAATCCCGACTTCCCGAATATGTGCCACTGACGTCAACTCAACAGCACATATTCGGGAGATTGGGGCCGATTTCCCGAATATGTGACGCTCAGCACATGTCAGTGGTACATATTCGGGAAGAAGGGATTACGGGGTGCCACCGTATGGCGGTAATGCACCTTATAGCAGCGTGGCGGGGTCGAGCTTGGCGAGGTCGGCGGCGGGCAGTACTTCGGCGGCATGCTCGTAAAGGCGCGGGATGCGGTTGCGCAGGCAGGTGAAGATCTCGTAGCTGATGGTGTCGGCGGCACGACCCCAATCGTCCGCGGTCGGTTCGGCGTAATCCTCGCCACGGCCCGGACCGAACAGTTCCACATTGTCGCCTTCGTGGATGCCGAGTTCGGCGGCGGAACCGTGCAGGTCGAGGATGAACTGGTCCATGCACACGCGGCCGGACACGTGGTACAGGCGTGGGCCTTCCGCGGTCATCACGCGCACCGGACCACCGGGCTTGGTCACGTGCTTGGCGCCTTCCATGTCGAATCCGGAGGCGGAGCGGTGGATGCCGTCCGCATAGCCGAGCGGCACGATCGCGGTGGAGGTGTCGGACGGGGTCAGATACGTACGGCCGTAGGAGATGCCATGGCCGGCTTCCACGTCCTTGACGGTGCCGAGCTGCGCCTGCAGGGTCATGGCGGGCTTCAGGCTATACGTGGACGGCGTGCCCATGGCCGGATCGGCTTCGTAACCGTACAGGCCGATGCCCGGACGGGTCAGTTCGAAGTGGATTTCCGGACGGGACAGCGTCGCCGCGGTGTTGGCGAGGTGGCGGATTTCCGGCGGAATGCCGGCCGCCTCCATACGACGGGTGAAGTCCTTGAACGTTTCGACCTGCATGTCGGTGGAGGCAACGAATTCCGGAACGTCCGGTGCGTCGGCGACCGCCAGATGGCTCCACTGGCCGACGATGTGCAGCACGCCTTCCTTGGCGAACGGCACCAGTTTGGCGAGCGCCGCGTCGAAACCGGCGGGCGTGAAGCCGTTACGGCCGAAGCCGGAATCGACCTTCACATGCACGCGCGCCGTCTTGCCAAGCCTGCGTGCGGCCGCGGCGACACCGTCGATGCCGGCGAGCGAGCCGACGGAAATGTCGATGTCGTTGTCGACCAGCTCGTCGAACGGCACTTCGGCGCCGCTGTAGACCCACGTCAGAATATGGCAGCGATCGGGGCCGATGCCCGCCTTGCGCAACAACAGCGCCTCATGCGATTGCGCGGTGCCGAGCCACGTGGCGCCGCCTGCGAGCGCGGCAAGCGCGGCGGGGATCAGGCCGTGTCCGTACGCGTCGGCTTTGACGATGCCCATGACGGCGGTGCCGGAATGCGGACCGCCGACGACACTCACCAGATGGCGCATGTTGTCGCGCAGTGCGGCGAGGTCGACGATGGCCTGCGCCGGATACCGCCGCTGGGCGGCCTTGTAGTTCGCTTTGCCTTGTTCGGAGGAGAAATCCCATTCACGTGTTGCGCTCAAAGTCATGGCTCCCATTGTCGCGCCGCTATGTGACAGGTATGGAACATCAGGGACATATGGTGAGACGATTCACGATGTTTTCACGATTTTGTCCGGCAGTGTTTTTTACACTTTCCATACACAAGGCTGTTGCGCATATCGCCGCGGCCTTTCTGATTTCTGGCGTTAAGGCGTGCCAGAGTCCCGGAAATCCGTCCGGTCCAGCCCATTTTTGAAACAATCACAGGGAATCTGACGACCATGGATCTATTTCGCAAGAAGTCGGTGGACCAACTTGTCTCCGAATCGACTCCGCTGAAGCGAACACTGAAAACCTTCGACCTGACCATGCTGGGCATCGGCGCCATCATCGGCACCGGCATCTTCGTGCTCACCGGCAAAGGCGCGCTCACCGCGGGACCGGCATTGTGCGTGTCCTTCCTGCTCGCCGCCGTCTGCTGCGGCTTTGCGGGCCTGTGCTATGCGGAGTTCGCCGCGATGGCACCGGTTTCCGGCTCCGCCTATTCGTACGCGTATCTGGCGTTCGGCGAGTTGATCGCCTTCGTGATCGGTTGGGATCTGATTCTGGAGTACGCGTTGCAGGCGGCGACCGTGTCCGCCGGCTGGTCGGGCTATTTCAACAAGCTGTTGGAAGGCTTCGGCCTGCATCTGCCGGTCGAACTGACCGCCGCGTACGGCACCACGCCGGGAGTCACCACGTATTTCAATCTGCCGGGCTTCGTGATCGTGCTTATCATCACGTGGGTGCTGTCCATCGGCATCAACCAGACGAAGAAGACCAACGACATCATGGTGATGATCAAGCTGGCCATCATCGTGCTGTTCATCGTGTGCACCGTCTGGTACATCAATCCCGCCAACTGGAAACCGTTCTCCCCGTATGGCATCTACACGTTCCAGCCGGGTTCGACGCAACCGTACGGCATCGTGCCGGCCGCGTCGATCGTGTTCTTCAGCTTCATCGGCTTCGACGCCGTGTCCTCCTCCGCCGAGGAGACCATCAATCCGAACAAGACGCTGCCGCGCGGCATCCTGATCTCGCTGGCCGTGTCCACCGTGCTGTACATCATCATGACGCTCATCATGACCGGCGTGGTGCCGTACAAGGAGTTCGCGAAGTTCATCGACGCTCCGGTGGCGGGCGTGATTCTCGAGACCGGCCTCAACTGGCTGGCGTTCATCGTGAACCTCGGCGCGTTGATCGGCATGACCACCGTCATGCTGGTGCAGCTGTACGGCCAGTCCCGCATCTGCTATGCGATGAGCCGCGACGGACTGTTCCCGAAGTTCTTCGGCGAAGTGCATCCGAAGTACCGCACACCGTTCAAGGGCACGTGGTTCTTCGGCATTCTGACGGCCATCGCCGGCGGTTTCATCAACATCAACGTGCTGTTCGAGCTGGTGAACATCGGCACGCTGTCCGCGTTCATCATCGTGTCGGCCGGCATCCTGTGGATGCGCAAGACCCAGCCGGACGCGCATCGTGGCTTCCGTGCGCCGGGCGTGCCGTTCACGCCAATCTGCGCCATCATCTTCTGCCTGATTCTGATCTTCGGTTTGAATTGGGAGACGTGGGTGCGTTTCGCCGTGTGGTTCGCGCTTGGACTGGTCGTGTATTTCACGTACAGCCGCAAGCATTCTCAGCTTAACGAGCCGGGACTGTTCTAATCATCCCTTCATATGGAAAAGGACGTCTCCCGCAGTTTTACGGGAGACGTCCTTTTTTCTACGTTTCTATGTATGCGCAATCACCATTCGTGACGCTGGTAGGCGATACGCGTGGTATCGGTGGGGCGGTCAAGCAGTTGGATCAGGCCGCAGCGGGCGAATCCGTTCGATTCGAGCACGTGCTGCATGGCCTTGTTGTTCGGATGCGTGTCGGCGCGCACGTTGCCGTAATGTTCGATGCACCAGTTGATGCAGTCCTTGGCCGCGCCTTTGACGATTCCCGACGAGGCGATGCGGTGGATGGTCACATACGAGTCGTCGTCCAGCCAGGCGCCGTCGATATGCGCGTAGGTGGGATCCTCGCCCGTGCACAGGGCGAACTGGGCGAGCACACGCTCCTTGCCGTCAGCCTCGTCCACCAGCAGCATGGTGCGCTGCTGGCGAATGTCGTCAAGGATCACTTCCTCACGTGGGAACGTGTTTCCCCATTGCGTGGGATTCCCGTTGGCCGCCATAAGCTCACGCGCATGCTGGTAGATTTTCAGCATGACAGGCAGATCATCCATGGTGGCACGACGGAACCGACGTTCGGAAGTGGTTTCGCTCAACCCTTTCACCTCAATTCGACTGTGTACCTCTCTCAAGCATTCCAGCCGTCCAAACTACCACGCCCACCGCACAGGCATGGTAACGCTCACACAAGGCGGCGTTCGAACGGGTCGGAGCTGATGCCCTTGGCGAGGATGTCCTTGCACCATTCCTTGGCGGTGAACAGGCTGTGGTCGCGGTAGTTGCCGCAGCTTTCGATGGTGGTTGCCGGCACGTCGTCCCATGTGGCCTCGTAGGCGATGAATTCCAACGATTCCTTCAATGCGCGAGCCACATCCTCGGTGGAATGCTCGCCCCACGTCAGCAGGTGGAAGCCTGTGCGGCATCCGAACGGCGAGCAGTCGATGTAACCGGGGATGCGTTCGCGCAGCAGCACCGCGATGGTGTGTTCGATGGTGTGCAGTCCGCCGGTCGGAATGGCGTTCTCGTTCGGCTGCACCAATCGCAGGTCGTAGTTCGAGATCACGTCGCCGTGGGGGCCGGTTTCCGTATCGATGTAGCGCACATACGGCGCCTTTACTTTGGTGTGGTCCAATTGGAAGCTTTCCACCACCGGCTTGTCTTCCGCCATGTTCTGTCCTTTCGTTGTTGTGTTCACATTCCACTATTCACGGTTCGCGGGCTCAACGTCAACCGTCGTGCCATGCGTGTCGGTTATGGCCGGTTCAAGCCTCGTCGCCGGAATCCTCCCGAATCGCGGCCATGAACCGTTCGCCGTACTGTTTGAGCTTGCTTTCCCCCACACCGTTGACGGCAAGGAACTGGTCGTCAGTGATCGGCTTGACCCGTACCATGTCACGCAACGTCTTGTCGGAGAACACGATGTACGGCGGTTTGCCGAGTTCGCGCGCGATGTCCAGTCGCAGCGCACGCAGCTTCTGGAATAGCGCCTCGTCGCCGTCATCCGGCACGTACGATCCGACAGCGGGAGTGGACACGTCGGGCGTTCGACGCGCACGGGCGTCAGCACGTTTGATCTTCTTGATGTCGTAATGGAATTCGGGTGCGACCGTTTCCGCCGCACGGGGTCCGAAGCCGACGATCGGCAGGCGTCCTTCCGCGATCGTCAGGAAGCCGTCGGTGGCCATCTGGCTCAGCACGTCGCGGATGCGCGCTTCCGGCACTTCGTCGAGCATGCCGAACGACGGCAGGCTTTCGGGGTTGAGATAGCTTAGATCCTGTGCCTTCGAGCCGCGCAGCACCTTGACGATTTTGCCGCTGCCGACATGCTGGTTCACATCGTGCACGCAACGGCTGATGGCTCGGGCGATGTCGGTGACGTCGATGGTTTCGAATGTGTGCTCGCAGTTGGCGCAACCGCCCACGCATTTGCCGTCCGTTTTCGCCGCCGCGCCCGCGGTTTCGCCGAAATACCGGGTCATGTACGCGTGCAGGCAGTCCGTGGTACGGCAGTAGCCGACCATCGCGTCGAGCAGCCGGCGTTTCGACGCGCGTACGGCCTCCTGCTCTTCGGGAGTCAATCGTTCGTTTTCGTAATCCGAATCGAGCAGCCGGCGGCGGGTGACGATGTCCGATTCGTTCCACAACAGCGTGCAGCGGCTTGGTTCGCCGTCTCGTCCGGCGCGACCCGCCTCCTGGTAGTACGCTTCGATGGATTCGGGCATGTTGTGGTGGATGACGAACCGCACGTTGGATTTGTCGATGCCCATGCCGAACGCGTTGGTGGCCACGACCACGGGCACACGGTCGGTGACGAAATCGCGTTGCGCCTTCTCTCGTGCGTCGGCGCTCATACCGCCATGGTAGGCGACGGCGATGGTGCCGATATCCGACACATCCGCACCCCCTGCGGCACGCAATTCGGCGACGGCGCTGTTAAGCGATTCGGCGAGCGCTTCCGTTTCCTTGCGCGTGGCGCAGTAGACGATGCCGGATTCGTCCGGATGGCTGGCGATGTAGGACGCCACCCAGGATGCTTTGTCTTTGCGTGGCATGCTGATGACGTCGAAATACAGGTTCGGCCGGTCGAAACCGGTGACGGTGATGGACGGTGTGTGCAGGCCCAGAATCGAAACGATGTCGCGGCGCACGCGTTCGGTGGCGGTGGCGGTGAACGCGGCGACCGTTGGACGTGTGGGCAGTCCGGCGATGAATTCGCCGATGCCAAGATATGAGGAACGGAAGTCCTGCCCCCATTGGGAGACGCAGTGCGCTTCGTCGACGGCGACGAGCGAGATCGGCACACGGACGGCGAAGTTGCGGAATCGTTCGGTTTCCAAACGTTCCGGCGCCACGTACAGCAGTTTGATCTGGCCGGAGAGCGCCTGCGCGAAGACGAGATCCTGTTCGTCCGGCGTCTGAGTGGTGTTGATGAACGCGGCCGGAAGGCCCACGTCGTTCAGGGCGTCGACCTGGTCGCGCATGAGTGAGATCAGCGGCGAGATGACGATGGCGACGCCCGGCAGGATCGCTGCGGGAATCTGATAGCAGATGGATTTGCCGGCGCCGGTGGGCATGACGCCAAGCACGTCGTGTCCGGTGAGGATGGCCGAGACGATGCCGGATTGTCCAGGACGGAACGAATCGTAGCCGAAATAGCGGTTCAGCGCCTCCAATGCGGAGGGGTCTACGGAATCGGCGGAATCAACAGCTTGCGTCATGGTTTCCAAGTGTAGCAATGCCATGCGTTGACCGCGGAGAGCGAAACGGCCGGCGCGGGTCTTACCCATGCCGGCCGTTTCATGCTTCTATCGGAAATAGGGAATTCAGATCTGGCGGAACGCCTGCTCCAGGTCGGCGATCAGATCGTCCGCGTCCTCAAGGCCGACGGACAGGCGGATCAGGTTGGCGGGCACTTCGAGCGTGGTGCCGGCCACGGAGGCGTGGGTCATGGCGCCCGGATGCTCGATCAGGGATTCCACGCCGCCCAGGGATTCGGCCAGGGTGAACACTTCGGTGGCTCCGGCGAACTTCTTGGCCGCTTCGAAACCGGCGGCGATCTGGATGGAGATCATGCCGCCGAAACCGCCGTGCATCTGGCGTGCCGCGATGTCGTGGCCCGGGTGGGATTCGAGCCCCGGATACCATACGCGTTCCACTTCGGGGCGGGTTTCGAGCCACTGGGCCACTTTCATGGCGTTGCGGCTGTGCTGCTTGACGCGCAGGTCGAGGGTTTTGAGGCCTCGGATGTCAAGCCAGGAGTCGAACGGGGAGGGCACCGCGCCGGCCGCGTTCTGCAGGAAGGCCACCGCGTCGCGTGTTTCCTTGTCGTTCAGGACCACCGCGCCGCCGACCACGTCAGAGTGGCCGCCGATGTACTTGGTGGTGGAGTAGACGACCACGTCGGCGCCGTCTGCGAGCGGATGCTGCAATACCGGGGATGCGAAGGTGTTGTCCACGACCACTTTGGTGCCGTGCGCGTGCGCCACGGCCGCGGTGGCGGCGATGTCGGTGATGTTGAGCAGCGGGTTGGACGGGGTCTCGACCCACACATACTGGTAGTGCTTGGAGGCCAATGCGGTTTCCACGGCTTTCAGATCGGTGATGTTCACCACGTCGAGGCCCACACCCCACGGCACGAACACCTTGGACAGCAGACGGTAGGTGCCGCCGTACACGTCGTTGCCGAGCAGGATGTTGTCGCCGGGCTTCAGGGTGGAGCGCAGCAGCACGTCGATGGCGGCAAGTCCGGAGGAGAAGCTTAACGCGTATTTCGCGCCTTCCACGGCGGCGAGCTGCTCGTCGAAGCTGTTGCGGGTCGGGTTGATGGAACGGCTGTAGTCGTAGCCGTTGCGCAGGCCGCCGACGCCGTCCTGCTTGAAGGTGGAGGTCATGTAGATGGGGGTGACCACGGCTCCGGTGGTCGGGTCGGGTTCCTGGCCTGCGTGGATGGCGCGGGTGGCGAGAGCGGTGGCGTTGAGGGCTTCGGTGTTGGTCGAGATGGTCATGATGGGAACTCCTTGGAAGTATCGGATGGTTTGGGTCGTTCGGATGATGGGCATTGGTTTCAAAGGTGCGATCGGGCTTCCGGACAGTCGTTTGACGGTCTTTTACAGGTACTGTTCGGCGAGGCTGGGCTTGGTGGTGCGTTCCACGACGTCGGCGAATCCGTTGGCGCGCATCCAGTCGTCGTTGAAGATCTTCTCCATATAGCTGCGGCCGGAATCGGGCATCAGCACCACGACGAGCTGGTTTTCGTCGAGGTCGTGCTCGCGGGCGTATTTCAGCGCGGAGAACACGGCCATGCCGGATGAGCCGCCGACGAGCAGTCCTTCCTCGTTGGCGAGGCGTCGGGTCATTTCGAAGGCTTCCGCGTCGGTGACCTGCACGATCTCGTCGGGAAGGCTCCGGTCGAAGGCCTTCGGGTAGAAGTCCTCGCCGACGCCTTCGATCTGGTATTGGTGCACGTCGTTCGGGTCGGAGTAGATGGAGCCTTCCGGATCGGCGCCGATGACCTGCACCGCGCCGTTGGACACGTCCTTCAGATAGTGTCCGGTGCCGGAGATGGTGCCGCCGGTCATATTGATGGTCCCGCCGGTGGTGGAGAAGAACGCGCCGCCGTTCTTGGCAGTGTTATTCTTGATTGTGCCGCCATACATATTGAAAGTGCCGCCGGTGGTGTTCGGCATGTTAGCATTGAATTTCCGGAAAATGGCACCGCCGTAGTTCTTGCCGTTGTTGCCGGAGATTTCACCGCCGTACATATTGAATATGCACTGCTGGTCATCCAGAGCGATGGCTCCGCCGCCGCCATTGCCGGTGACTTTGCCGCCGGTGAGCTTGCCGCCGAACATATCCAGCGTGCTGTTATAAAGGTAAATGCAGGCACCGCCCCAGACACTCTGCGTCGCACCCTTGAAGGTGCCGCCGCCCAGACAGTCACAGAGGACAAGCCGGCCGCCGTTTTTGACCTGAATCTTGGCTGTGCCGTTGCTGGCAAGGGTCTTGCCGTTCAGGCACAGATATAGTGTTTTGCCATCCACCGTCAGATGGTCGCTGAGGGTGGCGTTCCCCGTCAGGTAGACGTAGGCGGTATTGTTGGTGTAGGAGATGCCGCTCGTGCCGTTCCACGGCTGATAGGTCACATCGGAGTGGTTAGTGTGGTCGCCCGCTGTGACGCTGCCGCCGCAGTAGCAATGGGTGTGATCATTCGCAGTCTGGGGCGCGAAGGCAGTATCCGGTTCGCCGCTTAGTGCCATAAGTGCGGCAACTGCGGCATCATAGCGGGTAAAATCGAGTACCGCGAAATCTTCATCAGAAAGCTGTACCTTCGCCTCGTCAATGGCTTCTAACTGCACTTCTACGTCCGCCGCATTATCTTCGCTGATTGTTTCCGCTTCCGGCAGCGCGTCGATCAGTGCCTGCACATCTGCTGCGGTGATGGCCGGAGCGTCCTTGGACGTACCTGTCTGTCCGCTTTCTTCTGCGACATATTTCCCGCAGTTTTCTGCCAAAGCACCCTCTGCGCCGCAGACAGAGCACTCTGCGTTCATTGCTTCTGCCGTGCAGGCCGTTTCGCAGGTGCATACAGGTGTTTCTTCCGTCTCGCTCTCAGCAAATGCCGTGGTCGGCACAAGGCAGAGCACCATGCACAGAGCGAGCAGGATGCTGAATAATCGTTTCTTCATCTTGTTACCTCCGTTTCGCCGTCCTTCGACAGCTTAAAATCGTATTTCATTTCCAGCATGGCAAACAGCTTATACATAACCTTGGTGGCGATTGCCTTGATATCCAGTGATTGGATAAAGGCAAGCACCTTTGCCTGCTCTGCCTCCGGCACCCGATATACCCGCATTGCCGCCGTCAGAAAACGGTTGAGCTTGCGTTCCAATGGAAAATGAATATCACATTTTCTCGCCATATAGCTGCGCATCAGTCCCGCCGTGCCGATTTCCATCTCGTAAAAGTCGCTCTCGGTATTATCGGGAAAATCTTCACCAAAAATCTGCTTCAGCTCTGCCGTGGTATGCAGGTAAATATATTCCGATGTGTCAGGCAGGGAATAGGCTTCAATGTAGATTTCTCGCAGGTTCTCATTCAGTTCAGTCAGTGTCAGTTGGATCGCCGTTTCCACCGCATAGGCGTAAACCGGCGGCAG
>ENA-OPXH01002032-OPXH01002032.1-human-gut-metagenome-genome-assembly--contig:-NODE-2032-length-12070-cov-2.566459_pt1 | contig 12070 bp, 13 predicted proteins | sample MGYA00241521_ERZ502034 | MGnify/ENA primary metagenome ERZ502034 (study PRJEB25962, sample SAMEA2042103) | human gut metagenome | biome: human gut; feature: human-associated habitat; material: faeces... | reverse complement strand
ATTAAATATCTTTAACATCAATAGTGAAGAAGATGTTTTAAAAATTATCAATTAAAAGAGCTATACGATTCATTCGTATAGTTCTTTTATTCTATCCACCATTTAAATAGGGGGAAGGGCATATTAGAAAACATAAGATAACGTGGAAGCAAGTATTGTTTATCATTGCATGTCATATGTCTATTTTGATTATAACTAAAGGCTAGTTTAACAGAACTTGATTTGAGATAATCTTGTGCATTTTGACAACTGACACCATATGGAAAGGCAAAGTAATCTGTTGAAACAAGTCCTTTGTTTTTTTCAAAGTCTTTTTTTATTTCATTTGTTGTCATGGTTTCTATTTTCTTTTTATAGGGTAAATGGCCAATATGGTGCATATCATAAGAATGACTGTAGTATTCAACATATTGATCATTTTTCAAATCATTTGTTTGTAAGTAAAGTGGATTATTGATTTTGGTTTTATAACCAATGACAAAGTTTGTAGCTTGCAAATTATATTTTTTTATAATAGGTTTAACAATAGTGTTAAAGTTTTTATATCCATCATCAAAAGTTAAACATACAGCTTTTTTAGATACTTCTTTTTTTCCGTGATAATAGGCTTCAACATCTTCCATGGATAGACATTGATAATTATTATCCGCTAAATATTTCATTTGTTTTTCAAATTCACTTATAGACATAAAATAAGGATTTGATGCATAGTTTTCTTTTTTTTCTTGTTCACTTACGACACCATGGTATCCTAAGATAGCAATTCCATCTTTACCGTTTTCATGAATAATGATGTCTTTTGTCATCCAGCCAAGTCCGATTGCTATGTAACAAACAAGAACACATAAAATGATTTTTAATATATTTTTCATAATATTCCAACTTTCTATCAGTACTAGTTTATAGAAAAACAGTACGGATGTCAAAAAAAGCTATGAGACTTCATAGCTTAAGACACAAGTAATAAACATCGCTAGGACAAATTCTTTTAAGAAAAGATTTTCATAATTTAAATGTTCTTCTTTTTTATTTATAAAATAAGATAAGTAATTTTTAAGAATTTGATGATTTGTGAGATCTTTAAAAGATTGGGCGATATTTTTAAAATCAATTCTTTCTATTTCTCTTAAATCAGGTTTAATTTGTTTTTTGATGTCTTGAATAATATCTTTAAAATGATAAACCTTTAAATCATCGTAATCATGTTCACTCATATAAAGTTCTAAACCTAAGATAAAATAATCTTCTAATTTTAAGTAATCTAAATACGTATTTTCTTTTAATAAATCAAGAATAGGTGTTTCATCTGAAATTGTAAGTAAATGATGATTGTATTGATTTTCATAGTTTAAAATTTGATTATGAAAAGATAAAGCTATTTCTTGAATATTTTCTTCAGGATAAAAAGCAAAACGATGCCCTTTTAATTTTTTAAATGTTTTTAAAGTATCAAGATAACCTAAGCGTATTCTTTGATCCAATAGCTCTCGATTAAAATCAAGAAAGCCACCTAAATGCTTAGACGGTCTAATAAAAGTGATATTTTCACGATGTAATAAATAGGGATGGGTCGCTTCTTGATTGAGTTCAATTGCAATAATTTTTTGTGCTCCCATTTTTAAAGCAAGAGAGATAGGTAAATTATCATAATATCCGCCATCAATATATCCTTGCTTATCTATATAATGAATAGGAAATGCAGGAAAACATGAGGCTGAAGCAATAGCATATTCTACAATGTTATCTTCGCTCATATCATCTACTGTGATTTCTAATGGTTTCATAGAAGGAAAAGCAACAGTGCATAAACCATATTTGATGGGTAAACTTTTCGCTTTTTTGCCATTATAAAGACCTTTGATTAATTGAACAAGTGGTTCAATATCAGCACCTTTTTTATCAAGATAGGACTTTAAAAAAGGACCTATATTAGAAGAATTGTTCATTAGATTTTCAATTGAAAAATCAAATTGAATAGGATGCTTTAAAACCTTTTCTAATGATAAAGTATCCCATAATTCATAAAGCTTTTGATAATCTTCTTGAGCTACAAGTAGCCCATTTAAAGCACCAATAGACGTACCAGTAACAATATCAAAATGATACCCTAATTCTTGTAATGCTTTCATGCATCCTGATTCATAGGCTCCTTTAGAACCGCCACCTGATAAAACTAATCCATATTTCATAAAAACACATCCTTTTCAATAATTATACTTTTTCATAAAAAAAATACAACTTTATCATTTTAATATATGAAGAGTTTGTTATAATTATATGGCAAGGAGGATTAAAAAATGAAAAATGTAGTGAAAACAGATCAAGCTCCAGGAGCTATTGGTCCATATAGTCAAGGAATACAAGTAGGGGATATGTATTTTTTCTCAGGACAAATTCCTCTAGTACCAAGTACAGGTGAAATGCCAGAAGGAATCGAAGCACAAGCTCATCAAGCTTTAAAAAATGTGAAAGGATTATTAGAAAGCCAAGAATTATCATTTTCAAATGTTGTTAAAACAACTGTCTTTTTAGATAACATGGATGATTTTACAACAGTAAATGGTATTTATGCTGAATATTTTGTAGAACCTTATCCAGCAAGATCTGCTGTAGAAGTTGCTAAACTTCCTAAAGGAGCTTTAATTGAAGTAGAAGTTATCGCTAAAAAATAATTAAAAAAGAGATTTCGTTTTTGAAATCTCTTTTTTGTATATTATAAGAAAAGAATTGCAATAATACCTACTATAAAACAATAGTAAGAAAAATAATTCAATTTTCTTTTATTTAAAATACTAAACAATAAATTAAGTGCTAAATAAGTAACAACACCACTGACAATAAAACTAATTAAATAAGGAAGCCATAATGCAGCGACAGTTGAACTTGTTAAAAAATGTTTAAGTTTTAAAATGATTGCTCCAAAGCTGACAGGCATAAACATAAAGAAAGAGAAATCTCTTGCTGCTTTTTGATCAAGACCACCAAGCATCCCACCAGTAAGTGTTGATCCACTACGAGAAACCCCAGGAAGTAAAGCAAGTAATTGGAAAAATCCCATTCTTAATGCATCCCATAAATTCATGCTTTTTGTTGTTCTTTTTCCTTTATATCCAAATTTGTGAATAAGCATTAAAAAACAAGAAGTTAAAAGTAAACAACAACCTACTAATTTAGGATTAGAGAAAGCATGTTCAATATAATCATTAAAAAGAACACCACCAATTGCTGCAGGAATTGTAGCAACAATTAATAACATACAAAATCTAAAATCAGGTAATAGCTCATCTCTTTCTTGAGGTTTAGCAATATACCCGAAAAAGGATTTGATTAGACGAATAATATCTTGGCGATAATAAAACATGATAGCAATGAGTGAACCAGTATTAACAATAACTTCAAAAGTAACATCATTCATTTGTGGAACCATTAAACCAAGTTTTTCAAAAATACTTTGGAATAAAACTAAATGTCCACTACTTGAAATAGGAATAGGTTCACTAAAACCTTGAATAGCACCTAAGATTGCATAGACAATAATATCTTTAATTAAACTCATAATTTCACCTCGTCACCCATTATATATGAAAATATTATAAAAATATACAAAAACATTTTTTTAATGGAGATGACATATAATAAAGAAAAAGGAGGAAGAAAATGATTGTTAATTGGGTTAAAGAAGATGAAGAACTATTAGAGCCATATGAATGGTCAAATGGTGATGATATCGAAATCATTTCAACACTTTCATGTTTTAAAGTAGATCAAAAAACACTCCATGATTTTATTTATGGATGTTTACACATTTTTGATCAAAAGTTGTGTCAAAAAGTATTTGCAATAGGAGATGGTCATTATGCTTTAGCGATTGAAACAGATGATCAAGGAAAGCTTTGTTATCGAAGTGTTTTTGATTTTTGTGATCGTGATAAAATGAATAAAAAGATTGCTGCTTTAGAACTGTCTAATATTCATTATCAAATGTATGATGAAGGAGAAATGAAAGAATATGGTCTAACAAGAGAGGAAAGGTTAAAAAAGCAATTTATTGAACAAAGAATTGATGAACTTTATATGGAAAATTATGATGATTTTTTGATGTTATGTAGACAGCTCAATATCGAAGATGCACAAAGTATCCAAAAATATAATCATTTAAAAAATAAAATAGCTAAGGGCTATACATTTATACATGAAATTCTATTTTATGAATTTACTAAAAAGGAATACAAAAAGAAATAAGCAATGCTTATTTCTTAATTGTAATTCCTATTTTTCTTTCAACTTTCGCAAGTTTTTTTCTTGCCATATAACGTGCTTTATCAGCACCTTCATTTAAAATTGTATCGATATAGTTACCTTGATTGATTTCATTATATTTATCATGGATTTTTTGTAATTCATTACCTACAACTTCAGCTAGATCTTTTTTAAATTGACCATAACCAACACCTTGATAACGTTCTACAAGTGCATCAATAGATTCACCACTTAAAATAGAATAAATAGTAAGCAAGTTTGAAATACCCGGTTTATTTTTAACATCATAGTAAATAGCGTTATCACTATCAGTGACAGCAGACATGATTTTCTTTTTAGAAACATTAATATCATCTAAAATATAAATACATCCTTTACCTGTTTCATCAGATTTAGACATTTTCTTTGTAGGATTTTGTAAGTCCATAATACGTCCACCTACTTTTGGAACAAGTGGTTCAGGTAATTTGAAAGTTTCACTATAACGATTATTAAATCTTTCAGCAATATCTCTAGCAAGTTCACAATGTTGTTTTTGATCTTCACCAACTGGTACATAATCTGGATCATAAAGTAAAATATCAGCATTCATTAATGAAGGATAATTAAAAATACCAGCTCCAATAGATTCATCTTTTTTAAGTTTGCTTGCTTTATCTTTATATTGAGTCATACGTGATAATTCACCCATTGACACCATACATCCTAAATACCAACCAAGTTGAGCATGTTCTAAAACATCAGATTGTAAAAATAATGTGACTTTTTTAGGATCTAATCCAGCTGCTAAATATAAAGAAATCAAATCTTTTGTATTTTTTCTTAAATTCTTTGGTTCTTGATAAATTGTCATACTGTGTAAGTTAGCAACAAAAACAATCATTTCATATTCATCTTGATAAGAAACAAAAGGTTTAATAGCTCCTATATAATTTCCTAAAGTTACTCTTCCTGTTGGCTTGATGCCACTCAACATTCTTTTCATAAATTTTCCTCCTTAAAATAAAAAACGTCCTTAAAAAAGGACGTTATAAACGCGGTACCACCTTAATTCGTATAAAATATACGCTCTTGATCTTAACGCGATTAGCGACAAAAGACTCGTGCCTTTTGTAACTCCAGAACCCCAATTTCTATTATATCAATGGCTTATTTCCATCAACCATAAGCTTTCTATAACATTTAATATAATTTACTTATGTTCCTTCAATGTCTTTAAAAACATTATAATGAGCTCATCTATAAAAATCAAGATATTTAAAAAAAGATATACAAAGTTTAAAATTGTTGTATAATTATTTACAAAGGAGTGATTGTATGATACGTATATATACCGCCCCAAGTTGTGCTTCTTGTAGAAAAGTAAAATCTTGGTTAAATGAAAATCAAATACCTTATGTAGAAAAAAATATTTTTTCTACTTTATTAAAAGAATCAGAACTTCGAGAATTATTAGAACGTAGTGAAAATGGTACGGATGATATTATTTCCAAAAGAAGCAAAATTATTAAAGAAAATGATATTGATATTGATTCAATGAAAATCAATGATTTAATTAAGTTTATACAGGAAAATCCATCAGTTTTAAAAAGACCAATTATGATTGATGAAAGAAGATTTCAAGTTGGTTACAATTCTGAAGAAATAAGAGTCTTTATTCCTAAAGAACTTAGAAAGTTAGCTGAATGTCATGATATGGATCGTTGTCCACAATTCAGCAATAAAGATTGTTTGAATTTTAAAAAAGAATATGAAAGGGATAGAGAAAAGGAATCAAGTCAATAGATGGATTCTTTTTTAGGAGACAATATGAAAAAAATATTAAAAGTTATAATGACACTTGTTTTAATTTGTTCATGTTTTTATCTAGCAATTTCATTATTTATGAATCATTTGATTATTAATGATATGGTACCAACAGTTGTTAAATCAACGGCTGTAACAAATGCTTTAGAAGATACTTGTCAAAATGTTTTAAGTATGATGAATATGGATGAAAGCCAAAGTCAAGCACTTGTTTCTTCTTTACAACAAGATGAAAAAACGCAAGAACTTGTTAATGAATATATTGATACTGTTTTAAATAATCAATCATCTACTCTAGATGAAACTTTATTAAAGCAAGTTTTAGAAGATAAAAAAAATGAGGTATATTCTATTTTGAATCCTTCAATAAATGAAGAAACGTTTACAACACTTTATGATCAAGCTATCAATCAAATGGATTTACAAGGTTTACAAGATAAAGTATTAAGTCGAGTAGAAAATACGATGGAACAATCTGGAGAAACATATAAGATCGTAAAGAAAGTATATAGCTTTAAAAATTCTACACATATTATTGTGAGTGCTATTTTATTAGTTATTTCTACAGCTTATCTTATTTTTATTTCAGTTCAAGAGAGATTGATTACAAAATGTTTATCAGTAAGTTATATGGTTTGTGGAATTATGACATTCTTGATTTCTTTTACGATAATTTTAGGATTAACAGCAATGGCATCTTCTACGATGACAATTCAGTTAACTTCTATTAAATATATGTATATATGTGGAGCTAGTTATTTCTTTGTAGGTATTATTTTATTAATTGTAAATGCTTTTTTAAAAAAGAAAAATCGTTATCATTATTATTACTAGTATAAAAAGAAGGGGTATTTATGGATAGATTAGATGCAAAGGCTATAAAGACGTATAAAGAAATTATACTTATTTTAGATCAATGTATTGATGATTATTTATTTGTAATGGATCTTGATAAAGACATATATTTTATCTCACCACATGCTATGAAAAGATTTAATATTCCAAGCTATGAATTTAGTAATTCTTTACCAGCACATAAAAAATTTGTATATGAAGATGATCTAGAAATGTTATTATCAGATATGAATAAGTTGGTTTCGGGAAAGAAAAATTTTCATAATTTACAATATCGTTGGATTGGAAAAGACGGTATTCCTATTTGGATCAATTGTCGAAGTAAATCGATTAAGGATTATGATGGGAATGTTAAATATATTATTGGCTGTATTAATGAAATTGGTAAAAGACAAGTTGCTGATAATGATAGTGGGTTATTAGGAGAAATGAGTTTTAAAAATTTTATTTATCCTATTCATGAAGATATTACACAGGGTTTTATTTTAAGAATTGATATTGATGATTTTAAAAATATTAATGAAAATTTCGGTGTAAAATATGGTGATGTTGTTTTAAAACAAGTTGGAAATTGTATTAAAAAGTTATTAACTAAAAATCAACAACTTTATAGGATTGTCGCTGATGAATTTATTGTGATGGATGTTGTTGGCAGTAAAGAAGATGCAAGAGCTCTTTATAATGCAATACGTAGAAGTATTACATGTTATGTAGAATCTATTAATTATGATATTTATTTAACGATTTCTGCAGGTATTCTAGATTTTCATGATTATCCTAATAAAAGTTATAATTCTATTATGCAATGGACAGAATTTGCTTTAAATCAATCGAAAACAAATGGAAAAAATACATATACGATTTTTAAGCAGGAAGATTATCAAGAATTTTTAAGAAAAAATAAATTAACAAAAGAATTACATAAAGCAGTTAACCAACAATTTAAAGGATTTGAAGTTTATTTTCAGCCAATTATTGATATGAAAACAGAAAAGATTCATAGTATGGAAGCATTGCTTAGATTTGAATGTGATGAATTTGGTAAAATTTCACCACTAGAATTTATTCCATTATTAGAGGAAAGTGATTTGATTATTCCTGTAGGTAGATGGGTTTTAGATCAAGCATTAAAAGCTGTAAGTATGTTTTCAAATATTAAAGTACAAATTAATATGTCTTATGTTCAAGTGTTAAAAACACCAGCATTAAATGATATTTTAAATATTATAAAAAATTATAAAATAGAAAATAATCAATTGGTTATAGAACTTACAGAAAGTGGTTTTATTGAATCTAATAAAAACTTTATTGATTTTTGTAATGGTTTAAAGAAAGAAAATATCTTACTTGCTTTAGATGATTTTGGAACAGGATATTCTAATTTCCACTATCTTTATAATTTAAAACCAGATTATATAAAAATAGATCGAACATTGATGAAAAATGCGCTTTCAAATGAGTATGAAAATATGTTGCTAAAACATATGGTGGATATGGCTCATAGCGTAGGTGTTAAGATTTGTATTGAAGGAATAGAAGAAAAGGAAGAACTTGAACGTATTATGTTATTAAAGCCAGATTATATTCAAGGATTCTATTATGGTAGGCCGGTTTCTTTAAGTGTGTTTATGGAAAGCTATGAAATATAAAACGAATAAGTATGTGACTTATTCGTTTTTTAATGTTTCTAACATTCGTTTGATTTTACTTAAACAGTTTTGTTTATATTCTAAATGATAAGGTTGAATGATTTTTTTGAATGTTTGAAGTCCTTGATCATAATCCTCCACTTCAAATTCTATTTCATAATCATGATGATGGTTATATTCATTTTCATCTAAGGATAAAACACCATCGGGTAAAATAATATCATGACGTGTTGTTTTTAAATAATATCCACATGTTAAATCTTTGATATAAATATTTTCTTTTTCCAAAATATCAAAGATTTCATTATTGATATGTTGATGATTAAAAATAGCATCTTTAATTTCTTTATTAATATCTATATTTAATTCATTCAGACCAATAGTTGAAGGTCTTTTCAATGTGAGTTCGTAATGACCTTTTTTTTCTCTAATTCTGAGTGAGTATTTTTTCTTTTCCAATAGAGGATGAAAAAGATAATAATTGGTTTGTTGATAACTGTCTTTGATTTGATTTTTATAATCAGATAATATTTTTTTAAATATATTTTCTTTTAATAACATTTTAAATTCAATTTCTAGATGTTCCATATGATACCTCTTTGCTTAAATGCTCTAGATATATTATAATACATCTATATGGAGGGAAGAAAGATGAAATATGCATTAATGGTTAGAAATGATGATCTTTCTAAAAAAACAGCTTTGAAAATTAAAGAAAGTTTACAAAACTTTTTTATTTATGATGAAAAAAATCCAGATCTTGTTATTTCAATTGGAGGAGATGGAACTATTTTAGAAGCTGTACATCAATATTTAAATGTTGATTGTTGTTTTGTAGGTATACATACAGGAACTTTAGGATTTTATACAGATTACCAAGTTGATGAAGTGGATCAATTTATAAAAGATGTGGCTTCTAGACAATTTAAGACGATGAAAAGATATATGTTAGAAATTAAAATTAATAAAAAAGACTCTTTTCAAACATATTATGCTTTAAATGAATTAAGATTAGATCAAGGGTTACAAGCACAGGTTATTCATGTGTATATTGGTAATGTTTTATTAGAAGTTTTTAGAGGGAATGGTTTATGTGTTTCAACTCCTTCTGGATCGACTGCTTATAATAAATCTTTAGGTGGTTCTATCATTTATCCAGGTATTCCTTTGATGCAACTTACAGAAGTTGCAGGAATTCATCATAATGCTTATCGTTCGTTGGGTTCATCTTTAATTTTAGATAAATCTCATACTATTCGTTTTCAATCTCAAAGCTATCAAGGGGCTATTTTAGGTATTGATCATCTTGTGGTTGATTTACAGGAACATGATTGTATCAGTATTAAGATGGCATCCAAGACCGCCCGTTTTCTACAATATAAACAAGTCCCTTTTACAAAACGTTTAAAGAGAGCTTATTTACGTTCATGAAACGTCAATGGTATATTTTAGATGTTATCGGTGTTGGTGATTTTCTTTTATCTCAAGGAATCAGTCAAAAGGCCATCAAAGATATTAAGATGAAAGGGAAAATTCTGGTTAATGGAAAGCACCAGACAGTGCGTTATCTACTGCAGCCAGATGATGTTTTAACCATCTTTTATCCACCAGAAAATAATCGGTTGACACCAGTTGATATTCCATTAAAAATTATTTATGAAGATGATTACTTACTGGTTGTGGATAAACCAGCCGGGTTACCTTCCATTCCTACAAGAAGGCATCCTCTTAATACTTTAGCCAATGCTTTAACTTATTATTATCAGCAGATTCATTTATCTTCAACCATACATTTAGTGAATCGTTTAGATAAGGATACAAGTGGTTTAATGATTGTAGCTAAATATCGTTATATTCATGATCGTATGATGAAGGATTTAGGACATATTGATCGATATTATCAAGCTCATGTTCAAGGTGTTATTGAAAATAATGGGACGATTCGTTTGCCGATTTATAAGAAACCATATATGATGAAACGTGTGATTGATTCACGAGGACAGGCAGCCTGTACGCATTATTGGGTTCAAAATGTTCGTCGTGACTGTACTTTTGTAAGGTTTAAGCTGGAAACTGGACGAACACATCAAATTCGGGTACATATGGCGTCCATTGGTCATCCTCTGGTTGGGGATTCACTTTATGGAGATGGTTTAGGCCATTTTGATTTAGATAGCTATAGACTGGGATTTATTCACCCTATTACAAAACAAATCATAACGATTACAAAAAACAGATCTATTGAATGACAGATCTGTTTTTCATAATATTATTTTGTGTATTAATATCAATAAATAATGCGATAGCAATCATATAGGAAAGTAAAGATGAACCACCATAAGAAATAAAAGGTAAAGTAATACCTGTGATTGGTAATAAACCTAAAATCATTCCCATATTCCATATCTGTTGAAATAACAACATGCCAATAATACCAATGGTCATAAACTTATCTTGGGCATTGGTAGAATCTAAACCAATTTTTAAAATAATAATATCTAAAGCAACAATAGCTGCGATAGTTATAAAACCTCCAATAAAACCATAGTTTGTTAAAATAACAGCAAAGATAAAATCGGTCTGAGCTTCTGGAAAGACTTTAATCACAGATTGGAAACCATGACCAAACCATCCAGCACTTCCATAAGAGTTAAAAAGCTGAAAACCTTCTTTATTATAGGTTCCTTCTGGATCCAGCCATCCATAAAAACGATCGACCTGATGAGAACTTAAGAGTTTTTCAAAGATTTCTGGCTGATAGATAAAGAGATAAGCTCCAATAATAAGAATCACAGCAACTAAACTTAACCCAAAGATAAACCACTGATTTCTTAAACCACTAGAAAATATAACAAAAGCAGCGCCAACGAGAATGATTAAAACAACACCGGTATCATTTTGTAGTAATACTAATAGAGCTGGAGGAACAACAACTTTCATACATTTCCAGATATATTGAAGTTCAGATTCAGTCGTATGAATCAGATAGTAATCGTTATGTTCTTTAGTGACTCTCGCTAAGGCGATAACGATGGCAATTTTCATAAATTCTGATGGTTGTAAACTTAAAAATGGAAAGTTAAACCATGAGGTTGCTCCTCCTGATGTATTAACCAGAGGAATGATATGATGGCCGGGCCATAATCTTGTATAAATGAAATGTTCAATGGCTAAAATAATGAGAAGAACCATCAATATCCAATAGATAATCCATATTTTATCATAAATCTGATCTTTCCCTATTATATATATAATAAAAACCATAACTGCAGAAATTATATAAAAAGCGCCTTGTTTTAACCATAATGTTTCAGGATTTCCAACTTTATTAGAAATCATAGGCGTAGCACTTAAAATAGCAAAACAGCTAATCACAGCAAGTACGCAAATGATACAAATCAAGGGCTGTTCATAACAGAGTTTTTTGATTCGCTCCATGACTTTGCTCCTTTCTTTTTTTATCTTCTTATAGTATACTATAAAAAAGAAATACTTCAATT
>ENA-OPXH01002026-OPXH01002026.1-human-gut-metagenome-genome-assembly--contig:-NODE-2026-length-12112-cov-4.892013_pt1 | contig 12112 bp, 11 predicted proteins | sample MGYA00241521_ERZ502034 | MGnify/ENA primary metagenome ERZ502034 (study PRJEB25962, sample SAMEA2042103) | human gut metagenome | biome: human gut; feature: human-associated habitat; material: faeces... | reverse complement strand
CATTGAAAAGCGTTGACTTTCCTACATTCGGCCTTCCTACGATAGCCACTACTGGTTTACTCATCTTTTATCTCCTATACTTTATATCTTTATGAATCTTTTGTTATCTGTTATTCTTTTTCGTGTTTCAAAACGGCTTCTATAAAATCTCGCCCGCTTGATTTTACAATATCTGTCTTTACTTGTAAAGCCTCTTCTACCTGATCTCTTGTCAGGTCGTCCAGAAAATCCTGCTCCTGTATACGCACCATATTGCATGGAAGAAGCAGACATGTTCCAAGCGGCTGATCCGTAAGCTGGCTGATCAGATCTCTTCCGGTAATCAACCCTGACACGGTAATCTTCTCTCCAAAGAAATCATTGCGTATACCATAGACATGGATCTTTGTCTTTGTGTATTTCTTTTCAATCGCCGATGCCATCCTACAAATCAATGGATACGCCAGCACTCCTGTCGCAATTGACACTTCACGTTCTGTGTCATCCCCCTCCAGCCCGGCATATTCTTCTGCAAATTCATTCTGTAAAAGCCGCATCATGCCAACACCGTTCTCCAGTTGCAGATAACCATCATAGCGTTCCTCTTCCGGCATCTCTTCTTCAGCGAGAATATACCATTCATCTCCGGCATGAATGAAATGATAACCATATTCATCATATGCCTTTTTCTGCCATTTATGGATAATGGACAGCACTTCTTTCGCATCTTCCTTCGTGAATGATTCCAGCGGATACAGTCCTTCTCTGTATTTCGTAAGCCCAACCGGTACAACCGACACGCTCTGAAGACACGGAAGATACTTCATCATGTCACGTATGCTCCTCTCCAGCTCCTCGCCATCGTTCACGCCTTTACACAATACGATCTGACCGTTCATCGTAATTCCACCTTCATACAGCCGGTCGATCTTCTTAAGTGCTTCACCTGCAAACCGGTTATGCAGCATCTTACAGCGAAGTTCCGGGTTCGTCGTATGAAAGGATATATTGATCGGCTCCAGATGATACCGTATGATACGTTCCACATCATCATCACTCATATTCGTCAGGGTGATATAATTCCCCTGTAAAAAAGACAGTCTAGAATCATCATCTTTAAAATATAATGTCTCGCGCATCCCCTTCGGCATCTGATCAATAAAGCAAAACATACATTTATTCCTGCAGGAACGATATTCATCCATCAGTCCCTGTCCAAATTCAATTCCCAGATCATCCTCGTAATCTTTCTCAATCTCCAGTTCCCACTGTTCTCCCGTCGACTTTTCAATGAGCACCGTCAGAAAGTCATCATTTACCAGAAAGTGATAGTCAAAAACATCCCCGATCTCCTGTCCGTTGATCGAAATCAGCCTGTCTCCTTTTTCAATTTCCAGTTCTTCTGCGATACTTCCCGGAAGAACTTTATCAACAATGTGTACATGTTTCATATATACGCCCTGTTTCCTTTCTCTTTAACTATATTATTATAACTTACATAGACAGAATTGACAAGAAGAGGAAAAATAGTCATTTGGAAAGATTGACCTGTTCCTATAAATAGTGGTATAAATAAATAAGAGCTATAAGCGAAAAATATACTTAAGGAGATTATTATGCCAAACATAAAATTAATGGAATCCTCTTTACCGGTAGCACCGTTAAAGATTGCCGCACATGCAAGTTGTATTGATCTCGGAAAGAAAGTAAATGATTATATTGTTTCTTTTCGCCAGAACACACTGACAGAGAATCACACTTCTCCTTTATTCCGTGCGTACAGTACCGACAACTATCTGATTGACTGTGACTGTCCACGTTTCGGCACTGGTGAATCCAAGGGACTTCTTGGTGAATCCATCCGTGGAAAAGATCTTTTTGTAATGGTTGACGTCTGCAACTACAGTTTAACCTATACTGTAAGTGGTCATTTGAACCATATGTCACCGGATGATCATTATCAGGATCTGAAGCGTGTAATTGCAGCTATTGGAGGAAAGGCCCGCCGCGTGAATGTAATCATGCCATACCTTTATGAGGGTCGTCAGAGCAAGCGTATTGGAAGAGAGTCTCTTGACTGTGCTACTTCCCTTCATGAACTGATAAATATGGGAGTTGAAAATATTATCACTTTCGATGCACATGACCCCCAGATTCAGAATGCCACTCCACTTCATGGATTTGAGACAGTTCAGCCTTCTTATCAATTTATCAAGGCTCTTCTGAACCATGAGCAGGGACTTCATATTGACAATGAGCATTTTATGATCATCAGCCCGGATGAGGGAGCTACCAGCCGTGCTGTATTCCTTGCCAGCGTACTTGGCGTAGATATGGGTATGTTCTACAAACGTCGTGATTACAGTCATATCGTAGACGGTACCAACCCAATTGTTGCTCACGAATTCCTTGGTTCTTCTCTGGATGGCAAGGATGTATGGGTTGTAGATGACATGATCTCTTCCGGCGGAAGTATGATCGATGTTGCCCGTGAATTAAAGAAGAGAAATGCCGGAAGAATCTTTGTAATCGCTACTTTCGGTCTGTTCACAAACGGTCTTGAGAAATTCGACAAAGCGGTAGAAGACGGACTGATCTATAAAGTGGTTACTACAAACCTTGCATACCAGACACCGGAACTGTTAAGCAGAGATTACTACATCAGCTGTGACATGAGCAAATACATTGCTTACATCATTGATACCTTAAATCATGATGCATCCATCAGCGATCTGCTTGATCCATATCAGAGAATCCAGACTCTGGTTGCAAAATACAAGGGTGAGATTCCTGCGGAAGAGTAATCCGAACAGAATCAAAAAGCACATATATAAAAAGAGCACTGTCAAGGTGCTCTTTTTTTATGTTTGCACGAAGTGCTTTTGTTTGAGAGGAAATTTATCATAATTTCCTCTCAAACAAAAAAAGCATCAGACATTCTGATGCTTTTTTAAACTGTTGATATACTATAAGTTACATGCAGAGCAAAAATTTCTCCATGGCAGTCAATGCCTCTGCCTCATCTGCTCCATCAGCTTCAATCTCAACTTCTACACCATTGTGCGGGTTAAATGCCATAATTCCCATAATGCTTTTTGCATTAATCCGATGATTTCCCCGTACTAAATACAGTGAGCTTGAAAACTGGCAGGCTACCTGTACCAGCTCTGCAATTGGATTATCGTACTTGTCTACGACATCTGCAATGACAATTTCTTTCTTACTCATACGCTTTTCCTAACCTCCGTCTAATACTATTGTAGTTTAGCCCTTATTCCGCAATTTTACAAGCATCTTTTCAAAAACCGTTACTTTTACTGAATTGTCACGCATTTTTCATTATTTCTTAGTCGTTTTTTTTCTCAAAAAAAAGGTTATGGAACAATCGTCTTGTCCCATAACCTTTTCACTTATTCATTAAGCAAATTACATGCCAATCAGGAAAATTTTTCTCTTTGTAATCCTGTATTAGCATACACCCTGTGCAAGCATAGCATCTACGACTTTCTCAAAGCCTGCGATGTTAGCACCTGCTACATAGTCGCCCTCTTTGCCATAACGTTTTGCAGCATCGTCGATGTTGTGGTAGATGTTTACCATGATCTGGTTCAGTTTTGCATCTACTTCTTCAAATGTCCAGCTTAAACGCTCGCTGTTCTGAGACATCTCAAGTGCGGATGTAGCAACACCACCTGCGTTTGCAGCCTTACCAGGAACAAAGTATACACCGTTCTGCTGTAAGTACTGTGTAGCGTCAAGCGTTGTAGGCATGTTAGCACCTTCGCAAACTGCGATACAGCCGTTTGCAACTAATGCTTTTGCATCATCGATAAGCAGCTCGTTCTGTGTAGCACATGGAAGTGCGATATCGCATTTTACGCTCCATACGCCACGGCCTTCATGATACTCAGCACTTGGTCTTGCTGCTGCGTACTCTGTCAGACGTGCACGTTTTACTTCTTTAACCTCTTTCAGTAAATCTACATCAATTCCTTCCGGATCATAAATCCAGCCTGTGGAATCAGAGCATGTTACGCATTTAGCGCCTAACTGATGTGCTTTCTGGATTGCATAGATAGCAACATTACCGGCACCGGATACAACACATGTCTTGCCTGCGATATCCTGTCCATGGGATTTCAGAAGTTCTTCAGTCATGTATAACAGACCATAACCTGTTGCTTCTGTACGTGCAAGGGATCCGCCATAGGAAAGTCCTTTACCTGTCAGAACACCTTCATACAGGCCTGTGATTCTCTTGTACTGACCATACAGGTAACCGATCTCTCTTGCACCTGTTCCGATATCACCAGCCGGTACATCGACATCAGCTCCGATGTATTTGGAAAGTTCTGTCATAAAACTCTGGCAAAATGCCATAACTTCACGATCAGATTTACCCTTAGGATCGAAATCAGATCCACCTTTACCGCCTCCGATTGGAAGACCTGTTAAGGAGTTCTTGAAAACCTGCTCGAAACCAAGGAATTTAATAATTCCAAGATATACAGATGGATGCAGACGCAGACCACCTTTGTACGGTCCAATTGCGTTATTAAACTGTACACGGTAACCTGTGTTTACCTGTACCTGACCATTGTCATCAACCCATGCCACACGGAACTTGAACTGTCTGTCCGGCTCTGTAATACGCTCTAAGATTGCTTCTTTCTTGTAAAGCTCCTCATTAGCTTCTACAACTGGTCTGATGGATTCCAATACTTCGTCTACTGCCTGAAGGAATTCCGGTTCAGCAGCATTTTTTGTTTTTACTCGTGCGAGTACTTCGTCTACGTAGCTCATCTCGTATCTCCTTTTTTTTAATAATCTCAACGTAGTTATTTTATTATGTTATGAAGGATTGTGCAACATTTTTTTTCAATTTTGTCATTTTCTTCACATTCAGACGTGTTTGTACACGTTTTTTGCATAATCTGAAACATTTTCCATCATCCAGCACAACATTTTTGTTGTGCAGTACAAAAATTTCTATCTGATTTCCGTTTCTTTTTCCACAAAAAAAGACCTTGTGACCATGCATTATTATGCACAAGCCCAAAGTCTTTCCTTGCTTTTATCAATATGCGTTTTGCCGTTTCTTACTCTTCGCCCATCTCTTCGATGATGTGTTTACGCAGTGCTGCATACGTCTCCTTGCTCAGCGTATGCTCAATCTTGCACGCATCCTGTTCTGCCGTCTCCGGTGAAATTCCCAGGAATTCCAGCCATTTTCTCAGAATGAGATGACGGTCATAAATATTGGAAGCGATCTCCATACCACTGTCTGTCAGTGTGATAAATCCGCTCTCATCCACGTTGATATAACCGTTTAAACGCAGATTTTTCATTGCAACACTGATACTCGGTTTGGAGTAGTTCATATCATTGGCAATATCAATGGAACGAACCACCGGACGCTGTTTGCTTAATTTTAAAATACACTCCAGATAATCTTCTGCTGACTGATGAATTTGCATTCCCTATACCTCCCTGTTGTTTTTTTATTTCTCCATGTTTGCAAATTTCGTATACTGCGGCAGCCATACGAGATTGACTGTTCCGATCGGACCGTTACGCTGCTTGGCGATGATGATCTCCGCAATTCCTTTATTCTCTGAATCTTTATTGTAATAATCGTCTCGATAGATAAACATAACCACATCGGCATCCTGCTCGATGGCTCCGGACTCTCGCAGATCCGAAAGCATCGGTCTGTGATCCGGACGCTGCTCTACCTGTCGGCTCAGCTGTGACAGTGCGATAACCGGTACGTTCAACTCCCTGGCCAGCTGCTTTAATGAACGGGAGATATCTGAAATCTCCTGCTGGCGCGAATCGCTTCTGCCGGATCCGGACATCAGCTGCAGGTAATCGATGATAACCAGCTTCAGATCATGTTCCAGTTTATATTTTCTGCATTTGCTGCGAAGCTCTGAGATTGAGATACCAGGCGTATCGTCGATGATCAGATGTGATTTTCCAATGGTTCCCGCGCCTTCGATGAGCTTCTCCCAGTCTGCGTCGGACAGGTTACCGGAACGGAGCAGCTGTGCATCCACCCGGGATTCCAGTGAAAACAGACGATTTACCAGCTGCTCTTTTGACATCTCCAGGCTGAAGATTGCAGTGGCCATATCCTCATGAAATGCTGCATACTGGGCAATATTCAACACAAAGGCTGTTTTACCCATAGACGGTCGTGCTGCCACCAGTATCATATCTGACGGCTGCAGACCGGACAATTTGTAGTCCAGATCCACAAAACCGGTAGGAATACCAGTGACATTTCCCTGGGTCCTGGATGCAAGTTCAATCTTGTCCAGAGCATTTAACACCACCTGTTTGATCGGTACATAATCACTGTTGCTCCGGCTCTGAAGCAGATTGAAAATGCTTTTCTCGGTCTCTTCCAGAATTACTTCCAGACTTTCGTTTCCCAGATAGCAGGTATCTGCGATCTGTTCGTTGATTTTGATCAGTTTGCGAAGCACCGCTTTCTCTTTTACGATCTCCGCATAATATTTTACGTTTGCAGACGTCGGAACTGTAGTTACCAGATCACCGACATATTCCAGACTGCTGATCTCCGGCGGCACATTTTTCTCCCGCAGACGGTTCTGAAGAGTGATCAGATCCACCGGTGCACCACTGTTGAACAGTTCTGTGATCGTCTCAAACAGGATTCCATATTGCTGATGATAAAAATCATCCTTCACTAGCTGCTCAGAGGCTGTAAGGATCGCATCCCGGTCCATGATCATGGATCCGATGACGGACTGTTCTGCCTCCAGGCTGTGAGGCATGATCCGTTTTACCAGAGCCTCTTCCATATATTCTGCCATTCCTTTCTATATGAGTGACATTTTCTTTTTCGTATCACCGGCATCATTTCCGACACTGCTGATACAGTTATGGCTTAACTGCGTTATGCCTCTGTTACTTTCACTCTCAGCGATCCGGTTACTTTTGCATGCAGTTTGATAGCCACATCAAAAGTTCCAAAGGATTTAATTGGAATGTTCAGAGACATTTTCTTTTTGTCAATATCCAGACCAAGCTGTTCTTTAACTGCTGCAGAAATCTCTTTTGTGGAAACAGAACCAAAGGTACGTCCGCCCTCACCGGCTTTCATCTTGACTTCCACAAATTTATCTTCCAGATCCTTGGCAAGTTCCTGAGCTGCTTCCAGCTGTTCTTCTGCAACTTTCTCTGCATGTTTATTCTGAAGCTTCAGATCATTTAAATTCTTTCCGGTTGCTTCCAGCCCCAGTTTTTTTGCAAAAATAACGTTTCTTGCATAAGCATCACTTACGTTTACGATCTCTCCCTTTTTACCGAGAGACTTTACATCCTGTAATAAAATCACTTTCATTTACTTAATATCTCCTTCCCTGATCATCTCATCAAGTGTATTTTCTATGGTCCGCTTCGCATCCTCCAGCGTACAGCCGGTGAGCTGCGCTCCTGCGGAATTCATATGACCGCCGCCGCCCAGACGTTCCATAACAAGCTGCACATTGATTTCATCAATCGACCGCGCGCTGATATAAATCCGGTCATGGTACTCCGTCAGCACAAAAGAAGCTCTGATTCCAATGATATTCAGCAGCTCATTCGCTGCCTGTGCACACGCCACCGTCGGGCTCTCAATATTGTCCGCCGGGCACACGCTGATAGCAAACATATTGTGGAACACTTCTGCATGCCGCACGGCTTCCGCTCTCGCTTTGTACGCATCCATATCATTCCGGAGCATCTTGCGCACTCTGGTAACCTCTGCTCCGCACCGGCGCAGATATGCTGCTGCCTCAAAAGTACGGACACCTGTTTTGGATACAAAATTATTGGTATCAATCAAAATTCCCGCATAAATAGCATCTGCCTCCTGTGTGGAAAGTTTGATATCTTCATCAAAATACTGTAACACTTCCGCGATCATCTCGCAGGTGGAAGAAGCATACGGCTCCGTGTAGGAAAGCACCGCATTTTTCACCACATCCTCACACTGACGATGATGATCAAAGACAACGATAGCCTTTGCCCGGTTCAGCAGATTCGGACATTCCGTATAACTCGGCCGGTTTGTATCCACCACGATCAATGCCGTGTGGGAATCAATCTCATCCAGTGCCAGCTGGCTCGGGATAAACATGTCGTCCGGATAGCCATTCTCCGGTGTAAAACATTCCTTCAGCGGACGCAGTGTCGTATTGACCTCATCAATTACAATCTGTGCCTTTTTGCCCAGCTGACGGGCTGCACAGTAAATGCCGATGGCCGCACCAAAGGAATCAATATCTGCAATTTTATGTCCCATGACAAAGAATTTGTCACGGGTGATCATAATTTCGCGCAGCGCCAATGCTTTCACTCTGGCCTTTACACGGGTAGATTTGTCTACCTGACGGTTGCTTCCGCCAAAATAAGATATTTTATCTCTGGTCTTTACGACCACCTGATCTCCGCCGCGTCCCAGTGCCAGGTCAATGGCCATACGGGAATACTCGTAATTCTTCGTATAATCATTTCCCACATAACCGATTCCCATACTGAGAGTGACAGACATCTCATTTCCAACCTTGATACTTTTGACATCCTCCAGAAGGCTGAATTTTTCCTCTTCCATTTTTTCCAGATATTTATGCTGGAACACGACAAAGTACTTGTCGTTCTCAGTCTTTTTTACCAGACCGTCGATGGATGCAAAAAATTTGGTCACCTTACGGTCTACCAGTGCGACCAGCAGAGATTTCTTTACCTCTTCCACGGTATCCAGGACTTCGTCATAATTATCAATATATACCAACGCAGGTACCATCTGCATTTCCTGGTTTTCAATGCGGTACCGGGTCAGCTGCGTCTCATCAAAGAGATAGATGACCTGTAGATACTGCACTTTCTCTGTCAGCTCGATGCTGCTGCTCTCATGCAGAATATCTGTAAAATGAATCTTGTGCACAGAAGCGCGGTACACACATTCTTCCCGCTCCACAACAAGCTCCAACTCATCTTCTTTCTCCATCAGTTCTCTTGTGATCTGTGGAAAAATCGTCGTGATGGATTTGTGATATCCTTTATTTTTTTCCGATAATGCTTCAAACTGACGGTTCATCCACAACAGTTTTCCCGTGGCATCCATCACCGCATACGGCACTTCAAACTCATTCAGCAGACGTTTCTGTACCGTACCGTACTGTGTGGCAAAATCGATCAGCTCATTCATCAGGATCGGTTTGTTCCGCCAGTACACAAACAGCATCACAAAAAAATAAATGCCTACGAAAACACTTCCCAGAATACCCGCCTTGATATTCAGCACATACATCCAGACATCCATGGCTCCAAACAGTGCGGTCAGTACCAGCGGTGTCTGTGTATATCCTTTTAATTTACCCTTCAACTTAACATCCTGTCTCATGCTAACTCCTTTATACTGCCGAAATTATTCTTCCGGCCGGTATATAAAACCGATACTATTCAACATAGTATACCACATTTCCCCCTCATTAGAAAGCCCCTGTTTTATATTGCTAACTGTTCATATGTTTCGTTACAGTTCACTCATCATATGTAGTAAAGCGGACATTCTCAATCCACACATCACTACTTTCCTATCTGAAGCAGCTGTTTCACATATCTGTCCCAGAACGTGCTGTGTTCCTGTTCATAGATCAGTTCTTTTGCCATGACAGGATCATCCGTGATCACATTGTCAATTCCCATACCTACGACTTTTTCCAGGCGTTCTTCCGAATTCACTGTCCAGACATAGATCTGTTTCCCGGCCTTCTGTGCCTTATTTACGAAACTCTTGCTCAGCAGTGTTGACTCCACACTGTAACCGTCTGCATATTCCAGATCTGTAAAGTTTCCATATGATACAGATGTAATATATGCGGTTTCGATGGAATCGTCCGCCTCCTTGATCTTGCGCAGGGAATCATACTTCAGGGAAGAAACCACACAGGTGTCCCTCATATGATACTTTTTCAGCAGTTTCGCCACCTGCTCCTCCAGATCCTTGTCATGTCCGCTGGGCTTGATCTCGATATTCAAATGGATCTTGCCACGGCAGACTTTCAGCACTTCTTCCAGTGTCGGAATCCGCACAGTCTGATATTTTTTATCAAACCAGCTGCCATTATCCAGGTCTTTGATTTCATCCCAGGTCACCTGCCAGACTTCCTTATCCAGTCCTGTCGTCCGTTTCAGATTAGAATCATGCATAACGATCACTTCACCGTCTGCTGTCTGCTGTACATCCAGTTCCGCCCAGTCAGCTCCCACCTGAATGGCTCCCTTGAATGCCGGAATTGTATTCTCCGGATAGGCTGCAGAATACCCGCGATGCGCCGTCACTTCCACCGGATTGCCCAGCCCCATATGTAATACACCGCGCCGGTCTGCAAAATTGTATGCAAAATTGACCCCGATCACCACTACGATGCTGAGGGCAATGATCCGTTTCCGATACATATAAATTTTCTTTACCCATCTCGTATTGGTAATCCGGTAAGCATTGTCCAGATCCCGGAAAACCCGTGGAATCCGCTCACCGGCGGCAGCCTTACGATAATAGAATAACAGACTGATGCAGATAAAAAATAACGGAAGATCAAAACAGAAAAACAGTGCACCGCACACGTCCATCAGCAAAGAAATCCCGGAAAGGGTCAGACTGCTGAACAGATCCTGTGTCGGTAACGCCTGATTGACTCTGGACACCAGCCAGGATCCAAACAGGATCACGCCGTAATAAATACCGATGCAGGCTGCACTCCATCCCAGCACAATGATCAGATCCGTCCAGTAATGATTCTCCTGCAGTTTCCAGCTGCGCTTTCTCGCCTGCTTGAAGTTACAGTTTTCCAGGCAGAAATAATGCAGACTGTAAATCCAATGAAAGGAGCGAAGTCCGATATAAATCCAGAATCCAATATATAAAATCGCCAGCCAGGTATGGGACATAATATAATCCACAATAAACTGCGGCACCGTAAATTTTGTAATATAACCGGAGATTACCAGTGCATGGGTCATGGGAATAATGATCAGCAGATAGAAGATCATCACGATATTTCTCTGATAGATGACCCGCAAAGACGTTTTCAATCCCTTTCGCATCAGTGCCAGCAGCGGCATCGCCTGCTTCCGGAAAGAGGCATGGATGCAGGTAATGATACAGCAGATATCAAACAGCGTAAAAAATGCCATTCCCAGCACGATCAAAAGCAGAAAAAACCAGGTCAGCGGGGACCGGATAAAAGTTCCGATGGTTTCATCTGACAAATAACTCAGCCCCTGTGCCTTCAGTGCCAGCTTCATTACTCCCGTAAGTAACGGTTTAAATACCGCCATAGATGCAAATTTATATAAAAGTTCAAACACAAGAAGCGTGCCTATATTCAATTTTAATAATCCGAATGTGTAATGCAAGTAACGAAAAACGTTCTTTATTTTTTTCATATTTGTCTCTGAAGAATACAGAAAACTCCCCGGAAAAATCCGGGGAGTCTGTTGTCAAAATTAATCCTGTACGTATGGCATTAATGCTACGTGGCGTGCTCTCTTGATTGCTACTGTGATAGCTCTCTGATGTTTTGCACAGTTTCCTGTGATTCTTCTCGGAAGGATTTTTCCTCTCTCAGAGATGTATCTCTTTAATTTATTTGTATCCTTGTAATCAATCACATTGTCTTTTCCACAGAATACACAAACTTTTTTTCTTCTGCGCATTCCGCCTGGTCTTCTCATCTTAGCGCCATCTGGTCTGTCTGTTTTATTAAATGCCATTGGTGTTGTCCTCCTTTATTATTAACCATGGAACATCCTAGTTAAATGGAAGTCCTTCGTCCTCCACTCCATCAGGAATGTTCATAAACCCATCACCAATCGCACTGGTAGGAGCCGGTCTCTGAGAAGGAGCTGCCTGGGCATATCCTCCCATTTCAGACGCCGCACCCTTACTGTCTGCGAATTCCTGGTCATCCAAAATGACCTCGGTGGTGTATACTTTCTGACCTTCTTTATTTACATAGCTACCTGTCTGGATTCTGCCTGACACGAGCACCCGCATTCCCTGACGGAAATACTTCTCGGCAAACTCGGCCGCGCGGTCAAATGCAACACAGTT
>ENA-OPXH01002025-OPXH01002025.1-human-gut-metagenome-genome-assembly--contig:-NODE-2025-length-12121-cov-2.573098_pt1 | contig 12121 bp, 7 predicted proteins | sample MGYA00241521_ERZ502034 | MGnify/ENA primary metagenome ERZ502034 (study PRJEB25962, sample SAMEA2042103) | human gut metagenome | biome: human gut; feature: human-associated habitat; material: faeces... | reverse complement strand
ATAATTAGCTGCAGCTATTTCATCTTGATAATTTTGAATTTTTCCCCAACCAGCCAATGGCATTTCCATATTAGATTGCCCCGAACAGATCCAGACTTCCCCAATCATAACATTCCGTAACACCACTTTTTTACCATCACTTATAGTTATGGAATAAGGTCCGCCAAACTTTGGAGTCGGTATATTTATATTCCAATACCCCTTATTATCTGATTTTGTCTCATATTCACGAGCCTCCCAACCGACCATAACTTTAACCACCTTATTAGGGGCTGCTTCTCCCCAAAATGGAGCATCCGTACACTGCTGTAAAACCATATTATCAGTAAACAAGGCCGGTAATCTCACATCTGCATAAATTGAGATACATATTAATTGCAAAGCAAAAGACAACCCAATTATTTTCTTCATACCACTAATTTTCTCCATCTGTATTTATAACCAAAACAAAACCTCCGTAAGGCTGAATAGAAATTTGAATTTCACCATTTTCTGCAATTGACATGTTCCTTATCTCTGTTTCATTATTCGTGTTTGACTTGTCTGTTATCAATTGAGCCATAGTTTCTTTTTGAATAAAAGGTAACTGACAAGAAAAATCTTTTGCTATTTTTTCACCATTAATCCCAGCAACATACCATATTTTCCCCGAACGACGGGCCATCATAACATCTTTTCCAGGATAGCCGTCTATCAATAGGGTTTCGTCCCATGTAGAAGGAACTTTTGACAAATAATTCCATACATATTTGGGAAATTGCTTCAAGTTGTCAGGAACAATGCCAAAATGTTCTACTGGAGAATAGAGTATTACCGGTAACGCTAATTCAAAAGCAGCAGTAGTCATTCTCTTGGCCCCTGTACCCGGAACCTCGCCAAGAGTAGGATTTAAAACGACCGGTGTAAAATCCATCGGGGCTACCACATTACGAATAAATGGCAATATCGTACAATGTTTTGGTTGCCAATCTGCATTTTCCTGATCAAATTTACAGAATTCCATCCCCATAACAGCTTCAGCTGTCACAAAATTTGGAAACATACGATCCCACCCTCTGGGAAGAGTTGCCCCATGAAAATTACAAGCAATGCCAAAATCATTTGCATCTTCCAAAATATCCTGATATAGTTGCATTCCACTCTGTTTATCTCCCCCAAAGAAATCAACTTTTATTCCTTTTATTCCAATTTTTTGCATCCAAGCCAATTCCTCTCTTCTGGCATCACGTGTATTCATTCGGTTCAGAGGACTCTGTGGAGCATCATTCCAATTTCCATTAGAATTGTACCAAAGGATAAGTCCTATATTTTTAACTGCAGCATATTTCGCCAGTTCTTCTATTTTATCTCTACCTATTTGTGTATCCCAAATAGCATCAATCAGACAATATTCAAAATCTAAACTATCTGCTAAATCAATGAACTCTTTTGTATCTTTATAAGTCGTATGACCATCATTATACACTAACCAACTCCAGCTGGCCTTTCCAGACCTATAATCGCCATTCGGACTATAATAAGGAGTAACCAAATCTTGAGCCATAGTAGACTCAACAATAGTATTCAGGTTCTCTCCTATCGTTATTGTTCTCCATGGTGTTGTAAAAGGCAAAGTAACTGCAGCTGTCGCTGGGTCTTCTGGCAAATTATGATCTGCATGGGGAAACTCCACTTTATACAACCCTCCTTGAGAATCATCAGCTAAATGTGTTGCTACATAATTACAATCAACCCCTGTCTCTGAAATCAAAACCCAACCTTCATCTCCTATACGGAATAAGGCCGGATATACCCACCCCTGTCCATAATCAGATGGAGTTCCTATAGGAATATCTAACTGATAATGATCTTCATAACTCGGATTTGTCTTAGCCCACCCAGACTTGGCTTTTGCCAATGGCGCCATAAATGCAGTTGTCTTTTCCGGAAAATTAAATCCCGAATTTTCAGATAATACTTCTTCTTCCCCATTTCCTTTTATATTATAAGCATAGGCAACTCCATCATTACTCACTCGAAATATTACTCCCAGTTGTTTACCTTCCTTATTTTTTACATTAAACATTTGTTCCCTATAAGATTGTACAACTTGAGATTTCTTACCTCGAAGTAAACTATACTGCTGGTTCTCTTCCTTCAATTCTGAAATGTCTTCAAAAATCAAATCTTTAGAAAAATTACTATTCTTTGTCATAATCCCTAACGGGGACGCTTCAAGGACAGGAGAATCATCCAATTCAATATCATAAAACAACTTTCCTTCTTCTAAATAAACGTTTACAGCCACTTTACTATCAGGACTCGTCAAAGACATTTTCTCACCACTATCACAAGCTATACACAAGAAAGCAGATAACACCCCACTCAAAATACATTTTGTTTTCAATCTCTTTTTTGCACTTTTCATACTTTATAGAATTATTATTAACGGACAAATCTACAGATAATACAAAGTTAAACTCTTTAAATAAAAATTCAAGGATGTTGACTTAACTTATCATCTAACATTTTCATAAAATATCCTCCTACTACTGACCGAGCACGAAATCCTTTATGATGAGGCTTGTCAGTAAAAATCCAGTCCGACATCGGAATGCGGTCTTCTGTTTCGTTCATAAATCGATACAACGGTTTTATAAATTCCCGAAAAGTTGTCGTGTCTGATGATAAACTCGCTGTCCATACAATCCAATCCGTCTTTGTGTAAGTGGCTCGATTGTCTAACGGTAACCCATATTGATTTTGTCGTGTCCGATAATATCGTAGCTCTTTATCTACTACAGAATCTGGAAAAATTCCCATATTCATGATTTTGTCCCAAATCAAATTATATTTCTGACTCCATGTTCCCTGTTTATCGAATGTCAACCGATAATGGTCTCCATCTTCTGACATTCGAATCCATTTATCTGACATTTCTAATGCTACTTTTCGATATCTATCAGAAAGACTCTCCTCTCCCAACTGTCTCGCCAGTCTGCTATAACTGGCAATACCCAATATTGCTTTTATCGACAAATTCGTATTATGAGCAAAGTGTCCAGCAAAGTCATCAGTACATAATTGCTCTTCGGGGTCTAAACCTTTTTCCTCTAAATATTGTACCCACTTAGTCAATGTTTCCCAGTGTTGCAACGCATAATCGGCTTTTCCTTCTAATGAGCACACCGCTGAGGTGAGAATAAGCATATTTCCAGATTCTTCTACCGGCATATCTCCATTATAAGTCTGACCATTAGCTAACGGATAAGTACCTATATCATGTGCGGGGAAAGGCTTAGACCATCTTCCACTTTCACTATAATGAAAGATTGGATTTAAAAGGGCCTTGACTAACTCCACATTATATAGAAGGAATAAGGGGGAGGAAGGATAGGTAATGTCTACTGTCCCAATAGAACCATTGCTGAAATTTTCTTTTGATAGAAACATTAACTCTCCATCAGGAGACTCTACTAACTTATGTGCTGCTATCGCCTGACGATAAGCCAAGGCACATAACTCAGCATATTCTTTTCCACCTACAGACCTTGCAGTACTCATCAGCTCGTTATCGAACTGATAGCATCGAGACATTATCATTTCATAATCTTTCTTTGCTCCGGATATCATATCCAATATATTTTTATCACCATATCTGTTCCAATAAGGACGAAGATTGGTTCCAAAATACTGTATGGAATTAATATCATCATATCCAATCATTACCTTTCCTGATGATGAAGTACTTACCTCTCCTAAATTAATGCAAACCCCACTTCTATTATCCGGTGAATTAATATCCTTTTCCTCAATTCTTCCTTCGTTATAAAATGTTGTTCGTAGGTTTTCTGCCGGTGCTATGCACACAGATACATTGTCTTCCTCTTGCACAGCCAAATAAAAATACCCCCAATCGATTCTCACATTATCTCCACTTTTTTTCAATATTTTCTGAGATTTTGTCCCTGTTTTTAAACATAATATTCCATCCTCTTCCACTCTCTCCACTGTTACCGGTTGTGTTACTGAATCCGTTGCCCAAAAAGGGGAAGCCTCGAAATAAATTTCCACTTGTCGCGGTGTTTTGTCAAGAGATGAGACTTCATAAGTTATATAATTTACCGGTCGCGACAACAACTCAAGATTATCCAATAATAATGGTGAAGTAAAAATCAATTTTAGAGAAACCGGTCCGCATTCAAATTCGTAATATGTTTGAGTAGCCTGCACATCCACACTTTTCTGTATGGCTGCCCGTGTTAAAACAGACTTTTTATTATCAGGATAGATTCTCGAAGTTCCCATAAATCTATATGTCGTTCCATCCACACGCAAAGCTCCGGTCAACGGACACGGTTCGCCTGTCCAATGCCTTACTTCATCCTGATAAAGCGTATCACCAAACATCCAAGCATTAGTATAAGGGTCTATCATTATCAATGGATATGCCGGTGCTCGTAAGTCATTCTTTATAGAACTATTTCTAACAATACTCTGTGTATCCCTACATGACATACAGACAAACAATAACACTCCCCAAAAAATAACTGATAAATTTTTCATATTTCAACAATTTGTATTATTCATGGCTATAAATCTTCTCCAAAAACAATATATACCGGCATGGTTTCCCACGCCAGTATATAAAAAATCAATTACCTAATCGAATATATTTCTGTTGAGTAAACAGCCTCATCAACATTCTTAATTCTTGCACCAACCCGGGCAAAAAGAGCTTTCTCCTTTGATAGGTCAGAAAGGTCTATCGTCAATGTTACCTCACCAGTCGTACCAGAAGAGGTTGCCTGTTTTACCGTCGTGGCCAAATCTATAAATCGAGTTTTCCCTATTAATAGAAATACCGATGCAAGACCCTGACTTTCTCCAACTTGAGTTACTGTAAACTTTGCTGTCAATTCCGTTTTATTATCATTAGGAATAAACTGGACATTTGATATCGTATAATAAGGCACCACAGGATAATCCAATATTGCACCACCTTTTAATGTAAAATGTATCTCATCATGACGATTTTCCCAAGGACCATTTCCATCTTTTGCCACCAAACGATATTCCCCGTCAAAAAGCATAATTGAATATGAGCCATCTTGGGCAACATTCACTGCAATAGGTGTCTCTGTACCATATCCCGATTGCCAAAGCTGTAATTGTACCGTGCCACCAGTAGCTTTCACCCCAATAGGTTTGCCCTCATAAACAACATGGCCCTTTAATAAACTCGAAGGTTCATCATAGTTATCTATCTGGCAACCATGAATGCTTATTATAAGAAATAAGAATCCAAATACCCTATATATTATACTTACCTTATTCATCTTTTTATTTTTTATTTGATTACTGATATGGATTTCTGATCAATTTAGGATTATTTGTAAGCCAACTATTATCCAAGAAGTTATAATAATTTTGCATTTTAAAAGTCCGATAATTGGGCATATCATTTGATTTGACACGGATAAACACCCACTTTCCATTTTCGGGACGACGAGGGTCTTTTACTTTATATGGGAACAATGCCCAATGCCTAGCCGACTCACTGACTCCATCCCAAACTATATGAGATCTACGCCAACGTTTCAAATCCCACCACCGCTGATTTTCCAAGGCAAATTCTACCCGACGCTCCTGTTCTATATCTAACAAAGTCATCGATTCCAAACCATTTAAACCCGCACGTTCCCGCACATCATTGATATATTCCAATGCTTTATCATCATTTCCCAACTCCAATGCTGCCTCTGATGCTATCAGTAATATTTCAGCATAACGAATACGAACATACCAAATTTCACTCCCATGAGCCGGATCATAGGCAGATTTATCTTCATCTAAAAATTTCCGAAAACTAAAACCGGTCTGATTATCAAACCAATTTGAAGATGATTTAGGTCCATTAATAGATGTAATCACATCTCCCTGATCGTCTAAAGAACCGACTGCAGACTCTCTCGTTGCCCACTTTCTCCCTTTATAATAATATTGTCCAGCCTGAAAATCTATTTGAGTCCCCAACATTTCATCACCTGAACAAATGATAGTTCCTTTCATTCGAGGATCTTTATTGTCAAATAAATCTGCCGGGCTATCAAAAAACCTCGGAGACTCTTCCGTACCAACATCTAACCGACCATCACGATTGTCTAAATACTCATAAGCTTCCACTAAATTGAGTAAAGGCGTGACCCGATTATAAGTAGTAGACATTGCTAAAATCTTAGGGCAACTCTTTATTGAAAAATCCTGCACTTTATCCGGATATTTATAATCCAAGGCCCATATTACTTCAGGATTATCATTTTTCGACGCTGTTGCCATATAAAAATTGTGACTTTTGTCACTTTCTTTATTATACAATTGATATTTCCCCGAACGAATGATAGAATCGGCCGTTTCATACGCTATATTATAATAATATGCTGCAGAATCAGCACTAATTCCAACACCCGGACCATTGGTCTTTATCTGTGGAGTTACCTGATTATTATATTTAGCCAAAGACCCTGCATATATCGCAGCACGAGCTTTTAAGGACAAGGCCACCCATTTATTCGCCCGAGCCGCATTGATATTCTCTGACGGATTATCAGATAGGTATTTTCCTGCCCAAGAGCACTCATCTATAACATAATTATAAATTCCGCCCTCTGTCGAACGAGGAAATTGCATAGCAGCAATATCTCCCTTAGGGTCATACTCAAATACATTATCCCCCACAATCGGCATTCCACCTAAACAACGAGCCATATTAAAGTAGGCCCAAGCTCGTATAAAACGAGCCTCTGCCTCTATTTTTAATCTATCAGCTTGCTCCAATACAGTCGTTGTACGTACTCCATGAATAAACTGATTTAAATTGCGTATAAGCTCTCCACAAATCATCGGCAAAAGTAATAGAATTATCTATCCCATTTGCAAAACAGGCCTCATCTATCATACCAAATTGGTTTCCCTCATTATCAAAACTTTGTCCCCAATTGATACGTCCATAAAAATTAGCAAGAGCTGATTTAATCATAGCTTCATCCGAGAAAATCTGGTCATCAGTAAATATGGAATCCGATTCCCGGTCAAGAAAATCTGAACATGAAACAATCGATACAATCAAAACTATACTCAAAAAAATTCTATATACTGTTTTCATCATTATTCATTTTAGAGAGTTAAGGTCAAACCAAAATTAATCACTCTATTGGTCGGATAATTAATCGCCGAAGCCGAATAAATTTCCGGATCTATACCTCTATCATGTACATTATCAATTGAAAATAAATTTTGCATCAAGGTATAAACACGCAGCTTCTTTACATGCATTTTTTTCATCCATTTATCTGGGAAAGTATATCCAAACTCTAAATTTCTAAGTTTTAAATACCGCACATTACGCATCCAAAAATCACTTGCTTTATAATTTGAATGATTGGAATTTCCCATTAACACCGTAGGGAATGTACCGGGAATAAGTTCGCTATCAGGATTGGTAATATCAGACAAATGCCACTGATCACTCAAATAATATTCAGGATTAGGCCGATCACCATGGAACGGAAATCTTTGCTCATAATTAAAAAAGAATGTAGCAAAAGCACTTCCCGTAAAATCAAATGACAAGTCAAAGCCCCTATATGCCAAGGAGCCATTTATTGCATAGTTCAGGTAAGGCGGAGTTGAAGAATCATAACCCTGATATCCAGTAGGTCGTTGATCCTGATCATCTATAATTCCATCTTTATTATTATCTTTATACTTTAAATCCCCAGGACGTAATGTAGTATTACCTTTTCCGTCAATATCAATAGGATAATTCGCAATTTCTTCCCAACTTTGAAATTGTCCATCTGTCTGATACGTAAAACTCCATCCTGCATTCCTTTCATGTTGAGAATATACATACCATTCGAGGCTATTCCCAAAACGAGGTTTATACTGATGCCAATTTAATTGGCGGGCAAATGTGAAATTTCCTCCAATTGAATATTCAACCTTACCTACTTTGTCACGCCAGATTAAAGAGCCGTCAAATCCCGTTGTCAAGTCAGAATTCAAATTCTCATAAGGCAAACTAAACCCTGCCTCTGATGGTACAAGTTTGTCATAACGAGAAGCAGGTAACCCGGTACGCATTCTTCTAAAATAATCTATCGCTCCGGTCAATTTCCCATTAAAAAAGCCTACATCAAGACCTACATCGACAATTTTAGCTTTAATCCATGAAAGATTGGTTACCGCCAAATTCCGCGCTTGACTCCCGACAACCCATTCCCCGTCAATAACAGCACCTCCTTTACTATAGTTATATCCATCCAAGAAATCAAAAGCATTGTACCCCGAAACGTTGTCATCTCCCATTTCACCATAAGATGCACGAACTTTCAAATCTGAAAAAATATCACTAAAGTTCGATTCAGACCAAAAAGATTCTTCAGAAACTCTCCATCCTGCTGAAACCGAGGGGAAAAAACCCCATCTGTGACCTTTAGGAAATTTCCATGAACCGTCATAACGTGCAGCAAGTTCAAGTAAATATTTCGATTTATAATCATAATTGATACGGCCTACATATCCTAACCGAGCCTGCGTATTATCACCCTCATCATTAAATTGTTTGATATTATCAAGATAAAATAAAGTCAAAGCATTTGATGTAGGACTTGACTGTATATAAAAGCCCGGAGTGTTTCGTTTATAACTTTCAGCTCCAGCGAACAAATTTACTGAATGACCTTCTATTGTAAATTTATAACTGGCATTTATCTGTCCATTCAATTCTTCGATATTACGGATGTCTCTTTCTTTGAACCGTCCGGTAGAATTCAATACGACAGAATAGGAATCGGTCTTCTCATTATAGTCATATAATTTATAACTATATTCTTGATTATCCATCCTCCGATTAGAATAATAATAACTGAATATTCCTTTTATCTTTAAATTCTTTACGGGCTCCCATTCGGCATTAAATGTAGTCTGCAAGACTTTCCAACGGTCAACATGCACACCACCTTTATCATACGTCATCAACGCTGAATTCGTATAACCTGCAGAAGATGTTTGAGCCGGATAATTCGGATTATCATTGGCATACGGATGCACTGTCGGTAGATTAGCATATACAGCATACATTGCGGTCCAATAGTCATCATCCATCGCAACCCCCGGATGCTTCGTCTCTTGTATACGACCATTAATAGATGCTCCAACCTTAAAATTACGAGTTATATTAGCATCTATATTAGCCTGAATATTGGTCCGAGCAAAATAGCCATAATTTCGAATGACTGCATCTTGATTCATATGGCTCAGGGCTAAATAATAATTTATCTTCTCAGATCCCCCCGTAGTGTTGGCACTGACATACCACTGCGGAGAAGTTACAAACACATAATCATACCAGTCAAAAGGAATATAACCTTTTTCAGTTCCTTGTTTCCACTTTGTAAGATCTTCTACTGTAAACTTTCCTTGAGTTCCTTGTATAGTATTAGATTGTATTTCACTTTCTACGTAAGACTCAGCAGAAGCCGGTTTTGGAAAACGAAATATATGTTGCCAACCATAATACATATTGATATTAACTGTATTCGGCATATTCCTTCTTCCCGATTTTGTCGTTACCACCACAACACCATTCGCTGCACGTACACCATAAATAGAAGCTGAGCCATCCTTCAATACCGAGATACTTTCAATATCATTAAAATCTATATTATTAAATTGTCCTTCCTCCATTTGCACCCCATCTACAACATAAAGAGGTGTGCCCATATTGCGAATATTCAATGTTGTCCAATTCCCCGGTCGTCCATCAGACATACGACTATTGATACCTGCAACTTTACCAACCAGAGCACCTGATGTATTCGTCGCTGCCGACCGCGATATATCTTCTGAGCCGACCATAGATATGGCACTTGTTACTGATTCTCGTTTTTGAGTACCATATCCGACAACGACAACTTCACCCAAAAGCTCCTGATTTTCCCTCATACGTATCGTCATATCCGAACGACCATCAAGTTTTTCGGACACCTCATCATAACCAATATACGTTACGGATATTTCCGGATTGGAAATTTCTTCTGGAACAGTTATTGTATAATAACCATCCATATCAGTAACGACCCGATTTTTAGACCCCTTAATACTTATAGTTGCTCCTAAAAGAGGTTCTCCATTTATATCCAATACCCGTCCTGTAACCGTTTTCTTACCTTGTGAAGAGTTAGGCGGCATATTCCGCTTCACTTTTACATCTGCTTTTGCCAAAACAATATGACGATTTTTTACAGTATATTTAATTCCTGTATTCTGCAATAACAGATCAAGAACCTTATTAATAGTCGCATTCTCTGCTTTTACAGAAACTATCGTATTTTCATTAATCTCATCTGCATTGTAAAAAAACAAATATTCCGACTGCGACTCTATTTTTTTAACAGCATCTTTTAGTGTTTGTTTTTCTATCCGTATCGTCAACTTTGTCTGAAGGGGAGGTTCATTCGCCGCCAATAAAGATATAGCTACTATCGACAACATCAGAACTGTACAGACAAGCCTCTTCACCATCGAAAATAGAAATAATCGGTTGTTAGCTATCATAATTTGTAATTTAAGATTTTTTTATTTTTCTGTAAAAGGCAAGAAATATAACCGCATGGTATCTGCTCTGAGAAATGTATGTGCGCCAACTCATACATTTCTCAAAAAACTTCGTTTAAAAACATCTTTCTAAAAAATATGATTTTTATTCCTTATACAATACTATTTTCCCATCCTGTTTTTCATACTTAAGATTTGTAGCCAATCCTATCACATCCAAAAAGTCGCTCAAATCCTGTCCTTGATAAAATGTTCCCCGAAACGACTTATTCACAATCGTAGTATCAAGACACTCGAACGTAACATCATATACATGACTCATACGGGCCAAAATCTCCTTCAATGATTGTGGCTGAAAAGTATAATAATTATTTAGCCAAGAGACCACCTCGTCAGTATCAACCACACTTATTTCTACTTGTGTATTTGACCGATTATACTTTAGTTGTTCTCCCGGTCTCAACACTTTTCCACTCTCAAAATTTGATGCAACAAATTTTACAGAACCTTCTAACAAAGTTGTAATAAATACAGTATCAGACGGATAAGAACGTACATTAAATTTTGTTCCTAATACACTAATACATTGGTCCCCCGAAATTACAACAAATGGTTTCTGCTCATCTTTCGCAACATCAAAAAAGCCCTCTCCATCCAATATGACCGCACGCTTCTTTACCCCATATTCCGACGTATAACTTATACTGGTATTCGCTCCCAATTTTATACAAGTACCGTCCGGCAAACGAACTTCCCCCGGAGCACCACCTGTAAAATAAGAATAAGTCTCCGGCTCCCCTATCCCAAATCCATTTGAAACAAAATACCAAGAAAGTCCTACAAGAAAAATAAAAATTGCTGCAACAGATGAAATGCATCGTATGATAAAACGTTTCTTCTTTTGTATATCTTCCTGTTTCTGCTGCAATTTAATCTCTAGCCGACACCAACTTTCATTTATATCAACAGAAAAATTAGACCTCGAATCATGTATGGCTTTCAAGTCAAAAAAGTATTTCTCATTTTTTTTATCTGCACATACCCATTCAAAAAAATGACGCAACTCTTTTTCCGAAAGTTTATTTTCCAGAAATTCCATAATCAAAATATCTATATCTTCCTGCGATTCGTTCATCAGTATTTCATCTTTATATATTTAACATTTGACACTCAAAAAATACTCATTTGAATAAAAAATATTACTGCATTCGAAATATCAAAATAAAACAAAATAAAAGCTCTGCCGGAATATGCTGCCTCAAAAATACAAGGGCTCTGTACAAATTATTTTCCACTGTTCGCTGTGATAATCCAAGTTGTTCTGCAATAGTCTTAGAATCTAACCCCTTAATATAATATAATTTAAATATTTCCAATCTTTTAGAAGGAAGCAAATTTATAATTTTCTGTACATTTTGAAATAAATCCCTATCTACAATCTCCTTTTCTATACAATACCCATCTATCTCCTTTAATAATAATTCTGCTGAACGAAGTCTTCCGTTGTAGTTATATCCCATTG